>ENA-OQBD01001127-OQBD01001127.1-human-gut-metagenome-genome-assembly--contig:-NODE-1127-length-12767-cov-4.067959_pt1 | contig 12767 bp, 16 predicted proteins | sample MGYA00242742_ERZ504543 | MGnify/ENA primary metagenome ERZ504543 (study PRJEB26092, sample SAMD00036239) | human gut metagenome | host: Homo sapiens | study: EMG produced TPA metagenomics assembly of... | reverse complement strand
AGAGATTGGTTTCGAGCCCTGCCGCTCCAGCCAAGAATACGCATAGGAGAACACCCCGCCTACTGCAGGATGAGTCTCTATAGTTCCTATGTCTACAAAATCGTCTTTGTATTCCGCTTTTATTTGGAGCTTCACTTTTCAACCTGCTGTCTATCGAATGCCTTTAAGTCAACGCTCAATGTTGCCAATATCCGCAATGCAATACCGAGCTCCGCAGTTTCCTTGCCGCGTTCTAAATTCGATACATACATGAGACTACACCCAGAATAATCTGCCAATTCCTGCTGAGTGTAACCTTTGCGTTTGCGAAATGTGCGAACCACCTTGCCGAAGTCCGCGGCATCATAAATATCCATGGTTCTCCGTTTCCTGCTTGGCTTTGTTTGACCTGGTTTGGTTTAGTTTGGCTCGGCCCGGTTCACCCCGACTAGCCCTACTCGGTTTATCTTGCGGCGCTTTTGCTGAAGCGCCCCACCTACCCGACCTCGCCATTATTATGTTCGCAATAATAATGCGATCTACAGAGATTTTATCATGTACGTAATAATTTGTCCTGATATTGCAGTTTTATTACGTACGTAATAATTTCGAGATTACAGAGAGCAGGCTAATTCGAATCCCGCCTCTGGCACCAGTTGAATTTGAAACCTGTCTCATTGAGGCAGGTTTTTTTGTTTATAGTAACTCCTAGCGATTCAGCGAGTAGTACCACGAAGTATGCAAGGACGATCGCAGGCGCGAAGGGAAACGTTGCCTGTTTCTTACCGAACTTGTAGACCAGAGCCAACAGCACACCAAACAGCGCCGATAGAAGCAAGAACGACAGAAATCCATCGACCGTTACAAACAAACAGCACGCCGCATAGAGTTTCACGTCGCCTAGGCCAATCGATTCCTCTTTCGCGCCATATTTATTGGTCAGACGGTTCGTAATATACGCAACACCCTGCACAAATGCGCATGCAATCAACGCAAGGGCAACTGAAAGAATAAGTGACGGAATACCCCACTGTTCGCCTGTCAGCCCAAGAACCGAAGTGACGCCAAAACAGTAATCTCCAACAAGAACTACCACAAGCGCAATAACACGCAACGCCACAAGCGCCAACAGGTCATACCTATAAACCAGCCGATGCTTAATGTCTTTATAGGCAATATGCACGAAAACCAACGCTATAAGCGCAAGAAGAATAATCATAAAGCCCCAGTTCTAACGAAGATTATTGAGCAATTTTACTCCATGCCGCAACTAGGTCGCATGTCGTCTCCTTCAGACGGCTGTTCGCTTCGATTCATTCTTTCAGTGCGAAATTTAAGAAAAGTGTCGATAAAGGGCTTTAAGCGTGCTCACTAATCCTCGTCGGGTTCAGCGAGCAAACGAAGTCCACTTCTATCAGCCAACATGGCGAAATTCGGCCCCAGCCAAATGCTTGATTCACCGGGCCCCAAAACCAGCGGCATTCGGTCGTGAATTGATGCCATCGTGCTATTGGGTGTTGTTGTGACTATTGAAAACCGCCCGTCTTGGAAAACACCTGCCATAAAGAATGCCTTTGTGCCATTGAGCGAAACTCGATATTGTTGTTTAACCAACTTGCCCGACTTATCGCTGTAGCGCTTGTCTGTTTTATGATTCTCATAAAATGCACGAGTCGGAACTAGGCAGCGACCTTGACCAATAGCCTTGCTCCACATCCCCTCGCCTGATGCCAGATGACGCAAAGCAGCATCAAGTCGTGTATTGAAAATCAACTTCTTACCATCGGCGGCAGGAAACCCCCAAGTTGCTTCCATCAGAACCAATCCACCTTTGCCGTCAGACAAAAACACCGGTGAAGTCTTGCCAGGAAACGTATCGTGTTTTGCATCATTGATATCTTTGTCCGGCAGGCGAATAGGTTTACCTTCCGTAAAAGCATCAAGAATACCCTGAGCCTCATTGTGGCTAAGAGGGGTAAAACGCTTACACATTTGAGGCTCCTTAATATGAGTGAAATATCTCTACATCATAACAGCAGCTAATGCTGTCCAATGAACACACTTTAGCAACTGCGGTATATGTTTAGTCCATTCTAACCTCACAATTGACCACTAGATTCCCTCCCTAGTTACTTCAAGTTATAGACACCAGAAAGTAAATTTGTTGCGCAACAAATTTAAGTTTTCCGATTATTCGCTCAAGAGCCAATCGATTTTGTTGCAGCCCTTTATGCAGTTTCGTGAACTTGGAAATTCGTCTAGAGACAACCCGTATTTTGGATAGTTGCCTGAAAGCAACTCGAGTGCCCAAATTCGCGATTCTTCGCATCTTCGCTTGCTAACGAATAGCGCACTTGGTAGTACTCGGCTTGCCCATCACGACGCGCAAAGCTTCGTTTATATCTGATTCTTTTCCTACTCTTGATAATAGTTTCGGCTGTAATCGAAACTAATAATGTCAGGGCAATGTAAATCCGGTAATCTTAGTTATGAAATTCCGGTAGTCAAAGTTATGCAAATCCGGAAATCTCTGATTTTTCAATCCCAAAACTCTCTCAAGCATATAAAAAGGGTTCGTCGAAGCGAACCCTTACATGCACTAAATATGAGCCATTACCCGCAATTACAGGCTGAATTCCTTTTCTCCACGGAATACAGCTTCTGCGTCTTCAACGCTCCAGTCGCCCAAGGTAATAGCAGAAATTGCATTGCAAAGACGAATTGCTTCGTCGTCGGAACGCATATGGATGTTACGGCCTGTTGCATTACCGCAAGCACCACCAATGTGAATCTGGTCATGCAGCTGCGTGAGGAATACGTTTGCGTCTGCCTTGGAACCACCAGCGCATACCAAACCAGTGCGACCAGCAGCCATAGACGCAATCTTCAAGCTTTCAGCAGAAGTCTGACCCTCAACATCATGAGGTGGGTTAACCTTTACGAAGTCTGCACCCAAGCACAGTGCAACACCAGCAGCACCAGCAATCAGATCTGGATCCTTCTCGTCGGTAACAGCCTTACCACGAGGATAAATCCACAGAACAACAATCAAACCAGCTGCGTGAGCCTCTGCAATAAGCTCACCTGCTTCAGCCATCATAGTTGACTCATATTCGGAACCCAGATAAATGGTGTAGCCAAGACCAACGATGTTGACGCCAGCCTCACGCATTGCCAATACTGCTTCCAAATCATAGAGCTGAGGGCTGTAAGGATCATCCTGAGAGCCCTTTACCAAGTTAGTCTTGGAATTCATCTTTACCAGATAGTTAATCTCTGGATAGTCTGCTGCATACTGAGCAATCAAGCCACGCTGGCCAGCAAGAACACCAATGGTGCCCTGAGAGCCAATGCGGAACAGATGCTCTGGCTCTGCGTCAGAAATATCAATGCCTTCACCATAGAAGTCCTTGTTCAGATGTTCGATCTTCTGGTCGCATGCGAAGAGCATCAGACGACCCGTACCACGGGTTGCTTTCATGTAGTTATCAATGTACGTTTCGCGCGCTTCAGGCATTACGTCCATAGGAACCTTTACCTGATCACGAGTAATGGTGGGCATAATCTTCCTCCTTATTGGCATACATATGCACGAACACAAGTCATTATAGCGTAAGGGCCTCGATGCGAGGCCCTTTGATGCTTAAAACCATTCTCTCTTGTTATATATATAAAGTCGTTCAAACTCGCTTTGTGACTTTGTGAGATAAACTATACCTTCCACAACACCGATAATCCAAACAACTCCCATCACAAGCCCAAAGGATAGCAATCCACCAATCAGCGCGATGGACAACATAATGAAGCCTTGCGTGTTGTAACCCAAATAAAACTTATGAATGCCCAAAAATCCAAGAAAAATTGCGAGAAGACCTGCAGCAACATGGTCTCGTGAAGCGACGGGTGGAGCATAGTGAGGTTGCACCGGAGGTTGTTGCGAATACTGATATGAAGAAGCACTCTGTTGCGCCTGAGAATAGCCTGGTTGCTGGTACGGTGCTTGCTGGCTATGCGACTGCTGGTTTGGAATCTGCTGATCTTGCGTCTGTTGCGCTTGTTGATATGACGATTGCTGATTCTGTACTTCCTGATATGAATCTTGCTGGTAAGGAGCAGCACCTGGCTGCTGGTACGAATACTCCCCTGCCTGCTGATAGGGAGCTTGATAAGAATCCTGCTGCCCAACCGGAATTTGCTGACCAGCTGGCTGAGCATACTGCCCCTGAGCCGTTTGCCCCGAAAATCCTTCGCCCGAGTTAGCTGCATTGGCAAACGGCTGAGTTGCTGGCTGCTGCGGTATACCTTGAGGAGGCGCATACTCGCTTGCAGCAAAAGGCTGCTGTGCGTCAGAAGGTGACTGGCTTGCTCCTTGCGCATCTTGTGACGAACTTTGCGCCACCGTGCTGTAACCGTAGGCGGCTTGCTGAGCTTCAGCGAGTTTTCTTTCTGCTGCTTCAAGGGCAGCACGCGCTGCTTCCAGGCCTTTTTCCGCGGCAGAAAGCGCTTCGTCTCTCACCGCATCTCCAATCTCTGCACGCTGTTTCTCATTGGAGTCGCAAGAAGAACAACTTGAACTTTCTTCTTTTTGCTCAGCCGAAAAGCCCTGCTGGCTTGTCTCATCCTGCTGGCTTTTCTTTCCCTGCAGGCTTGCCTCACCCTGCTTGCTTGCCTCACCCTGCCTGCTTGTCTCACTCTGGCAGTCTGCCTCTAGGGGCACTGAAGCATTTTTTTTGTTCGTCTGTTTCTTGAAAAGTCTCTTGTTGATCTTTCACGGTCTCTTCCTGTTTATTGTTTTGAGGGTCGTTCTGTTTTTGAGTCATAATGCAACGCCTCACTTCAATATGTTGATAATTTCGACATCCTAAGAATAGCTTCTTGACTCTTTAGAACGAGGTTCCGTTATGCTTCCGTAACGCAACTACCTCCATGTAAGCCCTCTGTTTTTTATTGTTCATATTGCCGTAAGGCAAAACACATTTACTTCGACGCCCGCTTCCGTCCCCTAACGCTCACCAGGGCTGCACCTTCACCTATTGACGTTTACTCTGAGATTAGCGCCGTTCAATGACGTCCTTTAAACGCTCTTGCTACCGCGTCCTTCATTCACACCCCTTATTTGCGCTCTGAAAACCGCGCCATGACAACGTCCCTCCTCGACGCCCCTCATCAACGCCCCGTTAGTACTCCTTATCTAGCGTTCGCTCTGATCTTTTCGCTCTTTATCGCGTTCACGAAATGCTTTCGCTGTGCCCAGCACCCGCATGATGCGATTACGAAAAATCAAACACACTAAAGCAATTGCTGCCGCAACGCCAAAGATAATAAGGCTTGTGGTAACTTGCCCTTCGGCAAGTCCCGCAGCAGCGTAGGTCGATACCAATACGCCCGGAATTCGACCAATGGTCGCCAAGATCAAAAACGTACGCATACGCATATTGGTCAAGGGAACTAAATAGGTAAACACATCCTTGGGCATTGCGGGAATAAGAAACAAAATAAAGACCACGACATTGAGTTTGCCTGACTTTTTCAAATTCATAAAACTTTTCTAAGTGCTCCTTGCTAACCATATCGCGAACAAACGGCGCACCCAGTCTATGAACGATCACATAAATAACAGCGCTCGAAATGACACAACCAAACAAAATAATCAGCGAACCAAGCCATGGACCATATAACATTCCCGCAGCAACTTGAACTACCTCTCCCGGAATGAATGCCACAACCACTTGCAAGAATTGCAATCCTAGCAACATAAGGACCCCGAAAGCTCCTTGACTCTGTATGCTCTCTATTACTCGATCCGTCCCATTAGGCTCGAAAATCTGCGAAAGACTAGGCCACAGAGCGATGACGATTCCCGCTGTAATCCCAATAAAAGCCAGCAGTCCCAGTAACTTGAACAGATCAGCAGTTCCTACCTTGTGGCCAAAAAGAGATACGTAGCTCGATTCTTCTTTTTTGGATTCTTCATTTTTGGGATCCTTTGGCTGTCTAGCGTCTTCGCAGTGAACATCTTTTGTTTGAACGTTGTTTTTGTCTAAATTGTTCATTTTTCCTCAGTATCTTCGCCATGGCGAGCACGGTTGTATTCTTCTTTAAAAGCGGCAAACATACCTTTGGTTTTTGAAAGCTGTTTGCCCACCGCATAGGCACCTTTATTTACTGCATCGCCGGTCTTTTGGGCGACATCCGAAGCAACAGGTTTGGCTTTTTCGAATGCCTGTGATGCTTTATGGCTAACCACCGCACTTGCCTTACCAGCGCGCTCTGCTAAGCCACCTTGTGCTTGAATTGCAAGTGCTTCATCGGAAAGAATGATCGCGCCTTGCAAAAAATCTTCCTCATTCGCTGCCGTAAGCTTATCTCCCACGCCAAGCTTAAAACCCTTGATGTAGCCAGCTGGAATCTCCGTGGCACCGAGAAGAGCTCCGGCAGAAGCTCCTTTATCAATAAAGAGCGACTTAACTGACCCGTCTTCTGTGCTGAAGCGAACATCGCCTACTAAGCCACAACGCTTCCCTTCCTCACTCATCAAAGGGAGACCTTGCCAGATAACGCATTCGTTCCAAGAAACCCCAAGACGCTTGCATGCAGCCGAACCAGTGGTTCCCTTAGATTCATCGATAACAATGGTTCCTTCTTGAATGTCGAAGCCATCAAAAGCAACAAAAAGATCGGGTCTATGCATCATTAATGCAATATCGGGACGCTTCACCGTAAAACCTACGACACGGCGCTTGTGCGGATGAAAAATAAAGGAATGAACCTTACCAATGCGTTTCGTCTTTTTACCTACGGTATAAACTGGCGCACCTCTTAATTCACTAATAAGATATTCGCTCTTTTTCATCAGTTTGTCCTGCCCACCACGTTAGCTATTTTTATCCCACTACAAGAAGTGGCGACTAATAAGCCGCCACCATACGAGTCGAACCGATAATAATTCAAGCACACTCCTAAAGCTTACGTGCCAAATGTGTTCGATTTGTTGCTTTTATTTACTTATTCGGCATCTTTCTTTTCACCGGAAGGGTTAATTTTTGCCGTAACGCTTGATGCTGCTCCTGCCACGGCGTCTTTTGCCGTATTAGCGGCACCCGCAACAACCTGTCCCGCATTTTGTGCTGCACCCGCTACTGCGGCACCTGCAGTCTGGGCAGCGCCTGATACTACCTGGCTAGCATTTTGTGCTGCAACTTTTGCATTCTGAGCAGCACCCTGAGCAGCATCAATTGCCACAGGAATTTTATCTACTGCAGCATCACGAGCAGCTTCTGCGTTCTTTGCAACCTGGGTCGCAATACGCTCACGGGCAGCGTCGATCTTCTGACGAAGTTCGTCCCCGTTATCGTTAAATGCCTGAACGGTAGGATTCTGATTAACGCGAGAAACAACATTCTTGTAAGCATCAGAACCGTTGTCTACCACGGTATTGATAACTTTTTGCGAAGTAGAAGCAGCTGCCTCAACAAACTGACCAGCTTTTTCCTGAACTCCAGCAGGAACTTCAAGATTTACCTTTTCGTTGATAGCCTCAGAAACTTTGGCGCGATTTTCTGCACCCGTACGAGGTGAAAGCAAAAGACCAGCAGCTGCACCAACAATGCCGCCGATTAAAAACGTAGTAAATTTACCCATCTTGAACACCCTTCCGACATCATAGGTACGATATCTAATGTCTTTATTATACGTGCATGCCCTGCTGCTTACCCCGAGAAACCTCGGGGAGCTCTACTTGTTTCCAAACAGATACGCAATACCTACAGTTCTACCAGATGGTTTAATACCCCTTCAATCGAAAGACCAGCGGTTTTGCATGCTACCTCAAATGCCGAGCCCTCAGCAAAAGAAGGCAGCGTTTCAACTTCCGCCATACGCACCTGGGCACCATCCCAAACAAGTCTTACTAAGGCAAAATCGCGTAAGCCAAGCGCCAAACATACCTCAAAAGCACACCGTTCAATTTCTGAACGAATCGCTTGAGCAAACTTCGTCACTTGATGAAAGAGCAACCAAAGAAACAGGAGCGTTTTTTTGTTTCGTCGATAGGAGGCAACACATGAGCATCCCAGCCCGTCCCTAACACCGCAACACTCACGCGAATTCCTTCAACCCATTGGCGCACTAAGCAGCCAGTTTTTTCGCATGCTTTAAGAGCATCTTTAAACTCTTTGCTATCTTGAACCGTAGTAGTTGCCGTTTTTTCAAGAGCTAAGGAGCGCACCTCATAAGGATATCCCCCAGGAATACGTTCTTCACATACCTGGACAACGGTGTCCAGCTCTGATGCGATGAGTTTCGCCGAAAACTTAAAGCCCACAAGTGGCTCGACCGCAAGCTCTTCCTCTGCTGCTTCGACATACCGAAGTAGCGAAAACATACTTATCTTCTCGTCAGCGCTAATGCGGCAAGACTCAGATCCTGATCCCAAATAAGGAATTTGCAACAATTCAAGCATTTCCTGCAACGCCCCTGTATCAACTTCGGTGCCTGCAGCAATGCAGCACAAGTCGGGACGTTTCGCCTTCAACGTTGCCATTATTTGTTGATTAACGTCATAGATTTCGACGGTATGATCGCCTTTTTTTAAAGCCTCCCTGATCGCTTCAGCCTCTTTTGAATGATTTTGGCTATCAGCAAGAACTGCAATGTTCATTTATTTCACCTTTCAGTTGTTAGAGGTGGACAGAATTGTCATTGTTGCGTCCGTTTATTGTGGTGCTCACTCCAATACTCGCAAGAAGAATAGCGTTAAGTAAGGCAACGCACTGATTGAGTACTTCCAATGCCACCAGATCATCTTCATAGGAAAAAGCCACTAAGGCCACGAGTGGATCTTCTCGGCTCCATTGAGTTGTCCCGGTAAAAATACGATCTTCTTTCTGTGCTCGACGCGTCTGCCCATCAACAACCATATGCTCGAGCAGATGCGGAATTGAAGTATGATTCATTACGTCAGCAAATAAGCGCCCTTTGTGATTGCGACAAGCATGCATTCCCAACGAAGGAAAATGGCTTAAAACCTCTTCGATTATTCGGTTATTCGTGTAGGCAAATTGTTCACTGCGTACCCTGATGGTCACTTCCATTCGATCGGGACGAACTTGTATATGCTCTATCACGAGAGGGTGTTCCGACACCGATTCGGCATCACAGGCAGGCGAATCCTTTGATATCGAGGTGGTACTTCGGTTTCCTGACGAAGCTAAGCCTCCTGAAGCAAAGTTTTCTGACGATGCGCGGCAAGAATTTGTCATTGCTTCACCAATTTAGTTGATACGTTTTCTCCCGTATCGGCATCGGTTTCGGTGATGACAAGCGTAGTTCGCTCAGGTGAAAAAGCATAAGACCCTGAACCGTTGTACTGCTTGAACGAAAAAGAAATAGTTTTTTGGAAGGTATCAAGCGTATAAGGATACGAAACATCTGCAGTCATTACGATATCGGTATCGGTAATAGTAATAGTTTGGCTGGTGCCATCTATTACCCAGGTCCCTTGAATATCAGCATTGTCGTCGTAGCGCAACCACTGATTCCATGCTAAAAGCCCCGTACCAATAGCTAGCAGCACGATAACTACCAGCGATCCAATAAGAAAGCGACGTGAAAGCCCCTTACGTTTAGCAGAAGAGCTCTTGCGCTTGACGCCAGAAAAACCTTTACGTTTGATGGTCGAGGGATCTTTGGATTCGCGCGCTTTCTCTGCTTCAGGCATGGCATGTTCGTTGCCTGCCTCGTGCGAGTTTTTGAGCACGCCATGTTCACTGCGTGCCTTGTGCGAGTTATTGATTACCTCATGTGAATTCTGAACCGCATTTTGCGAATTCTTTACCGTACCATGCGAGCCCTTAGTAACGTCATGCGAGTTTTTAACTGCATCATACGAGTTCTTTGCCACGTTATGTGAGTTTTTGACAAGCCGCGGCGTCCCCGTACTCGAACCTGACGACACTGTTCCAAGGCGCGATCCCTGAGCTACTTTTTTCCCAGCAACAGATGGGCGCTTTTTTTGAGAGCGCCCATCCGAAGAAAGTTTATCTGTCTTTTTTGCTACCATGCAGTGCGTTATATCCTTGAGCCGTAATGTTCTCGCTTTGTTTGAATCTTTAAGAATAGTATCAAACCAGAACGCAAAGAACTGAATCGGTCACAATTCGCACAATTTAGCGAATTACCTCAATACCACCCATATAAGGAACAAGTACTTCAGGCACTTTGATGGAGCCATCTGCCTGCTGATAGTTTTCCAACACCGCAGCCATGGTGCGGCCAACCGCCAAACCAGAACCATTCAAGGTGTGGACAAGACGCGTACCCTTAAAGTTTTCAGGATCGCGATATTTAATATTTGCGCGACGTGCCTGGAAATCAACGCAGTTCGAACAAGAGGAAATTTCTTTATAGGCGTTATAAGAAGGCAGCCAAACCTCTAAATCGTAAGTCTTTGCCGCAGAGAAACCGATGTCACCCGTGCACAAAGAAATGACACGATAAGGCAAGCCCAGCAATTGCAAAATGTTTTCCGCATCTGCCACCATTGCTTCAAGATCTTCGTAGCTTTCTTCTGGCTTTGCATACTTCACCATTTCAACTTTATCGAACTGATGAACACGGATAAGGCCGCGCGTGTCACGACCAGCAGAGCCCGCCTCTTCACGGAAGCAGGGGGTAAAAGCGCAATACTTTAAAGGCAGATCTGAAGCATCCAGAACTTCGCCTGAATGGATATTCGTAAGCTGAACTTCAGCAGTAGGAATCAGATACATGCCTTCGCGTGTTTTAAATAGATCGTCTTCAAATTTAGGAAGCTGACCGGTCCCCGTAAGCGTATTGGCATTTGCCATTGCAGGGCACCACCACTCCTTGTAACCACGAGAAGCGTGTGTATCTGCCATAAAGTTAATAAGAGCGCGTTCAAGGCGAGCACCTAAACCACCCAGCAAAACAAAACGGCTACCTGCAAGCTTCACCGCACGTTCTGCATCGATAATGCCCAAATCAGCACCAAGATCCCAATGAGGCTTCATCTCGATTCCTTCAGCCTCAAAATCACGTGGGGTACCCCAACGACGAACTTCGGGATTATCGTTTTCGTCTTTGCCTACAGGAGTGGAATCAGCAGGCATGTTTGGAGTTCCCATGAGAAGATCATTCAGCTTGTCTTCAACTTCAGCGCGCTTGGCACTAAGCTGAGCAATACGATCCTTAAGCTCCGTTACCTGAGCCTTAGCAGCTTCGGCTTCCTCTTTTTTACCCTCGCCCATCAGCTTTCCGATCGACTTGGAAAGCACATTACGCTGATTGAGGAGTTCCTCTTCCCGACCAATTACTGAACGCCTTGATTCGTCCAACTCTTGGAAGTATTCAGAGTCCCATGAATGGTTGCGGTTCTTCATCGCAGTGGCAACTTCATCAAGGTGTTCGCGGACGAACCGGATGTCTAGCATGACTGTCCTTTCGACGTACTTTACTTGTTGGTAAACTTTTTAAGAATATCAGTAGCGTTAGTATACTCTTAATTGCTAATCTTCCGCGCTATCACTCGGAGGGTTGGCGTAATGAACAGAAAATCGCGAAAGGTACCCAGGAAGGACCGTAGAAACCTATGGATTTCGCCGCAGTTTATCATTTCCTGTTTGAAACCATGCCAGGCATCGGATGTTTGGTTCTTGCGTTTTTGATCGCGTCAACCCTGATCGCAGCAATCCTGGAGCGTAGAACCCGCAAGACCTTTAAGGATCGCGGTAACGTAGAAGACGACGATTGGAAATTTGAAGAGGAAGAAGAAACAAAATGACACAAACCGTTTTATACGATCGGAAAGCCAATCCCGACTACATCCCCCGCGTAGCTGCCGTACCATGACCTATGCGGCTATGGCAAATGCTCCCTTGGTATTGCTATTCCTGTTGTATCTGCAGGCGGATGTGATGTGTGTCCCGTTCCTACTGGATTGTTTTCGTCTCACACTGCTTTCCCAGGTTGGTATATGCACGACACTACCGATATTTTGTCCGACTATTTAGCTGCATGGGAAAATATCGGAGTTGAAATTGATGCGATTTATTCCGGGTTTTTAGGCGCTCCGGAGCAGGTTGATATCATTCGCAGCTTATACGAGCGTTATCCTAACGCTTTGCGCGTTGTTGATCCCGTTATGGCTGATCACGGAAAGGTTTACCCCACATACACTCCTGAGCTTTGTGCTGCAATGGCGGACTTAGCTTGCGATGCTGATATTTTGACACCAAATCTTACAGAAGCAGCCATTATCTTGGGCGAAGAATGGCATGGCACCAATATCAGCGACGATGAAGCAAAGCGCATTATTGATGCTCTTGTTGCAAAAGGTGCAAAGAATGTAGTGCTTAAAGGCATCCAGCGTGATGATGGAGTAATCCGAAACTTTGCAGCAGGGGTAAACATCGACTTCTTTGAAGCATCTAACGAGTACTTGCCCTATATGCTTCACGGCACGGGCGATCTGTATTGCTCCTGCCTCTTGGCGGCTATTATGGCTGGACGTTCTCTTCAGGAAGCAGTTGAATTCGCTGGTGATCTCACCCACGACGCCATGATCGTTTCCAGTAAACAGCCAAACTTCAAAGACCGCGGAGTAAGTTTCGAGCTTTTGATTGGACGCATCGCAGATTTACTACAAAACTAGCTTTTTTGGCAAAAACTGTTCTTATCGGGTCGATGGTCCCTTATTTAGAGCTTCTAAAAGTCAATAAAGCATGTAAATAGGCTATGGATCCAAGCCTCTTATTTACCAATTAAATACG
>ENA-OQBD01001125-OQBD01001125.1-human-gut-metagenome-genome-assembly--contig:-NODE-1125-length-12775-cov-9.334282_pt1 | contig 12775 bp, 12 predicted proteins | sample MGYA00242742_ERZ504543 | MGnify/ENA primary metagenome ERZ504543 (study PRJEB26092, sample SAMD00036239) | human gut metagenome | host: Homo sapiens | study: EMG produced TPA metagenomics assembly of... | reverse complement strand
GATCTTCGTAAACGGTGATCTCAACAGGGATGACCTGGCCCATCTTGTCCTGCGTGGCAGCGTTGTACTGCTTGCAGAAGTCCATGATGTTCACGCCATGGGAACCCAGAGCCGGGCCCAGCGGCGGGGCCGGGTTGGCCTTGCCAGCCTGAATCTGGAGCTTGAGAAGCGCCGAGACTTTCTTCTTAGGAGCCATTGTATGGTTCTTCTTTCTGTAGAAGCGGTGGTAGCGGCACCGGAGTAGGTTTCCCGCGTCCGGTTCCTTCCGCAACGTATATTGCTGTGCTGTGCTAGCGGATTCCGTACCCTCATTCAGGCACGCCAAACCCTCCAGACACAAGCTTTCCTATTGTGCCCACTCCCCCAGACAAAAAAAGACCCCGCAATGCGCGGGGTCTTTCAAAGACTTATCAGGACAGTTTTTCTACTTGGTTGAAGCCCAACTCCACTGGCGTGTCGCGACCGAAGATGGACACGAGCACCGTGAGCTTCTGGGTGGTGGGCTCAACGTCGGAGACGACAGCTGCCATGGTGGTGAACGGACCGTCGGTGACGGTGACCTGATCGCCAACGGCGTAGGAGACTTCAAGGACGCGCTTCTTGTTGGCGGCCGGCTTGTCACCAGCCTTCTTGAGCGCTTCGGAAGCGATCATCGGAGCCATCATGGAGACGACTTCCTTGCGGCTCAGCGGCGCCGGTTCCTTGGTCGGACCGACGAAGCCGGTGACGCCTTCGGTTTCACGCACAATACGACGGGCGTTCTCATCCGGAAGCATGCGAATCAGCACATAGCCGGGAACACGCACGCGGGTGATGACCTTCTTGCCCTTTTCGGTGTGCTTTTCGACTTCTTCCATCGGAACTTCAATCTGGAAGATCTTATCTTCCATGCCGAAGCTTGCCACACGGGATTCAACGTTGGTCTTCACACGCTTCTCATAGCCGGAGTAGGTGTGCAGCACGTACCACTTGCCTTCGAGGGTGCGCAGGCTGTTGGAGAAGTCTTCGACGGCCTTGGCGCCAGCATCCAGCTCTTCGCCGCCCTCGTCCTCCGCGGACTCTTCGGAAGCAGCTTCAGCAGTCGGCTCGGCCTCAGCGACTTCCGGAACGCTTTCACCCTCGGCCTGCAGCTCCTCAACGGCAGCTACGGCCTCGAGATCAGCTTCTGGAGCTTCGTCGAGGTTGTCGGAAAACACTTCGTCAGTCATGCAGTTTCACCTTCAAGTCGTTGATCAGCCGAAGATCCACAGGGTCAGCTTGCCCAGACCGAAGTCCATGCCGGTGACCAGTGCCATCAGGAGCAGCACGAAGATGAACACGGCGAGTGCCCAGAAGAACAGCTCTTTGCTGGTCGGGGTCACGACCTTGCGGAGTTCGTCGATAATCTGTTTGATGAACAAGCCAAGACGCATGAAGATGTTCGGCTTAACGGCCTTTTCGCTATTTTTTGCCTTCGCCATAATAATCCTCCGCTGAGCTTGTTGTAAGAAGCTTGGCAGGGAAGGCGGGACTCGAACCCACAACCTACGGTTTTGGAGACCGTTGCGCTACCAATTGCGCCACTTCCCTAGGTGTACTCTGCCGTTTCTACTTGCTGGCGAGGATTTTGTGCGAAAAACCACGCAAGAAGTAAGCGGCAAAACCGCCAAGTCGAAATAATAGCGGGTATTTGCGACTTAGTCCAACCGGTTTTTCAAGAAATGTCCCAAAACCGCTATTTTTCAACGAAAAAAAGATTCGCACCCGGCATGTCACCGCGGTGCGAATCGTGTGAAAAGTCTCAGTCAGGCCAGTATCAGTCCTCGACCCACTGCTTCATACGCTTCATGCCCTCAACGAGGTCGGCGTCGGCAAGCGCGTACGAGAATCGCAAGTAGCCGGGAGCGCCGAACGCTTCGCCTGGAACGGCCGCCACATGACCTTCGTCAAGCAGTGCCGCAGCCAGTTCGGACGTGCTCGCATAAGCGGTTTTGCTGGTGCCGAGCGGCTTGTTCAGCAGTGCGCTCACGTCGGCGAACGCATAGAATGCGCCGGTCGGCGTCGGGCAGTTCACACCTTCGATATCGTTCAACGCGGCGACGATGGTCTGACGGCGCCTGTCGAACGCCTCACGCATCTCGTACACGGCGTCAAGAGATCCGGACACGGCTGCGATCGCGGCACGCTGGGAGATATTGTTCACGTTCGACGTCATATGCCCCTGCAGCTTGGATGCGGCCTTCGCCACGTCGAGCGGAGCGATCATCCAGCCGACACGCCAGCCGGGCATAGCGTAGGTTTTGGCCACGCCGTTGAGCACCAGCAGCTGATCACGCACTTCAGGCACTGCAGCGCCGATATACGTGGTTTTTGCACCATCGTAGTTCAGATGCTCGTAGATTTCGTCGGAGATCACCCACACATGGTGTTCCACAGCCCATTCGCCGATCGCCTTGACGGTTTCCGGATTCCACACGGCACCCGTCGGATTGTTCGGCGTATTCACGATGATGGCCTTCGTACGTTCGGTACGTGCCGCTTCCAGGTCTTCCAAGCTTGGCTCGAAATTGCGGTCAGCTCCCGCGAACACTTCGACAGGCACGCCTCCAGCCAGTTTCACGGCTTCCGGATAGCTCGTCCAATACGGCGTCGGAATGATGACTTCGTCGCCGTCATTGAGCAGGATTTGAAAGGATTCGTATACGGCCTGCTTGCCGCCATTGGTCACGATCACCTGATTCGGATCGACTCCATACCCCGAGTCGCGCAACGTTTTGTCTGCGATCGCCTTGCGCAATTCCGGCAAACCTGCCGTCGGAGTGTAACGATAGTTCTTCGGATCCTGCACCGCTTCGGCCGCAGCCGCGACGATCGCAGCCGGAGTCGGAAAGTTCGGTTCGCCCGCACCAAATCCAATGACGTCGATTCCTTCAGCTTTCATCGCTTTCGCTTTGGAATCAACGGCCAGAGTAGCGCTCGGAGCCACGCGGTTAATACGTTCGGAAAGAGTCTGCCAGTCAGCCATAGTCATGTTTGCCATGCTATCCCTCCCGCCCGAAAAACAACAGCCTTTTAGCACATTTTGGAATTCCTTTTCCCTGTTGACCGGTAGGGGCGGCATATTGCTATTTACAGGGCACCGAACAAAAGAGGGAAAGGGATTAAACCAAGACGAGGTTGTCGCGGTGGACTAGGGGGTGGGCGTATTCTTCGCCGAGGAAACGCTTGAGCTGGGCGGTATTGCGGCCGAGCATTTGCGGGATTTCTTCGGAATCGAATCCTACGAGGCCTTTTGCGAGGTGATTGCCCGCTTCATCGTCGATCCACACCGCGTCTCCGGCGGCAAAATCGCCCCGCACTTCGAGTACGCCGGCGGCAAGCAGGCTGGCGGCCCCTCCGCGTACCGCATTGGAAGCGCCGGCATCGGCCACGAGCGTGCCTTGCGGGTGTGCTGCGAACCCGATCCATAGGCGGCGTGATGATCCACGGTCGTTGATGGGGGCGAATGCGGTGCCGACTGGGTCGCCCATCATGGCCGGGCCTGCGTTTGCCGCGCAGGTGAGCACTGCGGGAATGCCGGAGACCGCCGCAACACGCGCCGCTTCCATTTTGGTGACCATGCCGCCGGTACCCACGTTTGATCCGGTGCCGCCGACCTGCACTTTGGCGAGCGCGTCCTCCACGTTCGGCACGTAGCTGATGCGTCGCGATCCGGGTTCGCTTGGGGGTGCCGTGTAGAGCGCGTCCACGTCGGTGAGGAGCACCAAAGCGTCGGCGACTACGATGTTGGCGATCAATGCGGAGAGTCGGTCGTTGTCTCCGAAACGGATTTCGTTGGACGCGAGGGAATCGTTTTCGTTGATGATCGGCACCGCGCCGAGGTCGAGCAGCCGGTCGAGGGTGCGTCGCACGTTGCGGTATTGCTGTGGTGCGATGGTGTCGGACACGGTGATGAGGATTTGCCCGACGCGCAGTCCGTATTGTGAGAAAGCGTTCTCGTACTGGGCCATGAGCAGGCCTTGTCCGACGGCCGCGCACGCCTGCTGGTCAGCCACGTCGGTTGGGCGTGAGTCGAAGCCGAGGGAGCCGAATCCGGCTGCGATGGCGCCGGAGGAGACGAGCACCACGCGCCCGCCCATGAGTCGCACGCGTGCGAGGGCCGCCACGAGCGCGTTGAGTCGTTCCGGATCGAGGTGGCCACTTGGTTTGGTCAACGAGCTGGATCCCACTTTCACCACGATGGTTTGCGCTTCGGCGATGGCGCGGCGCACTTGGGCTTGCGATGGCGTGTTCATGGTTCCTCCAGGCGTTCGAATGGCCGAAAAGAAAACCCGCCGACATGCCAATCGGCACATCAGCGGGCGTTTTGCTGCTTCTATTGTTCCACGTTTTCGGAATCGGTGGTTTCACCGCGTCCGAAGAGGCTGGTTTCGTCATGGCGGTCGTCGTCCACGGAAGGATCGGCCCAGTGTCCGGCCTTGCGTTCGGCCATCATGGCTTCACGCACGGCTTGGCGCGCATCCATCATTTCGTGGTACTGGCGACGGCGTTCCGCGTTGGTGCGGCGCTGCGAACGGCCGTCCTGTTCCTGCAGTCGCAGGTCGACGCCTCGTGCGCCAAGCTGGGCGCCGTCGAGCATTTCCGCGCCCGCAGCAATGGTCGGATCCCAATCGAATTCCACGGCTCGCGCGCCCTTGCCGATGCGTACTTCGTCGCCAGGCTTGGCTCCCTTGTTGCGCAGCTCGTCTTCGACACCGAGTTTGGCGAGGCGGTCGGCCAGGTAGCCGACTGCTTCGTCGTTGTCGAAGTTGGTTTGCATGACCCAACGTTCCGGCTTGGTGCCGAGCACTTCGTACCAGACGTCGCCGTTGCCGGCTTCCTTGCGTTCCACGGTGAAGTCAAGCACGGTGCCGCCTTCGTCGTTGCGGCGACGGCGGTTGCGCGGCTCTTCGAGCGGCTTGATGACCACGCGCGCTTCTTCTTCGGCCTGTTCGCGTTCGGCGACTTCCTTGCGCATGTCGGCGACCATGGCCGCCAACGCCCAGTTGAGTTCCTTCAAACCTTCGTGGGATGCGGTGGAGATGACATACACATTGAGACCGAGTTTTTCGAATTCCGGTTTGACGAATTCGGCCAATTCCTTGGCTTCCGGCATATCGACCTTGTTGAGGATGATGATTCGGGGCGTTCGGGGATTGGGATTGCGCCCAACGGCAGTTCCAGCTTGTCGGCATATTCGGCAAGCTCATGTTCGAGCGCCTTGTAGTCGCTCATCGGATCACGGTCAGGTTCCAGCGTGGCACAGTCGATGACGTGGGCGATGATTTCGGTGCGTTCGATGTGGCGCAGGAATTCAAGGCCGAGGCCCTTGCCTTGGGATGCGCCCGGAATCAGGCCCGGCACGTCGGCGATGGTGTACCGCATGTCTCCGGCCATAACCACGCCGAGGTTCGGCACGAGCGTGGTGAACGGATAGTCGGCGATTTTCGGCTTGGCGGAGCTCATGGCTGCGATCAGGCTGGATTTGCCTGCGGAGGGGAAGCCCACCAAGGCCACGTCGGCGATGGATTTGAGTTCGAGAATGACGTCACGTTCCTCGCCTGGTTCGCCAAGCAACGCGAATCCCGGAGCGCGACGGGTGCGGTTGGCCAATGCGGCGTTGCCAAGACCGCCGTTGCCGCCGGCCGCCACCACGAACTTGTCTCCGGCATGGCGAAGATCGGCGAGCTGCTCGCCCGGATGCTTAGGCTTGCCTTGCGGCCCTTTGGCTTCGAAAATCACGGTGCCCACAGGAACGGGCAGGATCAGATCGGCACCTTTCGAACCGTCTTTGGTGTCTCCCAAGCCCATGGTGCCGCTTCCAGCCTCGCGGTGGGGCATGAAACGGTAATCCAACAGGCTGTTGGCGTTCTGGTCGGCCATGAAGATCACGGAACCGCCATCACCGCCGTTGCCACCGTTCGGTCCCGCCAACGGCTTGTATTTTTCCCTACGGATGCCGGCGGAACCGTTGCCGCCGTCGCCGCCCTTCACATGGACGGTCACGCGATCGACGAAATCACTCATGTATCTACCTTAATCGTTTGTTCGAAACGGTCCGATTATTGTCCGTTTGATATGTCTTATGCAACTGTATGCAACGTTACGTGACGTTTGGGACGGGCTGAAGGAAACCAATCCTCAGCAATCATCAAAATAAAGAAAAGCCGCGTCCATAACGGGCGCGGCTTTATCTTGTAAGCGTTAATTGCGCGTATTTCAGGCGGCAATCACGTCGACGACCTTGCGGTCACGACGCACGCCGAACTTCACGCTGCCGTCCTTGAGGGCGAACAGGGTGTGGTCCTTGCCCATGCCGACGTTCTCACCCGGGTGGAACTTGGTGCCACGCTGACGAACGATGATGTTGCCGGCCACGACGGCTTCGCCGCCGAACTTCTTCACACCGAGGTATTGCGCGTTTGAATCGCGACCGTTGCGCGAGCTGGACGCGCCCTTCTTATGTGCCATGTCTGTTCCTTTCGGTCCTTGACTCTAACCCTGCGCCAATCAGGCGATAGCCGTGATCTTGACAGCGGTCAGCTGCTGGCGATGGCCCTTGCGACGAGCAACGCCGGTCTTGTTCTTATACTTCATGATGCTGATCTTCGGACCCTTGGCCTCATCGTTGACAACCTCAGCCTTGACGCTGACGTTGGCGAGATCCTTGGCACCGAGGACAACCTTGGAGCCGTCCACAACGAGAGCAACCGGGAATTCCACAGTTTCGCCCTTCTTAGCCTCGAGACGGTTGACGTAGATGACGTCACCGACCTCAACCTTTTCCTGATGGCCGCCGGCCTTCACAATCGCGTACATATCCGTTCCTTTATTAACTTGGAAAGCTTACTGCCCGGCACGTTCGAGCCTCGCGGCCAGACACCAGCAATCTAATCTACACATACCCGCGTACAACCGCAAGTCTGTTTCCGGCGTGTCAGGTTGACAGACCGGAATAATCATTTATTCTTCTATGCTTCCTCGCCCAGTTCCGCATTGTTGGCGGCCACGGCAGCCGCCGCGATCTGCGCGAGTTTGGCCTTCACGTCCGGCGAGGAGCCTTTCGGCACCTGCACGTCCGTGCCGTGACCATGCTTGTTGGTCTTGACGAACGGGTCGCCGCCCTTCAGGGCGTACGGATCGTCATAATCCGCGGACACGGTCGGCTCGTCGTGAAGAATGAATCCGCGGCCCTTGCAGGTCGGGCATTCCTCGGAAAAGGCTTCCACCAGCCCCTGTCCGATGCGCTTGCGCGTCATCTGCACCAGGCCAAGCGAAGTGACTTCGGCCACCTGATGCTTGGTGCGGTCGCGGGCCAGGCATTCCACCAGTCTGCGCAGCACCAGATCACGGTTGGCTGGCATGACCATGTCGACGAAGTCGATCATCACCATGCCGCCGATGTCACGCAGGCGCAGCTGACGTGCGATCTCTTCGGAAGCTTCGAGGTTGCAGCGGGTCACTGTCTCCTCAAGACTCTTGCCGCGGCCGATGAAACGGCCGGTATTCACGTCGATGGTGGTCATGGCTTCGGTGCGGTCGATCACGATCGAGCCGCCCGACGGCAGGTAGACCTGACGTTCCATGCCCTTGCGCAGCTGGGAGTCGATCTGCCACTTGTCGAACACGTCTTTGCCTTCATGTTCGGCCGGATCCCACTTTTCGAGCTTGTCCTTCAAGTCGGGAGCCATGGTGTCGAGGTATTCCTCGATACGGCCGTACACGCGGTCACCTTCAACGATCATCTTGGAGAAGTCGTCGTTGAAGATGTCTCGCACCACGCGGATCGCCACGTCCGGCTCGCCTTGCAGCAGCTTCGGACGCTTGCCGTGCAGGAATTCGTCTCGCTTGGAGGTGATGCGTTCCCACTGGCGCACCAGGCTTTCAAGATCCTTGGTGATCGCCTCTTCGGAGGCGCCTTCCGCTGCGGTACGAATGATCACGCCCATGTCTTTCGGCGCGACCTTCGACACGATGTTCTTCAGGCGGGAACGTTCACGCTCGCTGAGCTTGCGGCTCACGCCCGTCATGCCACCGGATGGCACGAGCACCAGGAAACGGCCCGCAAGGGTGACCTGCGAGGTCAGTCGCGCACCCTTATGTCCGATCGGATCCTTGGTGACCTGCACGAGCACCGGGTCCCCCGACTTGAACGCGAGTTCGATGCGGCGAGGCTGGCCTTCCAACCGTGCGGAATCCCAGTTCACCTCACCCGCATAGAGCACGCCGTTACGCGCCTGACCAATGTCGACGAACGCGGCTTCCATGCTCGGCAGCACGTTCTGCACGCGGCCCAGATAGATGTTGCCCACAGTGGCGACTTCCTGAATGTCGGACACGTAATGTTCGACGAGCACATTGTCTTCGATCACGGAAATCTGCGTGTGGCGTTCGCGTTCGCGCACCACCATCAGGCGGTCGACATGCTCGCGGCGAGCCAGGAAGTCCTGCTCCATGAGCTGGCTTTGACGGCTGCGCTCACGGCGATTGTCACGGCGACGCTGCTTCTTGGCCTCAAGTCGGGTGGAACCTTCGACGTCGGTGATCTCGTCGATGTACTGCTGCTTGCGGGAACGACGCACGAGCGGCTCTTCCGTCTCATCCGTCTTCGCACCGCCACGACGGCGACGACGGCGACGGGTCACCGTGCCTTCATCCTCGTCATCGTCCTCACGGCGACGACGGGACTCGCCTTCATCGCTATCCCGCTGCTGTTCGTCGGCTTCCTCACGATTGCCGCGGCTGCGACGGCGACGACGGGTGCGCGTCGGCTGCTCGTCGTCATCATCGTCATGACGATTGCGGGTTTCGTCATCAATCGGCGCATACGTAATATCGTCGAGGATCAAATCCTCTTCGATCTGTTCGACTTCAGCTGCGGCACGACGCTCCTGCGCGTTCAAACGACGGGAACGACGCGACTTGCGAGATCCGCCTTCCTCGTCATTGTCCGCATCATCATTGCGATTATCCCGATTATCGCGTTCATTGCGATTGTCTTCGGAACGCTCTTCGTCGGCAACGTCGCGATTGCGGCGGCGACGGCGACGTGACGGACGATCCTCATCCTGCTCATCGTCATGGTCCTGCGCATTGCGATCATTACGCTCGCCGCGGTCATTACGGGAATCGTCGCGATCGTCGTCTGCCCTGTCTCGGGAATCCGCAACGGACGGCAAAACCGGCTCCTGGAAAAGCAGAGACATCATCGGACGCGGATTGTGGCGGACCTCATGGCCTTCCGGCAACATATCGACGGCATCCAAGGCACGCGTCCAGCAGACGACTCCTCATCATGGGAATCATCGACGGAAGCGCGACGACGCGGCATCTCATCGTACTCATCCGCATCATCGGCGAAACGGCTGCGACGACGCGACGGACGATCCTCGTCCTGCTCATCCTCAACCTGCACCGAACGACGGCGACGAGAACGCGTCGGCCGTTCGTCGGCAATCTCACGAACATCATCATCGGACTGGACCGGACGACGACGGCGACGGGTCGGACGGGTCATACCCTCGGAATCAGCGGAATCACCGGTATCATGCGCAGGTTGCGCAACCGGCAACTTCGGCTCCTCGAACAGCGGAGCCGAAGCATGCTCCTCGACCTTCAACTCCAAGGACGCACCGGCAGCTCCCACGCCACGCACCACGCGACGACCGCCACGACGGCGACGCGGGGCAGGATCGGACTGGACCGACTCGAATTTCACAACATTCACGGCATGCTCAGGCGATGCCGAAGCTTCGACCTGATCGAAGCCCTCACTGGTATTAGGCACAATGACTCCTCGACGACACGCTGCAATCGCGCCGCCCACGCTTAGGCCTCACACGGTTCTCACACCACGCTCTCACCGTGGCCGCGCATCATGGCGCCCGTAGGAAGCAACTTCCGTCAAAAGTCTTCATCATGCGACGGCGGACACCAGCGCTCGCGGACACACATGAACTTCACGCGAGGGGATCAACGCCATCGGATGCATCGGTGATTTGCAGAACCACCGTCTATAAGTATGACACAAAAAACAACGGAACGTGGCATGACGGGAAATTTTCCGGATCCTGCAACTCACCGCCTGCTTTCCCCGCCCGCAAATCCCAGGCCCCGTCTACACAAGTCGTTGCTCCGTCTGCACAAGTCGAAAGAAATCACGATTCGCGAGAAATGCAGACACAGATTACGACTCGTGCAGACAGCCGATCCGACTTGTGCAGACAGAAGACGGAAAACAACAAACAGCCGATAGCAGGCAGAAACAGGAGGCAGAAAAAGGCAGCAGACAGCTACTTCAGCCAGTCTTCAAGCAAGTTGGCCATCAGCAGCAGATCCGATTCCGGCAGCTGCTCGTCATGCTTGTGCGCCAGCAACGGACTGCCCGCACCCAGATTCACCGCGGGAATGCCCAGCATCGAGAATCGCGCCACATCCGTCCAGCCAAGCTTGGCCATCGGCTCACGCCCAGTACGTTCGCGCACCAATTCCACCAGCGACTGCGCAAGCGGCGACGTCAACCCCGGACGTGCGGAAGGTGACTCGTCCTTCATTTCAATACTGAAGCCTTCGAACACGCCACCTGTGGCAACATGCTCGCCATTGCCCAATTCCGCACCGGCATCCGCACCAATCATCAGTGCCTTCGCCTCAGCCAACGACTTGTCGGGGGCAAAACGGTAGTTGACATGCACGCGGCATTCGTCGGGGATCACATTCGTACCTTTGCCGCCTGAAATCAGCGTGGCATTCAGCCCCTCCTGATACGTCAGACCATCCACTTCAATCGCACGATTTTCATAAGCGTTCAGCCGGTTCAGAATCTCAGCGGCCGCGTGGATGGCGTTCTTGCCCATCCACGCTCGCGCCGAATGTGCCGCAATGCCATGCGTGATCACGTCGAAACGCATCGTGCCATTGCAGCCACCTTCAATACCGCAATCGGTCGGCTCGCCAATAATCGCAAAATCGCCGGAAATCCAATCAGGATGCGCCTCGACCACCTTGCGCAGGCCGTTCTTTTCGGCGGCAACCTCTTCATGATCGTAGAACACGTATGTCAGATCGTATTTCGCATCCGTCAACGTGGCCGCCAAATACAGCATCACCGCGTCGGAGCCCTTCATGTCGGTGGCACCGCGCCCCCATATCACGCGCTCCCGCTCATGGCCGGCGGCAACATCCTCGCGAATCAGCGGATCGCCCGGTTCCAGCCATCGCGGCGGGAAGTTGTCGATCACCGGCACCGTGTCGAGATGCCCGGCGAGGATCACGCGACACTCACACCCAAAATTCGTGGATGCGACCAGCGTATCGCCATGCCTGCGCACTGTCAGATGCTGCTGTTTATTCAAAAACGCTTCGACCGCGTCGGTCAACGGCCCTTCGTCGTCGCTCACGGAATAGGTTCCCATGATCTGTTCCATCAGCTCGTTCAGCTGCTCCTGCCTGGTGGCGGAAGCGGAAAATCCAATCTCAAGTTCGTTCATACCGCCCATTATCCAGCACCACCGGAACCGACATCGCCGTTCGACAACGCTTTTGAGACGGATCGGATGTTATCCATATGCATGGTGCAACACTGGATAGCGGCCAAACCAACGGCCGAGAGCGAAAGGAAGAGTGTCATGCCTGGTCTGTTAAGCGCATTGGAAGGCTTCTGCGTCATTGGCATCGTCATCGGCACCGGTTACGTGGCCGCGCGCATGCGCATAGGCGGACCTACCGCGCAGATGGTGCTCAACAGGTTCAGCTTTTTCGTATCGAGCCCGTGCCTGATGTTTGCCATCCTGTCCAAGGAGAGAATCTTCGAGATATTCCACTCCTCCATTGTTGTGGCGTTCTTCTCGGCCGTGCTGGTCGGATTGGTGTTTCTGATCCTCAATAGGCTGTTCTTCCATCTGAAGGCGGCGGATGCCACCATCGGCGCGTTGAATTCGCTGTATCTGAACTCCAACAACATCGGTCTGCCGATCGCCACGTACATTCTGGGCAATCCCGCTTTGGTCGCGCCGATTCTGGTCATGCAACAGGCGGTGTTCACACCGATCGGCCTGACCGTGCTCGATGTGACCACCAAAGGCAAGGTCTCCACGAGGGAGATTCTGAAGCAGCCGCTGCATCAGCCGCTGCTTATCGGTTCGCTGCTGGGCATCGCCGTATCCGCGATTTCCGCAAAAACCGGTCATTTCGTGGTGCCGGACTGTATTTACGATCCGATCGACATGATCGGCGATTCCGCAGTGCCAATGATTTTGATGGCATTCGGCATGTCGTTGCACGGCACGAAGCCGCTGCAGGACAAGTCGAATATTCCCGCGGTGTTCACGGTGGCGGTATTGAAGAACATCGTGATGCCAATTATCGCGTTCCTGCTGTCGTATTTCGTGATGGGCTTCCGCGGCGCCACATTGTACGCGTGCGTGGTGCTCGCCGCCCTGCCGACCGGGCAGAACGTCTACAACTACGCGGCGCGGTACAACGTGGGTCTCTCGTTCGCACGCGACGGCATTCTCTTCTCGACACTGACCTCACCGATCTTCATCGCAATCATCGCGGTGCTGCTCGGCTGACCTCGCCAGTCCTCGCCGCGGTATCCACGACCGCCGCGGCGAGACCATCAATCGTCCGTACGGTAGCCGGCATGACCGAGCCCGTGCGCCGCATGATTCGCGGCACACCCTCCGAGCACCATCAGCGCATAACACAAGCCGATTCCCGCGGCCAACGTAAGCAACGAAGCCGGATTGAGCAACGA
>ENA-OQBD01001124-OQBD01001124.1-human-gut-metagenome-genome-assembly--contig:-NODE-1124-length-12776-cov-3.188157_pt1 | contig 12776 bp, 13 predicted proteins | sample MGYA00242742_ERZ504543 | MGnify/ENA primary metagenome ERZ504543 (study PRJEB26092, sample SAMD00036239) | human gut metagenome | host: Homo sapiens | study: EMG produced TPA metagenomics assembly of... | reverse complement strand
AAAAAATCACCTCTGAATATACGATTATTATGGTTCACGTGCATCATTCCTTATCATGCAGGCATGCATGAATGTACATGAGGAATGAACGGTAACCTTGAAATTTATATTAACAAAGGAAAAAAACGGGAAGTCAATGGAAATTTTTCAGGAAGTGTGATAAACTAAATACCAAATAGGCTCTTGGGGCAAATAGAAGAGAAAAGAGGTGCAGATACAGTTATGAGAATCGGAATGGGTTATGATGTGCATAAACTGACGGAAGATCGCAAGCTGATCCTTGGAGGTGTGGAGATACCGCATACGCTGGGACTTCTCGGACACTCAGATGCGGATGTGCTTTTGCATGCAATCATGGATGCGCTGCTGGGCGCAGCGGCTTTGGGAGATATTGGAAAGCATTTTCCGGATACGGATGAAAAATATCGTGGCATTTCCAGTCTGAAGCTGCTCGAGCATGTGGGAAATCTGCTGGAGCAGGAACATTATATTATAGAAAATATCGATGCAACGGTAATCGCTCAGAAACCGAAACTTCGTCCTTATATTGAAGTGATGGAGCAAAATATTGCGGATACCCTTCATCTTGCAAAAAATCAGGTGAATGTCAAGGCTACCACGGAAGAGCATCTGGGATTTACCGGCCGGGAAGAAGGTATTTCCGCAAATGCAGTCTGCATGTTGTCAACGATTTATGAAAACAGTGTGGCTGTGGGTGACGGTGAAGGTGGATGCCCGGGCTGTGCGGGATGTCATTGAGGATGATAAATTTGACCTTTACATTGTGTGAAAGGCATCGTATTATGAACGGATGCAGAACGAAGCGTATAGATAAAATTGCAGTAAAAGTAACTATGCGAAATAGCCGGCGCCATGGATATCGCAAGTTTTTGGTCAGCAATATCTGGCAGAAGAAGCACTTTGTTAAGAAGTTGGTCTGACCATGGAGGTAAAGAGATGTTAAAGTTTGAAGAAATTATCAGTAAATTTCAGATTGAAGGAGAAATCACGGATGTGAAACCTCTGGGACATGGAACCGTGAACCACACGTATGAGATTGTCTGCGGCGGAGAGCATTATGTTCTTCAGGAGATGAATCATATCGTGTTCAAATATCCCACAGAGGTGATGAATAATCTGTTCCTTGTCACAGAATACCTTCATGATGTAATCGAGCAGGAAGGACGGGATCCACAGCTGGAAGGACTGACATTTATCCGGACGAAGGCAGGCAATCAGCTTCTGCAGACGGAAAACGGCAGTTATTTCCGTTTGTACCGGATGATCTGCTGTGGTGAGGAAATGGAAAAACCGACGACACCGGAACAGGCATATGAGGCTGCCAAAGCGGTCGGTGTGTTTCACCGGAGACTGCGTGACTTTGACAGCAGTCAGCTTGGAGTTACGGTGCCGAAGCTGCATGATATGAAGAATGCGATGCGTCAGTTGCTGGATGCAGTCCGTGCGGATATTTGCTTCCGTACTTCAGACTGTCAGGAGCAGATTCAGTTTGTGCTGGATCGTTCCAAAAAGCTGAATGAGATTCAGGATGCTATTGAGTCAAAGCAGATTCCGAAACGTGTCACACACAATGATACACGATACAGTAATCAACAACCTCACTGCCCGGTCGTTGTACATTTTCAGGCTGTTCCGGCAAATCTGGTAATGGTGTATTTTCTGAGTCTTCACCTTGCGGTATCGGTACTGAAGTAGTGCCTGCTTCCCGTTCAGTCTCATCCAATACTGCAGAGCCCTGATACCCAATAAAATCTTCAAACAGATTCATCTGATGGCCTGCAATGTAATCAGTATAAGATTTCCCGATCCGATCCTTATAGACATCCGGGAAGAATTTTATCTGTTTCTTCTTTGTCTCACCCGTAACAGGGTCTGTGTATTTTAACTTATTTTAAGTTATAATACAGAATTCAAGTTAAGATTTGCTGTGAATCACTTTTTCTTTACCATGCAGCGTTTTTTAAAGAACGAAATGCCGTAGCAAAGAATTTGATCGTAATCATCCTCATACTCCTTTGCATACATCCGATCATCAATTTGCTGCAAGGCTATATCGCATTCACTTTCCAGATTTTCCAAAGCCTTCGTGTACTTTGCTTCAAAGATTGCAACGCGGGCATTAATGGAATCGTAAACGACTACATCGCTTCGGCCTTCGCCATGCTCCTTATTAGAATCCACCATATATCCGGCACCCGTGAAGATGCCCGCAAGAAAAGCATGATAGAAGTCTTCCCGATAGTCATGGTAGCTTATGGTGCGCCGGAGCAGAGCATTCATTTCCTTGGTAATGCCTTCGCTGTCACCGTTCCAGACTGCATCAAACAAAGCATTTCGATTCCACTTCTTCGTACTGTCATCGAACCATTTGATAACTGTTGTTTCAAAAATCTCTTTGATTTCTGCATTCGGAATCATAAGGGCAACCATGCCATCCGGCAACTCACCCTTATAATCTTCTTCACGCGCCTTGGTCAAGTACCCTGTCAGATACAGCGTACTCCAGAGATTATCTTCTGAGGAATGCAGGTAATCATAGGTCAGGCTTTCATCCACACGCTGAACAATGCAGCCGCCAGCCATCAGGATTTCAAGTTTATTTGTGATGGTACTCCCCGCATAGTCAATAAAGGAACGGATGATTGCATTATCGCTGGTGTTCTTCCAGTAGCTGATAGGCTTAGCTTTCGGATTGCGCTGCAGTTCCAGCAAATAATTCATTACATCCCACGGGCAGTAAACATCAAAGGCTCCGAAATGGTATCCATCATACATTTCTTGATGTTCTCAGCCTGCGTTGTCAAGTCAGCATCCTTTAGCAGCAGGTCAACCTCACTTTGTACAAATCCGAAATACTCGTTCAGACGAGAATTTGTGATAGTATCCGATACAAAATTATTTGTTCCCGTAAAAATGCTTTCTTTCGCAATCTTTAAGCAGCCCGTAACAACTGCAAACTGAAGTGCTTGATTGTCTTTTAGGGCCTGCATCAAGCCTTTCATAACATCGAGCATTTCATTATAATAACCGTTGTTATTTGCTTTTGCTACAGGGACATCATACTCGTCTATAAGAAGAATTACAGGCTTTGCATAATAGCTCTGCATCATCGTTGTCAAAAGCATAAGGCTGCTCTTAACTTCTTTTATAGAACCATTGCCATGTGCAAGATGCTCAAACGCTGTTTTTTGGAATTCTGTAGCACTTTTACTATCAAGCAAATAAAGATGTTTGTTGTACAAATCCGCTATCACCATTGTGAGCATATCGTATGCCCCAGTGAAATCCAAACCGTCTACCTGTCGGAATGAAACAAAGACTGTAGGATACTGATTCATCCACTCATCACATAATACCTGATGCTCTGCAATTTCCAGCCCATCAAACAGTTCTTTGCTGTCTTTACGGATGTCAAAGAAGCTTTCTAGCATACTCATGCCAAGCGTCTTACCGAAACGCCGTGGTCGAGTGATAAGTGTCACTTCTGCTTTTTCGTCCAAAATTTCCGTAATCAGGCCAGATTTGTCAATATAATAAAACCCACCGTTCCGAATCTTCTCAAAGTCCGAAATACCAACTGGGATGTTCAATTTTTTCATCTCTGCTGCTCCTTTCGCGTAGCCACACACAGACTTTTTATTGCTTCTATGATACCATGAAACTCATGTTCTTACAAGAAAAACTCTGCTTACTGCATTGATTCTGGCTACGGCTCATTCTGCATAGCCTGCCAGCACATCTTCAAATGTAAAACGAATTTTCACGCTTTCATCGTTGAAAACCTCAATGCGGTCAATAAAGGTTTCCACCACATTCTGCGACAAGTGCATCACATCGCCTGCTCCTCCCACAGTATCCATCACGGCTTGCAAATTATCCGTATCCTTCTTCACAGGCTGGAAAATTTGATTTTTCTCGGTGCGAAGCCGTTGGATCTGCTCCATCTTTTCATCTTCCTGCACTCTGTAGGCATCTCTCTGCCGGATGAACTCTTCCTTACTCATATTCCCGTCGGCGTATTGCTCATACAGCGCGACGCGCTGTTTTACGATCTCTGGTTTTCGCAGTTTCAGGTACGCCTTGTGCAGCATCCCCCAGCGGCCAACCGGACGAGTCCGTGGCACTTTCAAGGCTGGCAGGTAATAATCGCCAATCAAAATATATTCCATCCCTGTCCGGGCTTCATGGGTATTGTCCACGATTGTCCAGTCCCGCATCGGCACATTCATTTTCTTTTTGGAGCGATAGTCCAGTCTCCTTGTCTTTCCGCATTCCAAATACGTCCATTGATTTGTAAACCAGCGATAATTATAGTCTCCATAAGCTCTGTAAAAGTCACTCTGTAAAAATGAAAATGCAGATGTGTCACAATTACCAATACCCAAACCAAAAAGGTCTTTTAATCCTGTATCTCACTTCATCGCTGTAGACATCTGATGCACATAATTCTTCTAAATGCAGTTGAAATGCGACAAGCTTTTCAAAGCGATCTGGCTTATATACATGTGTAAGCGACTGGTTGCACCAGTCTTCCTTGATGCCTTCAAGTGCCTGGTCCGTATTTACGAATACACCGCAGTCAACTTCTTTTAGCAGCCTACAAAAACTTGTATCAAATGCAACTATTGGCACTGCATATGCCATTGCCTCGAGCAGCACATTTCCACTTGTTTCTCTAAGACTCGGCAAAACAAAAACATCTGCCTGCTGATATGCTTCAGCAATTTGATTCAGCGGACGGTTACCCATTAATTTTACATTTTTTCCAATACCACTATCTGCTATTTGTTTTTCAATTAATGCATGATCATCGCCATCACCAAAAATCAAGAGTTCCCAATTCATATCGGTAGGCATCAAAGAAAGAGCGTCAACAAGAAAAGCTATTCCTTTTTTTCCAATCAATCTTCCTACAAAAACGATTTTGAGAATATCGTTGTTTCCTTTCCGAATAGGAAGATTTTTGTATTCATCTCTTAATGCCAACTCCGGCATTAATGGCACATCTTTTCCTACGATGCGAGAAATTTGCTTTTGAGTTTCATTATTTATGCAATATATCTTATAATATGAGCGCAGTGCTTTCTTATAAAAGGGATTCCATGAACAGCTCTTATTTACAAACTCTCTAAAACTCGCAACCAGTTGATTCTTTTCATAGACCTTCAATGGCCTTGGTGTTACCTGCGCACCTCCCATTGGCCCCCAAATCACCTTTGCACCTTTAGCCTTATATAACTCACTTGGGATTCTGTAATCATTCATAGTAACATGATGAATTGTTCCTAACCAAATCAGAAATCTTTTCTGTATCTTCACTTTTTTCAATAATTCAATTAGAGGAACAATAAATGCTATCGTGATAATATTCCGAAGAACCGACTGAAACAATTGATTATCAAAACCCACCACACTTAATGTGAGTCTTCCGATAAACAAAATTACAAAAGCTACAATTGCAACAATTTCTTTCCTCAAAAAACCGATTTCAACTCTTTGCACAGGTCAACGATAGTCCTGCACTCCTTTGCTCAGAACAATGACCTCGTCCGCATATTTCGCAGCATTTTTTTCGCCTTGGTGGATAAACTTAGAACCAAGTCCTGATTGCCATTTCTCGCGCTGCCAATCAATGCCGGCCGATGTCAAGTCTTGGACAACATTTTTTACAAATAAATTTGAAAAAACGCCAAAAAAATAAGCCCTACAAGGCTTTCAGTCGGTATCGAACCGCTCTGAGCCTTGTAAGGCTTAACTGTTACTCTATATGATTTTATCTTAGACTGCCTGCAGCGGAGTGTTTTCCATCACTTTCTTAAACTGCTCCACTGTCATTTTTGCCTTTTCAGCAGCGCGCTCTATTTTTAAATCACCGTCTCGAACAAGCTGCACCAGCATCCGCATCTCACCAATGTTGATGCCTTCTTCTCTACCTTCAGCCTTTACGCCCTGACTAAGGTTGCACATAACAAGCACCTCCCTTTCCAGTTCTTTGTTCATTGCAACACCAAATTCTTCTTCAAGAATTTTCTTTTTCTCAGTAGCTGCTCTGGAAGAAGAGAGCAACACATCCATAAATTTCACAATACCTGTATAGTTTTCTGTACCCGGCTCTCCCAAACAAATCGTTACAACACTCATCAAATCGTAGTTTTCCGATTTTTCAACAGCGTTTCCAATCAACTGCTCTGGTCGGATAGAATAACGAATCAGAGTGTTTTGGAACTCCTTGGTTGGGTGTGTACAAACCCAGATAGAGTACACTTTTCGGATTTTCCCATACTCCGAGTTCGTGAATATCGGACCATGCTGTGCGGAGATCATCCTGCTGCAATAATAGATTGCTCGCTTTGTCAACGGGTATCCCGGATTAAAAGCCGTCTGCGCTTCCACATTGATAATAAGACGTATCACATCTTTCTGTGCAGTAGAACCTTCTGACGCTGGTGCGATTGCATCGAACCGGACATCATAATTGATGGTTCCTTCCGTCAACGTAGAATCCTCATTATTGCTTCCGACAATTACGTCAGAAGTTTTTTTGGGTCTGTTTGTATCATCAACATGAACGCCAACCGTGCCCACTTCCGGCGTTCCTTCGATATACTTCTCTGCAATTTCGTCTACGGAACAGGCACTGTACTCATTCACACAGTTCTTCATAATCTGTGCCAGAATCTGTTTGTTGGCAAGCAGCTTCTTGGCAGCCTTATCATAACTCGAATCGTATTCCGTCTGCGTTATCGCATGAGCAAGTTGATTTTCCATCGGCATTCACTTCCTTACAGCAGGTTCAACGGGAGCGTATACTACACCTATTGTGCTTTCATCTTACCATAAAACACTTTGCATATCAAGCTGGCAGATGTAAACTTTTCATCATAGATTTGTCCATATTGCCCACTCTGGTTTAAATTCAAGTCAGCATAATTCAGCATAATATTTCAATAGAGCAACACCTATATTCAAGATCCTTCCCGCCTTGACTAACATTCCCGTTCATCGTTTTCAAGTGAAATGATAACTGCGTTTTTCTCAGCTTCATATCTTCCTTTAAACTGATGATCCTTTCCAGCGGCTAGTCCATTTGCCTCCAGTAGCGCCTGAATGAACTGTATTCCGTTAATCATCATTCGGCACTGCCCATCGGTCAGCAGCCTGTCTGGAACCTTAAAGGACATGGGATGTTCAGCGGTGCACGGAGTAATCGCAATAGACTTCCGATCTTTCCTCTGCAAAACACAAATATAGGTCGGACTCCCAAGAATACGAATAACATCTTTTCCCACATTCATTCTTCGGCTTTCTGCCGGAATCGTTACCAGCAGATTCATAATTCGTCCAGAACTCATGTCAGCATTCCTTTCTCAACAACCTCACTGCCCGGTCGTTGTACATTTTCAGGCTGTTCCGGAAAATCTGGTAAAGGTATATTTTCAGATTCTTCACATTGCGGTATCGGTACTGAAATAGTATCTGTTTTCTGTTCAGGCTCATCCAATACAACAGAGCCCTGATACCCAATAAAATCCTCGAACAGATTCATCTGATGACCAGCGATGTAATCATTATAAGATTTCCCGATCCGATCCTTATAGACATCCGGGAAAAACTTTATCTGTTTCTTCTTCATTTCGCCAGTAAGCGGGTCTGTATATTCCTGTGGCTTCGGTGTGAACATGATTGCTTCTTCCAAATCGAACAACATACAAAGGCCCTGATCAGAATTAGCCACCCGTCCAAGCACTTTATAACGACATTCTCGGTTCCAGTTCATGAGTTTGAAGATATTTTCCACAAATTCCAAAGATGTAATATCCTTATTCACCCAGTTTTCGTCCTTCTGCCGTGCCCATTCAACAGACGCGCTGTCCTCTTCCGGGCACATGATCAGCGCAAGCCGCTTCTTGTTTGGATGCAGAATTGGAAGAACATACTTAATTCCTTCAAAAAGCCGGATACAGGCCATGTTGAATTTCATAACGCCATATTTTATGCTCACTGCAGGTTTATTCAGCATGGAAAACTGGGTGCGCGGCGGAAGTTCATAGCCATCGAACTTTTCGTACTCCAGTTCTCTTTTATGTTCTTTCCGTATCTGTGCAAGTTCACGAATCAAGGAGATTTCCCGAACGCTCAGTTCCTGCTCCCTGCTTTTTTCTTCCATTTTGCAAATCCTCCTACATCGACATTAAAAGGTCGTCCAGTTCACGCTGAACTTCACTTCTGCTAGGAATTGCGCCAATCATGGGATTTTCTACGACTTGGCCAGATTCCATCACATCACTAACTGTAATGCTCTGAACCCATTTACTCCGATATAACCGGCATTTTAGATTCATCGAACAATTTCCTTGTTCATACTGATTTTTCCCAGTCAAAATCCGGGACTCATCTAATTCAAAAATCAGAAATTTTGCATTTCCCTGACCCCGGCAGATACCACGGCACTGGTAGCGGTAATTCATTTTCCAGTTCAGCGTTTGAAAGACAAGCCCAGAAAATGCTCTTGCTGAAAAACTACTATGAACGTCATTGTCATCTCTCCAGTGCATCGCCGTTGAAGAGTCACAGTTGCTCTTTCGCAGGATCATGACCTGCAGAATCGGATGATAGAGCAATTCCACATACTCGCAGCCTTCCAATCGGGTATGGCAAGCCTTGCTGAAACGGATTCCGTTTTTTGAGATTGTCATAACTGGGCTGCTTTGATTGATAAAACATGTGCCAGATACCGTCAAATAATCAGATGGCAATGCCATATCTGATTTCTTTCCAGACCGCATTTCTGCCATCTTGTTCAGTTCGACCACTTCTTCCGGCAGATAAGCACTCAGACAAAGGCTGCGGATGCTTTCGGCATTGATACCGCTCCAGTTCGGATGGATACCTACAAATCCTTTCAGTGCTCCCTGATTGATTACCACAATATCCTGCACTCCACACTTATTCCTGCTGGATGCCACAAGATGTGCAGCCCGTGCAATCTCCTGCGAAACAATCGCTTCGTGATGCTCCGGGACATAGGCAGAGCAGCGATTCCCGTTATTCTTTGTGACCTTGCCCAGCTTGTAGTCCACTACAATGCTCTTCCGGGCTTCCAGATCACCCCAGCGGCGTTCATTTTTCATGATGTTTGCCACCATTACGCCGTTCCACTCCTGCCTGCCGCGCAGGGTGCTGCGCTTTTTCTGCGTCAGGATCATTGCAATCTGTTCGTAATCATAGCCCTGGATAAACGCCAGAAAGATAAAACGTACCGTCTTTGCTTCTTCCGGCTCGATCACCAACTGTCCATCCTTCGTATGCCGATACCCCATCAGGTCAGCCACCGGGTACTGCCCTGTCATAATACGCTGGTCATACGAAAGGACCATGCGGCGGCTCTTGTTGCCCGATTCCCAGTCTGCCAAAAGAGCCTGAATGTCAAGACTGTATTGACTGCTTGGATTCAGCGTGTAGATGTTTTCAGTTTCAAAGTACACGCCAATGGGATGTGCCGGGTGCATAGTTTTCAATGCTGCGATCTGCGTCATACAATCCGAAAAATTCCGGGCAAACCGCGAAATGCTGGCACAGATAATCAAATCCATCTTCTGGTCTTTGGCATCTCGCATCATGCGCTTAAACGCATCCCGTTTTCGCAGTGAAGTACCCGATTTTCCTTCATCGCTGTAAATATCCTGCAAATTCCAGTTTTCCGTTTCTGCAATCTTTTTGGTGTAATATAGAGTCTGGTTTTCAATGGAAGAAATCTGTTCTTCGCTGGAAGTGCTGACACGGGCATAAACGGCTACACGCTTCAGGTCGCTGTCGTAAATCGACGGTGTCGGTTTTGCCGGACGAAAGTAGTCTTTTGCCGTTTTCTGGCCCTGTTCTGCCTGCTTATGGATTCTGTCACGAATCTCTGCTTTTCGCCTTTCAGATTCCAGATGTCGGCTCTGCCAGTCTACTCCACTCGGCAGCACTTCAAGGTTTTCTACCGAAATACACTCTACGTCTTTTGGATTATACTGTCCTTCCACGTTCATTTTTCTTCAGCCTTTATCATTTCATGTTCCAGTCGGATTCTCCACTCAAGATAATCTTTCCTTCGGATCGATGTATATTTTTCAGCCAATTCTTTCAGGCTCTGCCGTTGGTTATCAACATCAAGAATGGTGTCGATTCTCTGGTCGTCATCATCCGTAACAACGTCCACTCGCATCGGCATGTCAAACAGATATTGCAGCAAAAAACAGAAATCACAGGTGTTCGCTGCAAGATAGGCCCTTGTCTGCGAGAAAATCAGATTGACGGCACCATTTTTGCAATCTTTGAGCAGATGCACCATTTCCGGGCGTTTGTAGATTTCCTTATTCCCCGTAATGTCGATGTAAACGCCCACCAGCTTTTTATCAGCATCATCCCTGAACTTTTCAGCATAGTAGGAGCTATGATAGGCTACTGCTGCGTCTTTGGAACGCTCCCACAGCTTTGCAAGTTTCACATAGCCGCCAACTTTATGCCTGTGGTCCATTTACAGCACCTTCTTCCGGCTGAACACTCCAATACCATCTCCGCTTCTTCTGGTAGCAGTGGATTCCCATTTCCGTTTTTACCATCCGTGCTACTCGCTTGCTGATACCCTCATTGTCCAGACGACAATAAATTTCATTTGCGCTCATATCGCCTTTTTCAAGGAAATGCTTGATCCAGTAGGCAGCTTTCTGTTGCTCTGTATCAAATTTAGGTTCGGAGTCCGGCTGTTGTTTTTCAAAAAGCTGTGGCCTGCATTCCAGCCATCGAAAGCCCTTGTCGGCAGAAATGGAAAAGCGGATGTCTTCTGCCGTAGGCGCAAGACTGTTTTTGATTTGATGTACGATTCTTATATCACGGTTCTCGGCATCCCGTTCCACCTGCAGGACACTTCGTGCTGCTGCCACAACATCAATGCTTCCCAGGCTGCGGTACAGCCCTTTGGAGCCTTCTTTTTTGTTGAGGTGTCCAATCAGAACGATAGCGCAGTCGTAACCAGCAGCCCACATTCCAAGGCGGCGCATGAGTTTCCGCGCTCTGCCTGCGATTTGCAAATCCGAATCGCTGCCAAGATAAGCCTGAATCGGATCGATCACGACCAATCGAGGCCGGAATTCAATGATTGCCTGACGGATGCGCTCATCATCCAATGTAAGGCCGTTATAGACTTCTTCATTGATGAAAGCGATCTTCCCGCAGTCTGCTCCGCAGCGTTCCAGACGGGGCTTTATCGTGTCTGAAACGCCATCCTCTGAGCACTGATAAATCACTTTTTGCGGCGCACCAATTTTGCATCCGTCCGGGGTCTTACCTCCTGTTGAAAGTTCCGCAATCAGATTCATCATCATGGTAGATTTTCCATCGCCGGGATCACCCTGCAGCAGTGTGATTTTTCCGATTGCAATAAAGGGATACCACAGCCACCGTACATCCGTTGACTGAACTTCGCTATACAGTGTCAGCAGCCGTTCCATTTCGTTTTCCTCACTTTATTTTCGCAGCTTGATTTCATGCTTTTATTATACTCTTTTCAGATGATTTTTTCTGTAAACCACCTGTTTACACGTGCTCCAGAATGTAAACAGGTGGTTTACATTTTGCTTTCAGAATACACGATTGATGAGGGTGAACACTTATGTACTCTGAACTCATTATTCTCTTCTTGTTATTACGACTAAAAGCGTAAATAATGGTAATGTCTTATGCGGGCGTAAGAAAGGAATGTTTTCTATGTCCGTTAATCGCATTGCTTTAGGTAAACGAATCAGTTTTTATCGTTTAAAGTTCAGCATGACTCAGGAAAAGCTTGCCGATTTGACCAACTGTAGTCGTGAATATATTGCCTATCTTGAAAACGGAGTCAGACCCCCAGTTTGCCAATCTTGGTGATCTCGCCAATGCTCTACATATTTCTGTCGATGCGTTACTGGTTGACAGCCTCGATTATTCTCTTTCTTCCTCTGATTCCGATTTACATCGCCTCTTATTAGACTGCAACGAAACTGAGCAGGAAATCATTATCCGCACGGCGAGGGAGTTAAAGGCCACTCTTGTCAGCTTTGGAATTTAACATCCATCCGTATTAAAATCACAAAATAAAAAAAGCCCGCATAAGCTGCAGACGCACCCTCGAATCCTCCTGGGTGCTGTCTGTGGTTTATGTGAGCCTTCGTTTGTGGTAGCTGAAACTCGATATCCACCTTAGATCAAGAAGTCGCTGCAACCACTTTTCTGCATAGCTGCTCGGTAGCTAGTTAGACCTTTTCAATCTGTAACCTTCCCATTCCTACGGAATGAAACACCCGCCTAGTCGAGAAGATTTACATCCTCTCACCTAGACGGGTGTTACCTTTTGTTTACTTTTCCATCAGCGTACAGCTTTAATAATAAAGCCAGCGCATACCATCCCAATATGGCTGAACTTCTCCTCTGGATTCATGTTGCTCATCAAAAAGGTCAAATGCAATTAGCCTAGCCGTATGAAAATCATCAATTCTACGATTATTATATCGAAACACACTTTGTCCTCCATAGAGAACACCCCAACCTGCTCCAAACTTACTTTTCATAATCGTTATATTTTCGCCCTTATACCGTAGCACATATTTTCCTTGCGCGCGTTCCTGCCATTCTCTGCGCATAAAATTTTTCTTGCGATTCAAGCGATTTTTTAGTTCTCTCTCAGACTTTTGAGGGTTGATATAGTCGTCCGTCATATGTTCTGCGCATACGCATCC
>ENA-OQBD01001122-OQBD01001122.1-human-gut-metagenome-genome-assembly--contig:-NODE-1122-length-12804-cov-2.822750_pt1 | contig 12804 bp, 9 predicted proteins | sample MGYA00242742_ERZ504543 | MGnify/ENA primary metagenome ERZ504543 (study PRJEB26092, sample SAMD00036239) | human gut metagenome | host: Homo sapiens | study: EMG produced TPA metagenomics assembly of... | reverse complement strand
CAAGCAAAGCGGAGAGAGTATTTTTACAGCAGGCAGAGAATCAGGGAATTGCAGAGACATTGTGCAGTTATCATAAGACATTTCTGGGTGCAGCGCAGAAAGGACTTTTGCCAAAGCCCAAATGTATTGTTTATACCAACCTGACCTGCGATGCCAACCTGCTTACATTCCGTACCCTGGCAGATTTCTACCAGGTACCTGTATTTGCCATTGATGTACCATGGAATCAGACGAAAGAGAATGTACAGTATGTGGCAGATCAGTTAAGGGATTTAAAAGTATTCTGGAAAAAAATACAGGAAAAACAATCTCTGAGGACAGATTAAAGGAACGCCTTGTCTGCAGTAAGCGGACTCTGGAAAATTATAGGAAATATCAGCAGCTGCGTGCGGACAGATATGTGCCCTCTGATCTGGTCACACCGTTATATGCAGGAATGACCAACAATATCCTTCTTGGAACAGCAGAAGAAGAAAAGTATACACAGATGCTTCTTGAAGATATTAAGAAAGCACCGGCAGCGAAAGGAAAACACATTTACTGGATGCATACCATTCCGTTCTGGTCGGATGCAGTGCGCCAGGAGCTTTGCTTCAGTGAGAAAGCCCAGATTGTGGGATGTGAACTTGCAGAAACCTGTGAGCCGGACTTTGATCCTGAGAACCCCTTTGAAGCAATGGCAGAAAGAATGGTATATCATTCACTGAACGGAAGTGCCCTTAGAAGGATTGAAGCCGGCATCCGTCATGCGAAACAGGCAGGAGCAGACGGTGCTGTGTGGTTTGGACATTGGGGCTGTAAACATACCCTTGGAGCTGCACAGCTTGCAAAGAAGAAATTTGAGGAAGCCGGACTGCCCCTTTTGATCCTGGACGGTGACGGGTGTGATCGAAGCCATGGAGGAGAAGGACAGACTTCCACCAGGCTGGGAGCTTTTCTGGAAATGCTGGGAGGTGCTGAGAATGAATAAAACTTATTATGTCTGTAAATATACTCCAATTGAGCTTCTGGAATCTCTTGGCGGGGAATGTGAGAACTTTAACCATATGCCGGATGGCTTTGACCTGGCTGATCAGGTTTCACATCCCAATATCTGTGGTTTTGGGAAAACACTTCTGGAAGGAGTCATGGAGGGAAAAATTAAGGAACTTGTTCTGGTGAGCTGCTGTGATACCATCCGAAGTGTGTATGATATTCTGCTGGAAAGCGGTAAGCTGGATTTTCTTTATATTTTGGATGTGCTTCACTGTGACAGTGCCTGCAGCAGAGAGCGTATGGCTGTACAGTTAAAAGGGCTGGCCAAGGCTTATGCACAGTACAAAGGCACAGAGTTTGATGCTGGAAAATTCCGGGCTGCTTTCCATGTACAGGAGAAAATCACAAAGCCTCATATTGCAGTGCTTGGTGCCAGAATGGGGCAGGAATTATTTGAAATGACCAGCAAGGCTATGCCCCTTCCTGTAGAGAATGATACCTGTGTGCATAACCGTTCTGTGGGAAATATACTTCCACCGGAGGGTGCTTCTTTTGATGAACTGATGGACTGGTATGCAGGAGAGCTTCTGGGGCAGATTCCATGTATGCGGATGATGGACCCCACAGGCCGTAAGAAGCTTTATAATGATCCGTCTGTTGCAGGAATTATTTATCATACAGTGAAGTTTTGTGATTTTTACAGCTTCGAATATGCTGAGATTAAGAACCATACAGATGTACCTCTTTTAAAAATTGAATCAGATTATACTATTCAGAGCAGCGGTCAGCTTCTTACCAGACTGGAAGCTTTTGCAGAGAGCATTCAGCCTGAAACACTGGAGCAGACCATAGATGGAGACACAAAAGGAGAGAGAAAAATGGGAAAAGGCTATTTCGCAGGGATTGACAGTGGTTCCACCAGTACAGATGTGGTGATTTTAAATAAAGATCATGAGATTGTGACCAGCATTATCCTGCCTACAGGAGCAGGAGCTGCTATCGGAGCAGACCGTGCCCTTGCAGAGGCATTGAAGGAGGCCGGATTGCAGAGAGAAGATATTGATGCGCTGGTTACTACCGGATACGGACGTACAGCTATTAAAAATGGTGATAAGAGTATCACAGAGATCACCTGCCATGCAAGAGGTGCGCATTTCCTGAATCCGGAAGTCCGTACTGTTATTGACATTGGCGGACAGGACAGCAAGGTGATCCGACTGGATGAGAACGGTGCAGTTGCAAACTTTGTTATGAATGACAAATGTGCGGCAGGAACCGGACGATTTCTGGAAATGATGGCACGTACCATGGAAATGAATCTGGATCAGATGAGCGAATGTGGGCTGGAATTCAAAGAAGATATTACAATTTCCAGTATGTGTACAGTGTTTGCAGAATCAGAAGTTGTATCTCTGATCGCCCAGAATAAGGCAACAGATGATATTGTCCATGGTCTGAATAAGGCGGTTGCTGTAAAAACCGCAGCTCTTACCAGACGTGTGGGCGGTGAGGAGAAATATATGATGACCGGTGGTGTTTCTAAGAATAAGGGTCTGGTAAAGACACTGGAAGAGAAGCTTGGAACAAAGCTGGTAATCAGTGACAAAGCTCAGCTTTGCGGTGCACTTGGCGCAGCGCTGTTTGCAGCTGATATGGCTGATGTATAAAAATTATTTAAATATCCAGGGATTTTACAAGGTGGAAATCTCTGGAATTTTTATACTTTTTTTATAAAAGTTTAATTTTCTATTGACGAGTTCAAATTTAAGAGCTATAGTATACCACAGTAACAGCAATTAACGAGGTGAAGTTTGCAGGAAAGAGGAAGCCACACAAAAGGCTATACCCACCGAAGGAGTAAAACTCTCAGGTTCCCTGGATGCAGGGAAGAACTGCAAATGGATCGTTTCTCTGGAGACACCCGTTAGATCGGGGGCCGAAGGTGCAAATAACATGGAATGTGGATAACTTCCCACAACTGGTTATCTGATCCGTGTTTTGAATCTCTCAGGCAAAAGGACAGAGGATGCTTTATCATCCCCGCTGATTCATATGAACTATATGAACAGTATTTTCTGAACTTCTGATTTTTGAAACGGTCTGTTATTACTTTGTTTCCCAGCTGTACAATATATTACACTTTTTAAAAGAAAAAGGAGATTTATTATTATGTGGGAAGCGATCAATTCTTTTTTGACAACAGTAGACAATCTGGTCTGGGGCGTGCCCCTTATGGTCCTGATCATGGCAGGTGGTATCCTGTTAACTGCCAGACTTGGACTTCTTCAGATGCGAAGACTCCCTCTTGCATTGAAATGGATGTTTAAGAACGAAGAAGAAGGCGATGGTGAGATTTCCAGCTTTGCAGCTTTATGTACAGCACTGAGCGCCACAATCGGAACCGGTAATATCGTCGGTGTTGCAACTGCTGTCTGTGCCGGAGGTCCCGGAGCTTTATTCTGGATGATTCTTGCAGCATTCTTCGGAATGGCAACAAAATTTTCCGAGGTCTTCTTGCAGTGAAATACCGTGTGGTAGCAGAAGACGGTCACAGCCTTGGCGGTCCTTTCTATTATATTGAGAAAGGTATGGGAACAAAATGGAAATGGCTTGCAAAGATCTTTGCATTCTTTGGTGTATGTGTAGGTCTTTTCGGAATCGGTACATTCAGCCAGGTAAATGGTATTTCCAGTGCAGTTCAGAACTTCTTTGATCCGAACAAATCAAACTGCGTAAATATTCCGTTCCTTGGAGAGTATTCCTGGGCAGTTGTAATTTCTTCCCTGATTCTTGCAGCCTGTGTTGCAGCAATCCTCATCGGTGGTCTGAAACGAATTGCAACAGTCAGCCAGATTATTGTACCGTTTATGGCGGTGATCTATCTGATCTTCAGTGTAGCGCTGATTCTTTTAAACATTACAGAGATTCCGGCAGCTATCGTAACAGTTGTGAAGGGAGCCTTTAATCCGTCTGCAGTGACAGGCGGTGTGGTAGGAACAATGATCGTATCCATGCAGAAGGGTGTGGCTCGTGGTATCTTCTCAAACGAAGCAGGTCTTGGTAGCGCACCTATCGCAGCAGCAGCAGCTCAGACAAAAGAGCCTGTACGTCAGGGTCTTGTAAGCATGACTGGTACATTTATTGATACGATTGTGATCTGTACAATGACAGGCCTTTCCATCGTGCTGACAGGTGCATGGCAGGTAGAAGGTCTGGAAGGTGTTCAGGTAACAACCTATGCATTCCAGCATGGACTTCCGATCCCTGGACAGATTTCTGCATTTGTATTAATGATCTGTCTGGTATTCTTTGCATTTACTACAATTCTTGGATGGGATTATTACAGTGAAAGATGTCTGGAATATCTGACAAACGGACATAAGAAAACAATCCTTACATATCGCTGGCTTTACATTCTGGCAGTATTTATCGGACCGTACATGACAGTAAGTGCTGTATGGACAATCGCAGATATCTTCAACGGACTGATGGCGATTCCGAATATGATCGCATTGTTCGCATTAAGTGGAGTGATCGTAAAAGAAACAAAAGCGTTCTTTGCAGCAGAAAAGCATAAAATGTAAGGAATCAAAAGTAATAAAATAACAGTAAATCCTCTGATTATGGAATTTATAGCAATCCTGATCAGAGGATTTTTTCTGCTTGCATTTGACTGATTATGACTTTTTGTGCAAAGTAAACCAAAATCAGTCATTATTTTTATGAATTAGTTTGATTGACTTTGAATGAATATGACAGTATACTAAGAACGTAAACAAAAAAGCAGTCACGAACATGCAGAAAAGACATGACAATATGTACTTTTGGAATCTTTTGGTGCAAGTAGAAATAAAGACTCCGAAAGGATACCAATATAAAACGGGAGGGCAAGAAGAGATGATTTACACAGTGACTTTTAATCCATCTCTGGACTATATCGTTTCGGTAGATGATTTTAAACTGGGGCTGACAAACAGAACAAGTTCAGAGCTGATGCTTCCGGGGGGAAAGGGAATTAATGTTTCCACAGTCCTTATGAATCTTGGGATTGAGAACACTGCACTTGGATTTACCGCAGGGTTTGTAGGGAAAGAAATTATCCGTAGATTACATGAGATGGGAGTAAAATCTGAGTTCATTCAGATCAGTGAAGGGGTTTCAAGGATCAATCTGAAACTGAAATCTATTGACGGAACCGAGATCAATGGTGCAGGACCGGTGATCAGTAAGGACAAAGTGGAGGAACTGATGAAGAAGCTGGAAGAGCTTGGAGAAGGCGATGTACTTTTCCTGGCAGGCAGCATTCCATCTTCTATGCCGGATGACATGTATGAACAGATCATGGCAAGGCTGGATGGAAAAGGTGTGATGATCGTAGTTGATGCCACAAAGGATCTTCTGGTCAATGTCCTGAAATATCATCCATTTTTGGTGAAACCAAATAATCATGAACTGGGTGAGATCTTCGGTGTAGAATTAAAAACAAGAAAAGATGTAATTCCTTATGGAAAGAAACTTCAGGAAAAAGGTGCAGGAAATGTGCTGATTTCCATGGCTGGCGAAGGCGCAGTTCTGGTAGCTGAGGACGGACAGGTATTTGAAGAACCTGCACCAAAAGGCAGATTGGTCAATGGTGTGGGTGCAGGAGATTCCATGGTAGCAGGATTCGTTGCAGGCTGGATGGAGAAGAAGGATTACGAACATGCATTCCACATGGGAATTGCGGCGGGAAGTGCAAGTGCATTTTCTGAAAATCTTGCAACAAAGCAAGAAATAGAAGCGGTTTATGGTCAGATAACCGAAAAATAATAAAGGGGGAAGAAAAGATGAGAATAACAGATCTGCTTGACAAGCGAAGCGTATCGTTAACAGCTGCTCCGAAAACAAAGTCAGAAACTCTGGATATGGCAGTTGATCTGATGGTAAAGAGTGAGAAGATCAGCAACCGTGAGGCTTATCGTAAACAGGTATATTTAAGAGAAGAAGAGAGCACAACAGGTATTGGCGAGGGAATTGCCATTCCTCATGGTAAATGTGACGCAGTTAAGAAGCCGGGACTTGCGGCAATGGTCATCAAAAATGGTGTAGAGTTTGAGGCACTGGATGATGAACCTGTAACCTTATTATTCCTGATTGCAGCGCCGAATACAGAGGATAACATTCACCTGGATGTACTCAGCAAGCTCTCTGTGATGCTGATGGATGAGGAGTTTACAGAATCTCTTCGCAATGCATCGTCTGTAGATGAGTTTATGGACATTATTGACAGGGCAGACAGTGAAAAGAAAGATATTGATGAGAGACTGGCAGATACCGGATCAGCAGAAGGAACACAGGCTAAGATCCTTGCTGTTACTTCCTGTCCTACCGGTATCGCACATACGTACATGGCAGCAGAAGGAATTGAAAAAGCTGCAAAAGCAAAGAACTGTTTTGTAAAGATCGAAACCCGCGGATCCGGCGGTGCAAAGAATGTGCTGACAGATCAGGAGATTGCTGATGCAGACTGTATTATTGTCGCAGCAGATGCCAAGGTTCCCATGGAACGTTTCGATGGTAAAAAAGTGATCGAATGTCAGGTATCCGACGGAATCAGTAAAGCAGATCAGCTCATTGACAGAGCAATCAATGGGGATGCACCGGTCTACCACGCAGCAGCCGGTTCCCAGACATCTTCTGCCGGTAACAAATCCGGCGGCAGTGTAGGACATAAGATCTATATGCAGCTGATGAATGGCGTATCTCATATGCTTCCGTTGGTTGTAGGCGGTGGTATCCTGATCGCCATTGCGTTTCTGATCGATGGATTAAGTGTAGATTTAAGTGCGCTTCCGGCAGATCAGAGAGCAAACTTCGGTACCATTACTCCGGTAGCGGCTCTGTTTAAAGGCATCGGTGGTACAGCATTCGGATTTATGCTTCCGATCCTTGCCGGATTTATTGCAATGGCAATCGGTGACAGACCGGCACTTGCACTTGGTCTGGTAGGCGGTATGATGGCAGCCAACGGTAAATCTGGTTTCCTTGGAGCTTTGCTTGCAGGCTTTGCGGCCGGATATATTATTCTTGGACTTCGTAAATTATGTGATAAACTTCCGGAAGCCCTGGAAAAGATCGCCCCTGTTTTGATCTATCCTGTAGTTGGAATCCTTGTTATGGGACTCCTGATGACATTTATTGTAGAGCCGGTTATGGGCGGTATCAACACAGGTCTGAATAATGCCTTGACAGGAATGGGAAGTTCTAGTAAAGTAATACTTGGCATTGTGCTTGGCGGAATGATGGCTATTGATATGGGTGGTCCGTTCAACAAAGCAGCATATGTATTCGGAACAGCTGCAATTGCAGCAGGTAACTATGATATTATGGCAGCAGTTATGATTGGCGGTATGACACCTCCCTGTGCAATTGCACTGGCAACACTGCTGTTTAAGGATAAGTTCACAAAAGAAGAGAGAGATGCAGGTCCTACCAACTTTATCATGGGTCTTGCATTTATCACAGAAGGTGCGATTCCATTCGCAGCATCTGACCCCCTTCGTGTACTTCCTTCCTGTATCGTAGGATCTGCGGTGGCAGGAGCGATTTCCATGGCATTCGACTGTACACTGATGGCACCACACGGTGGAATTTTCGTATTCCCTGTGGTTGGAAACGCAGTTATGTACCTGGTCGCACTGGTTGCGGGAACAGTAATCTCTGCGGTTCTGCTTGGCCTGTTAAAGAAGAAAGCAGCATAAGCAGCGAAATAAAAAAGCATAACAAAAATTAAAATAAAGAACATGGAGGATATCAAAATGAAAGAATTTAAGTATGTAGTTACAGACAACGAAGGAATCCACGCACGTCCTGCAGGAGAACTTGTAAAACTGGTAAAGGGATTTGAGTCAACAATCTCTATTGAAAAAGAAGGTAAAAAAGTAGACTGCAGAAAACTTCTTGCACTGATGGGACTTGGCGTTAAGAAAGGTCATGAAGTAACATTCACAATCGAAGGTGCTGATGAAGAAGCAGCATATGAAGCAGTGAGCAAATTCATGCAGGACAACCTGTAAATTTTACGGAATAAAATAAGAAACTGACAGACAGGAGATGATGCATTCATCTCCTGTTTCTGTTATAATGAGATAATGTAGACTTGCGGGAGCTGCGAAGCAGCGGAGCAATTCGTAGATATCGGAGAAAATAATCAGAAGTAAACAATCAAAGCAAATATACAATGGAGGCAGGGGTACATGCTTACAGAACAGAGATTTGATATTATTCTGAAGCTTCTGGAAGAAAAAAATGAGTGTTTACAGTAACAGAACTGAGAGAACTTCTGGATGCATCAGAGTCCACAGTGCGCAGAGACATTACTGCATTGGACAAAGCAGGAAAACTTACCAAGGTTTTCGGCGGTGCAGTAGCATTAAATCATAAAGTAACTGCCTATGAACCGACAGTAGCGCAGAAATCAGAATTAAATAAAGAAGAAAAGCAAAAGATCGCAAAATATGCAGCCAGCCTGATCACACCGGATGATTTTGTTTATCTGGACGCAGGAACCACCACTGGCCTGATGCTGGAATATCTGGCAGGTGTAAGAGCTGCCTTTGTCACCAATGCAGTATCCCACGCCCAGACTCTGGCAAAGATGGGAATCCGGGTTTACCTGATCGGAGGAGAACTGAAGAGTTCCACAGAAGCAGTCGTAGGCAGTCAGGCGATGCAGATGATCCAGATGTATCATTTACAAAGGGATTTTCGGAACAAATGGAATCACCAGAAGAGAAGGCTTCACCACACCGGATACCAGCGAAGCAATTGTAAAGAGTACTGCAATGAAGCAGTGCAAAGATGTATATATTCTGACAGATAAGTCAAAGTTTGGCGAAGTAAGTTCTGTGACATTCGGCGGGTTTACAGATGCTAAAATTCTTACAGAAGAAATTCCGGAGGAGTATCAGGATAGCAAAAATATTCTGAAAGTGAAATAAATAATTGACAGTATGCCGCCGGCAGACAGAGCAGGCAGGAATGATATTAAGATTGGAGAGATGTGGGATGAAGTTTGCGCATATTGGGGATTTGCATATTGGAAAAAGGGTGCATGATTTTTCCATGCTGGAGGATCAGAGGTATATTATGGATCAGATGATGAAAATCTTTGCGGAACAGAAAGTGGATGGAGTTTTAATCGCAGGGGATGTTTATGATAAGACAGTGCCGTCGGCAGAGGCAGTGCAGCTGTTTGATGAGTTTATTACAGGACTGGCTAAAGCTGAAATTCCTGTGTACATGATCAGTGGAAATCATGATTCAGCAGAGAGGCTTTCCTTTGGGGCGAAGCTGTTTGAAAGCAGTGATATTTATATTTCGCAGGTCTATGATGGTGAATTGAAAAGGATTGTGTTAAAAGATCAGTATGGACCAATATCTGTATATCTTCTACCCTTTCTGAAACCTGTGGCAGTACGGCATGCTTTGCAGAGAGATGACATTAATACTTATGAAGAGGGTGTCATGGCTGCTCTGCAGGAGTGTGAGATTGACAGGACACAGAGAAACGTGCTGGTAGCACATCAGTTTGTGACAGGAGCAGACAGAAGTGACTCAGAAGAAACATGGGTTGGCGGTCTTGACAATGTCAGTGCGGAAGTATTTAAGGATTTTGACTATGTGGCACTGGGACACATCCACAGACCTCAGAAAATGGGGAGAGAGACCTTGCGTTACAGTGGGACGCCGCTTAAGTATTCTTTTTCGGAAGCAGATCATAAAAAGTCGGTAACGATTGTGGAGCTTCTGGAGAAGGGAAATGTGAGGGTCAGTACAGTACCTTTGATTCCCAGACGGGATATGCGTAAGCTGAGGGGAACCTATATGGATGTGACAGCGAAGGATCATTATACTGCTGAAAATAAGATGGATTATCTTCAGATTACCCTGACAGATGAGGAAGATGTGCCGGGGGCACTTCAGAAGTTACGTACTGTTTATCCCAACCTGATGCGTCTGGAATATGATAATAAACGAACACGTGAGAACCGTGAGGTTCAGGCAGTGGAGGCTCAGGAACAGAAGTCAGAGCTGCAGCTGTTTGAGGAGTTTTATGAACTGTTAAATAATGAACCTATGAAAGAAGAACAGACAGAGTTTGTGGAGAAACTGATCCAGGATCTGAAGGAGGTGCGCGTATGAAACCATTGAAGCTGACATTATCTGCATTTGGTCCATATGCGGATGAGACTGTGATCGATTTTACACAGCTTGGAGGACAGGGACTTTTTCTGGTGACCGGAGATACGGGGGCAGGAAAAACGACAATCTTTGATGGGATTACATTTGCGTTGTACGGGGAGACAAGCGGAGGAGTCCGGGAGGCATCCATGCTCAGAAGCAAGTATGCAAAACCGGAAACACCTACGTATGCGGAATATATTTTTGAATATAAAGATGCAGTGTATACGGTGAAACGAAGCCCGGATTATGAGCGTCCAAAGACCAGAGGCACCGGAATGACTACCCAGAAGGGGGAGGCGTTGCTTACTTTTTCTGATGGAAGAGCTCCTGTGACAAAGCTAAAGGAAGTGAATCAGGCGGTTACTGAGCTGATCGGACTGGATATGAGGCAGTTTACACAGATCGCCATGATTGCACAGGGAGATTTCAGAAAATTACTGTTGGCTGATACAGAGGAACGCAGCAATATTTTCAGAAAGCTTTTCCATACGGATATTTATAAGGTAATTCAGGAAAAATTAAAATTCGAAGCCGGCGGTCTGGACAAAGCGTATAAAGAGCTGCTGAGAAGTATCCGTCAGTATACGGAACAGGTCAGATATTCTACAGAAAATCAGTTGGGACAACAGTGGTTATTGATGGAGAAGAATGGCTTTGAAGGAAATCTGGAAGAAGGTCTGGAAATTCTGGAGCAGTTTCTGAAGGCAGATAAGGATAACTTGAAAGCTGTAAATAAGCAGATCAAAGAGAATGATACAGAACTTGAAAAAGTAAATCAGCTTTTGGGAAAGGCTCATAAAGAAGCAGATGCAAAGGCAAGGAAGGAACAACTTCTGCAAGAGAAAGAAGTATTGCTTCCACAGTTGGAACAGGCACAAAAAGATGCAGAAAATGGGGCAAAGGAACCAGAGGAGATCCAACGCCTGATACTTTCCATACAGAAAGAAAAAGAGAATCTGAAGCGTTATACAAATCTGGAAAATCTGCTCAGAGAAATAGAAAATGTCTCAAAACAGATTGAAAAATTGGAAACAGACAGTATTGCACTGCAGAATCGTCAGAAAGAAAAGAAAATTGTTCTTGAAGAAAAACAAAAAGAATATCAGACAACAGACAGTGCAGAGAAAGAAAAAGCAGAAACAGATTTCCGGAAAGAGAAAATAGATAATCTTTATGCAGGGGTTTATAAGAACTGCGGAAATCTTGAGTTTCTTCAGACAAAAATCAGTGAACTGAAAATACAGTCTGAACAGGAAGAACAATTTGCGAAACAGATAAAAAAGGATTTGACTGATCTGGAAGAGAAAATTGTTTCCGGTGGGAATCTGGAAATCAAAGAGAACAGCCTGGTCGTACGTTTGCAGCAGATACAGAAAATAGAAGATCAGCAGAAACGGTATCAGGATCTGGAAAAGAAAGCAGAAAGCAAAAAGAAGGCTTATCTGACCGCTTCTCAGAAACGGGCAGAAATAAAAGAAATTTTAAACAAAATGGAGCAGGCCTATCTGGATGCACAGGCGGGTGTTCTGGCAGCAGATCTTCAGGATGGGATGCCATGTCCGGTATGTGGTTCTGTTCATCATCCGAAGCTCACACAGATTCCGAATGAAGTTCCCACAGAAGAACAGCTGAAAAAACAGAAAAAGTTAACAGAAGCTGCGGAAAAAGCGGCATCTGACGCAAGTGTGCAGGCAGGAGAGACTGCAGGACTGGTGAAGCGTTGCAGGGAAGACTTGACAGAAGGAGTTAAAGACTATGCATCACAGTTTCTGTCACAAGAGGAGGCAGAAAAAATACTTCGAAAGGAACTTCCTGATCATGAATTATGCTTGTTTGTAAAAAATCAGGAAAGTATCGTACAGACAGGATTAGAAGAACTCAAAAAACAGAAAAAAGCTCATCAGGATTTACTGAAGAAAAAGGAAGAGTTCACCACACAGTCAGAACAGCATACAAAAGAATTTCAGAAATTACAGATCAGTTTTGAAAAGAGGAAGAGCCAGCTGGAGAGTATTCAGGAGCAGCTGCAGAACCAATTGAAGGAACCTGTACTGACATGGATCTATGAAGAAAGTACAAGACAGAGGATAAAAACTGATTCGGAGCTGTCACAGGATTATAGTAATGAAACAATGTATCCGCAGGAAAGTTGTGATGTATCACAGACTTTGCTGCAGGGAAAGAAAGCAGCAGAATGGTTGAAACAGCAGCAGGATATTCTGGAACAGAAACAAAAGGATCTGACAGTACTTCTGGAACAGAGAAAACTTCTGGAGGCGCAGATTGGTAAGATTCAGACAGAACTCACAACGATCGCAGACCAGATTAATCAGAATCAGCAGCAGACAGCAGCAGAGAAATCCAGATATGAACAGCTGCAGAAGCAGAGAGAGAATATGGAAAAGGAGCTGGGTGAGAAAACAAAAGAGGAAATTCTGTCTCAGATCCAGCTTAAGACTGAGGAACAAAAGAAGCTTGTCGACCGTCGCGGCGTTCGCGGCACCGTCGATCAGCACATCCAGCGAGAGCGAACCCCTTGATGTGGCGAGATCCCAGTCGGCGTCGGCATGGAGGTCGGCGATGTGGGCGGCGGGCCTCGCGTTG
>ENA-OQBD01001118-OQBD01001118.1-human-gut-metagenome-genome-assembly--contig:-NODE-1118-length-12845-cov-5.593804_pt1 | contig 12845 bp, 9 predicted proteins | sample MGYA00242742_ERZ504543 | MGnify/ENA primary metagenome ERZ504543 (study PRJEB26092, sample SAMD00036239) | human gut metagenome | host: Homo sapiens | study: EMG produced TPA metagenomics assembly of... | reverse complement strand
GTTGCTTAGCCTGCGGGTCCCAATGGTTAGGAATGTCTACCGTGGAAGCTGTGGATCGAAAGATTTCATGGCTTTTTGTTTTGTAAGCCATGGGTGCACGGTTTCTGCACGGTTTTTGCACGGTCGGTGTTTTCCATGTCCGATGATGTAGGGCGCTGTATTGCATTGCAATCAGTGCCCTTTTTTGCATCAGGTGAGCAGTGCCAAGCGCAGTTTTGCCTTCATTTCCGGGTCGGCATCCTTGAGCAATTCCAAAAGAGCCGTCATGGAGATGGTGGGTTCGCCTGCGGCGGGTACAGCCTGCGGGCTGGGGGTGTCGGGCTTGGCATAGAAGCCGCTTTCAAACTTCTTGCCCAGCTCCACACGGGAGGACTGCTGGATATGGGCATAGGTGTTCACCAGCATATCCGCACTGGCGTGACCGGTAGTCCCCTGCACCGCCTTGATGTCACCGCCGGAGATCATCAACTGGTAGGTGGCACTGGAATGCCGCAGACCGTGAAAGACGATGCGGGGAAACTCCGGGTGTGCGTCCTGCCATTTCAGGAACTTCTTGCGGATGAGCACCGGCTCCACCGCCAGACCGTTGGGGAGCCGCAGCAGCATCCCGCTGTTGCGGTACCGCTCCGGGTCGAGAGCTTCTTCCCTTTTCAAGCGTTCCAGCCACTGTTTCAGTTCCTCCCGCAGGGCGGCGGTCATAAAGATGGTGCGGCAGGAGGCTTCGGTCTTGGTGTCTTTCAGGATGAGGGAGGTCTTGCTGCCCTCCAGCTTGTCCGGGAAGATGCGGAGGATGCAGCCCTTGTCCACCTGTGCCAGCGTGTCCTTCTGCACCCGCTGCATGGAACGGTTGACGGTGAAGGTGCCCATGCCGTTGGCGGCATCAAAGTCGATGTCCTCCGGGGTCAGACCTGCCACCTCCCCTTCCCGTAGCGCACCCACCAGCGTCAGGTGGACTGCCAGATGCAGGATGGGGTCCTCCATGCTGTCCAGCGCTGCCCGCATCTCCTCCACTTCCCAGATGCTGCGCTCTTGGGTGGTCTTTTTGGGCGCTTCCACCGGGACGGGGCTTTTAATAAGGATGCCCCACTCCACCGCCAACAGAAAGGAATTGTGCAGCAACTGGTGGACTTCATGGAGGGTGGTGCCGGAGAGGGTGCGCTTCTGCTGCTTGGGCGAGAGGTCTCGCCGCTTGCCGCCCACATACTGCCCACAGGGGGTCTTGCTCAGGGTGTCGTACAGGGCTTCGATGTGGTAGGGACGCAGCTTCTGCATCTGCATCTCCCCGATATAAGGGATGATGAGGTTCTGGATGAGGGCCAGATTGGACTGGTAGGTCTTGGGTGCCCACTTGTGCTTGCTGCACTGCTTGGGCAGCCAGTCCATCAGGAACTCTGCCACCGTCACCGAGGACGGGATCAGGAAATTGCCGGTCGCCAGTTCATGTTCGATCTGCTTCTGGCGTTTCACCGCCTCCTCTTTGGTGGGAAAGCTTTCCCATTTGTCGCAGCTCTTGCCGTGCTCGTCCTGATAGGTGTAGCGGACACTGTAAGAGCTGCCGCGTTTCGTGATATATGCCATAGATTTGCCTCCTTATCAAGCTGCCCGGTAGAGCCACGCATCGAAGCTGTCTTTCGGGATGCGGATGCTTCCGCCTGCCTGCAGGACACGGAACTCGGTGGTGCTGTTGCACAGGTTGTAGGCGGCACGCTGGCTGATGGCCAGCATCTGCGCGACCTCCTTCACCGTGTACACCAGCTTCGGGGCTTTAGGGCTGTTGGTCGGAGACTTGACGGCATTGGTTCGAGTGACCACCTCCATTGTAGCCGGATCAGAGTCCGACTGCAAGGACTTTTTCGTATAATCCAAAGATTTCACATTCTCGTACATTTTATTACACATAGGCATTGCTCCTTACTTATCGTGGCGCACCACAGGTTCCTGCGTGCTGCGGTTCTCATAAAATCGAATGACCTCCGGCGGGATGCTGTCCAGCGTTTTCAGGGCGGCTTCATAGTCCTGCCGCAGCTTGGCATCCTCCAGACGCTTCAAGACGCTCCCTTCCTTCGCTTTGTCCAGCGAGGCAGAGAGCGTCTTGTTCTTCTCTTTCAGTTTTTCGTTTTCGGCGGCGGTCTTGGTGAAGGCTACGTTGTACTTTCGCAGCTGGTCCTTCATCCGTGCTACGTTGGGGATATAGCTGTCCAGCAGCTTGCTGATCTCCGCCGCACGGCTCTTGCCGTTGAAGGGGGTGATGCCCACCAGCAGGGCATCCAACTGCTCCTTCTGCTTGGTCAGTTGGGTCATCTCCTTGAAGATGCGGGGCGGGATGTGCTCCCGCCCGGTCTGGCTGGCGCTTTCGCCACGCTCCAGCTCCGGGTACTGCTTGACCATGTGCTGCCAGAACTCGTCCTGCCACTTCACAAGATTCTTGCGGTTGCCAATGATCTCTTTCGCGCTCAGCCGTCCGTCAGCAGTCAGGGGCACGAAGCAGAAGTGCAGGTGGGGCGTTTTCTCGTCCATGTGGACAACAGCCGAGATAAAAGTTTGGGCGTTCTGCTTGCTTTTCAGAAACTCCAAGGCATACTCGAAATACGCCTTGATCTCCCGGTTGGTCTTATCCTTGAAAAACTTCGCGTTTGTGAAGCGCAGCGGAACAATGAAAGCCCCAGTGGGGCTTTTAAGTGACAGAACGGTCTTGCGCAGCAAGATGGAGGGGCCTTGCCCCGACAAGTTCCGGGCTGGCGGTGACAAGCGCCTCCACCACCCGCACCGCTGTCCTTGCGGACACGGCAGTGAGCGGCGGCTATCATGCGGTCGGCTTCTTGCCCGGTACCTGCCCTGCGGCTGCACCATGATGGAGGTTGTAGCGGCTCCGGCTCGTGTCGATATCCGGGTTGCTGGCGTACTGCTCCTTGGTGCGCTCGTTATGGGCTTCGATGGGGCTGATGACTGGACCCTTGTACTTTTTGAATCGAAGAATTCGCGTTTGTGGAGCGCAGCGGAACAATGAAGTCCCCAGTGGGGACTTTAAGCGACAGAACGGTCTTGCGACAGCAAGATGGAGGGGCCTTGCCCCGACAAGTTCCGTATTGGGCTTTCATAGATCACGCTCTTTCTTGAGGCGTACAAAAAATCTGTACGGACTTCAAATAACCTGTACGGTCTGTACGACGTACAAAAATTCGAAATATAAATGATAACACGTTTTAATTTGCTTTAATTCGCCGTACAGGTGCGTACAAGTACAGACCGTACAGGTTGTACGAACTTCTTCCGTGAAAAAATGCACTTTTTACGGGCAGGGGTGGACAAGCGGCTCGATGCCTAAAAAAGTAATATCAAATGATAGACAATAGGAAAAAGTATGTTAGAATGATAAAAACGGTCTCTTTGGAATGTTGCAGAGGTGCAGAATATGGAATTGAATCATAGCGGAATGATTTATTTAGCCTTAAAAGAAGAATCTAATCAAGTGGTGCACATCTCTGAGATGGTGGAAAAAGATAGAGGAAAGGCGTGTGAGTGCATTTGTCTCTGTTGCGGCCGTCCGTTGGTTGCTAAATTGGGGCGTGGAAAAAAGACTGCACACTTTGCACATTTGGCAGAAGAAGGAAGAACAACGTGCTCAGCAGATGCAGCAAATGAAAGCGGACTTCATAAAATAGCGAAAGAAATCGTTTGCAAAAGCGAATATATTTGGCTGCCTCCAGTGACGATATCCGAACAAAATGATCCTGATCGCAATGTGGAGGACTATAAACAGCAAGAGCCATTATTGTTGGGAGAAAAGTTTAAGCTTCACTATCAAAATGCTAAAACAGAAGTGCCATTTGATGGATTCAAGCCCGATGTTTGCATTTTTCGAGAGCGAAAAAATATCCTTGTTGAGATTGCTGTAACGCACTATGTTGATGCGGAAAAATATAGCAAGATAAAAATGGCGCAGATGCCAACAGTAGAAATCAATATCGCTGATTTTATAAAAGACTATAAAGCGGAAGAAACAGAATCGATAAATGATTTTGAGAAAAAACTGAAGGATGCGCTAATCGGCGACGTTAAAAACAAAACATGGATCTATCACCCGAGCGAAAAGGAGGGAATCCAAAAACTCTGTAAGCGAAACCGAGAACTTGAAAAAGAATTTCAACAAAACCGCATAAAGAACCTGAAGGAGCAGGAAGAACGGAAAAAGCGAGAGGAAGCGCAGGAGATCTGGAAACAGGAACAACAAAGGCGTCGGGAACAGATCGATATTGAAGTAGAACGGCTTCGCACGGATGAACTGTATTATTTGAGTTGCAAAGCCAAAATCAAAGGGACGGACGCTGCCGTTCTGAATTGCATCAATCGTCTGGGAATCTGCAATCTGAAGTTTAAAACGATGGATGACATCCCCTTCTTTTTGAATATCCCGGTCTTTGGAGAGGTCGTGTTTAATTGTGACCGGAGGATCTGGCAAACGATTTTATTTGAAAAAGTGTTCTATCAATGGCAATATGACGATGTGAATAGTGCGAGAATATATTGTTGTTTTGCGGGCCGTTGGGAAGGACTGTTGAATCAAAAGTTTGTCTACATTTGGAAAAAGCAAGGAAAGGTCAAATTTTCACAAAAAGAAGATCTTCTCCGTTGTGCGGTCGAAGAATACCTTGTACATTTGTCAGCACTTGGTTTTATTGATATTCGTTATTATTTTTACCCACATTCTGGATTGGATCACGGAATCATGCACAGGTCATTAAAGCCGCTGAGAAGAAACTATGCGACTTTCTTAGAAGGATTGTTGATGAAATTTCCAGACACAAATAGTCCTTTTCAATATATACAGGAAAAATGGGTTCGTTTAGGAAAAGAAATGGAGTTCATTCAAGACCTCGATACTCTGTAAACTCAAAATCTCTCCTTTGGTCAAAGGTTTTGGCACGGATCATTTTGATCCCTGCCACGTTCAAAGCCGGTCTCCCTTGCTGCCTCCCGACAGGAAATCTTTTTGGACTCTGTGTCGGCCCCATGCAGGGCGCTCGCTCCCCCGATGGGAGGTCTTGGCGGTCTGGGCAGTTCGGACGGTCATTCTGTTCTCAAGGTCCTGTTATGAAAGATATTTCAGAGGGCTTTCACGGGAAGCCCTTAATATGTTCGCTGCTGGGGAGTTATATGTTTTCTTTCTGTCTATAGGATAGCACCGCAATGGCCGCTGTGCCGTATATCCATAATGTCGGAAAACAGGTGCAGAAACTGCAAAATTCCACGCTTATGGACAGGAACCGCCGGAAGTGGTATACTGTGCAAAAAACAGCGGAGGTGCGACCATGAACATCAAGCTGACACTGGGAGAACGGCTCAAAGACCTGCGTGTGGAGCGGAATCTGAAGCTGGAAACGCTGGCAGAGCAGACGGGTCTGTCCAAATCGGCACTGTCGAAATACGAAAGCGACGATGCGACCGACCTCAGCATTTATGCGGTGACAACGTTGGCTGAGTTTTATGGTGTGACCACGGATTACCTGCTGGGTGTGACGGAAAACAAAAAACGCCCAGATGCAGTCCTTTCGGACTTGCATCTGAGCGATGGCGCAGTGGACGTATTAAGAAATGGAAAATTCAATCATCGGCTGCTGTGCGAACTGATCGTGCATGAGAATTTCCGGCGGTTCATGACCGATCTGGAAATCTATGTGGATGGATATGTCAGTGCAAACATTCAAAACCTCAATGCCGGTCTGGAAGCAACGCGGCAAATGCTGAAAAAGAAGTATGCAGCAGATGAAAATGATCTGTACATGAGCACCTTGAAGCTGGGGCAGATCGATGAAGATGAGTACTTTGGCCGGGTCTTGTATGATGAACTGGTGGCTATCCTGAAGAACATCAAGACGGAACACCGCAAGGACAAGACCACTTCGGATGGTGCAATGGTCGATAACTTGATGAAGGAACTGGAGGATGCACAGAAATTTGAAGGGTCTGCGGATGAAAAGAAGATTCGAACAGCATTGAAGGCAATCGGCATCAACTACGATAAGCTGACAGAGGATGAAAGAAAGCTGATAAAGAAGATTCTTTATAAAACGGCAATGCTAAAACCGGGGACACTTGCAGGCAACCGGGGCAAGCACAGACGTTGATCGTTTTCCATGTGCCTTATAGGGGAAAAACGCTGCTGCGGCAGGAAGGAGAACGTACACCATTGGTTCCTCTGAAAGCCTGCGCTGGGTGGGCGGAGACCGTCAACTGCCACGCCCATCCGCGCATCCTTCTGCCACAGAACAGGTGCTTGCCGGAACCTCTCGCAGCCCCTTTTCCGCATCAGCCGGAACCAAGGTGTAACACACTAGACTTTGCAGGCAAAGTCGTGTGCCAACGAGCGTTCCGCCGCTCTTTGGATTCTTCCCGGCAGCAATGAACCTTAAATATGCAGCTGAGACTATGGAGCGGTTAAGGATAGCATAAGGGAAAGAAAATTTTAGAAAAATCTCAAGGGACTATAAATGGAGATTTGCTTTGCGTTGTGGAAGTAAAGAACATGTTATGATATAATTAAAAGTAGAGTTAGCTGTAATGTAATCGTTTCGGTTAAAGAATTGGAGAAGAAGGCATGAAAGATATTTTGCTAACATCAGAAGAAACAAAAGAAGCGGTTGGGACACTGCTCGATGCCGCACGTGTTTCGGAAAACGAGGAACAATTCAAAATCAAGGCAGAAGGAATTCTCAAAGGATTATGTGAAAGTCGAGATATTTTTTGGAATTCGTATACTTACGAGCATAGTTTCAAATCTGGAAGTAGAAGAGTTGATGCTGTTCATGGCTCTACTATCATCGAGTATGAGCCGCCACGGTCGTTTAATTCGTCCGAGAACGCACAACTGCGACATGCACGCGCACAAGCAGAAGGATATGCTAATCTTCTTTCACAAGAAGAAGGACGCCGTATAAGCGATTATTCGCTTGTTGCATGGGACGGTGAAACTATCACATTTGGATGGTCAGATGAAAGCCAATTTACATGGGAGGCGGCGAGAGCGTTTGATGGGCTTTGCCTTAATCGACTGCTCGCCCTAATTGCAGATGGCGGAAGACCGTTAGTCAGCCCGATGCTACTCAAACAGTTTATCGGACCGGATACAGAGGTGGGACGTCGTTTACTCCCAGCATTGTTTCACGCCATATGCCAAGCGAAGGATTCGGCTTTAACAACGAGAACAAAGCTTATATATATAGAATGGGCACGTCTTTTTGGACAAGTTGATGGTACTGAAACAGAGCGATTGACGCACTATTTAGAGAATGCAAGTCGTAGTCATGGAACAAATTATAAAACTGCTCCTCAAGCATATGTGTTCGCATTAAGTACATATATTGCACTTGTAGCAAAGACTTGCGCTGTGTATGCATTGGCTTCACAATCTGAGGATTTTAGTGTACCAATATCTACACCTAGAACCTTTCTCAAGGGAATTGAAAGCGGCGAATATTTTAGGCTGTTTGGCATTGAAAATATGCTAGGTACAGACTTCTTTTCTTGGTACCTTGGCGATGATGTGACGGAAGAACTGGAACAACCGCTTGGATTGCTTTTGGAGAGGTTGCGAACGATTGATTTTGATGTTGCAAAAAAGAGTCCTGAGTCAGTTCGGGATTTATTCAAGGGATTATATATGGGCTTTACGCCAGCACCTATGCGCCATGCCCTAGGTGAATACTATACGCCAGATTGGTTGGCTGCACATGTGATAGACACGGCAGGATGGGATATTAGTCAATCACTTTTAGACCCCACATGTGGTTCGGGTACTTTTATTCTTGAGGGACTGCGTAGACGATTAGAAGCTGCATCTCCTACAACTTCGGCACGAGAATTGTTAAATGGTTTATACGGATTCGACCTAAATCCGTTGGCGGTTCTAACGGCACGAGCATCTATTGTGGTGTTTTTGTCTGGACGGTTTGACCCTGCTGATCCAGTACTATTGCCGGTGTTTCTTGCCGACGCAATTAATACAGCTGATCCTGTTGGAGGCGTATTTAAACATTCGATTCTAACAGAAAAAGGTGAAAGAACGTTTTCTATTCCTGTTAGTCTTGCGGAGTCACCTGATTTTTTCCTCACAATGAATCAACTTAAGATATGTATTGATGCTGGTCTTGGTAGCGAGGATATCATAGCTTCATTGCGTGCACTGTCTCCGATTGTTTGCAAATTTGATGCTTCTGATTTAGATATACTTATGCAAACGATCGATAGCCTTGTTGATTTGCACCGCAATCATTGGAATGGTATTTGGTGCCTGATCTTGTTCGACCGCATAGAAGCTGGATGTGTTAAGAATATTGATTTGGTGGCAGGAAATCCGCCGTGGGTTAAGTGGAGTAATCTTCCGCGGCCTTATGCAGAATTTATCAAACCAATTTGTGATCGGATGAATATATTTAGTGAAGATGTATGGGTTGGGGGTATCCAGTCGGATATTTCGACAGTTGTGACATATCGTGCACTGGAACGATTTGTAAAAAAAGGGAGGAAGTTTAGCGTTTCTTATCACGGGAACTGTGTTTAAAAATGAGTCAAGTCAGGGTTTCCGACGCTGGAATCTTCGCATAGAAGAGAAAGATGAACCGATGAAGGTAGAAACAGTAGAAGACTACGCTCTATTACGCCCCTTCGAAGGTGCGGTAAACTGGCCTACATTGTTGCTGATTCGGAGAAATGGTGAAGCCACTAACTATCCAGTTAGATATCGCCGATTCATAAAGACAGTGAAAAACGTTGCCCCGGATTTATCTATATTCGAAGACCTTCAGGCAATGCCGGTGCCGGGAACAGATGCAGGCCCATGGCTGGTTGGCACAGAAAAAGAAATACAAACATGGCCTGCGTTGTTTAATGCTTCGGGGGATTCCGTCTATCGTGCAAGAAAGGGCGTTACAACTGATGTTAACGGTATTTTCTTTGTGAAAGCACAACAAGTTGCCAATCCAAAACTTGTGCGAATTACAAATGATCCTTGCCAAGGACGTCGTAGAGATATTGTGAGAAAAAGCGCAATTGTAGAAAAAGACGACATATATCCTTTGCTTAGAGGACGAGATGTAAAAAGATTTGTTGCTACACCACAGCAAGGGCAATGTATAATTGTCCCACAACGAGGGATGTTTGGGGACGAAACATTACCAGGAACAAGGCCTCGTACGTTTGGATTCCTTGGTGAGTTTCGTCCGATTCTTGAACAACGTTCTAGTTATAGACGTTTCCAACAAGGAAAGCCCTTCTGGTCTGTGTGGTCTACGGGCGAGTATACTTTTGCCCCATACAAAGTTGTCTGGAAAGAAATGTCAGGAGGAGGTTTTGTGGCTGCGTACATCGGTTCAAGTGAATTTTGTGGTAGTGAAAAAATAGTTATTCCAGATCATAAAGTCTACTTTGTTCCGATGCAATCTGAAGACGAAGCAGCATATTTGACAGCATTTCTCAATTCTCGTATGGTATCTGATGCCATTAGTGCTTACGCTTCGGCCTTAAGTCTTGGAACAAGTGTTACAGATTACCTTAATATTCCACAGTTCGACAAAGAAAATAAAACGATGGTTACAATGTCACAAATGGCAAAGCGGTTTAAGCGTGGTGAAATTCCAAGCGAGGAGGAAGAAAATATATTAGACGCATTGGTTGGTTCACTAATCGAATGAATACATAAAATCGCGGTGAAAAAGAACAAGATGATATTGGGTGGTTGATTGTCATTAGAAAGCCAAGGATAGAACGATAATCTGCCATATAGAAAAGAGGCACTTGATTTTCCGTAAAGGAAGAACAAGTGCTTCTTTTTTAAAAGGTTAAGAAGTAGTTGATGACAGCCAAAAGTCCCTTACGGGGAAGTTCAATTAACGTGGATGCATCGAGTTGAAATTCGGAAGGACGATGAACAACCCAATTTAAAGGATTTACAGTATCATTGTAATTGTCAAATAATGCCGTAAAATAGTCACGAATAGTGGTATCTGTAATATAATTTGCGAGGTTTTTCTTATAGTTATCAATAATCTGGCTTAATTTAGAAAGCTTTTCTATATTTGCCCAGATTAATTTGCCTTGCCCCTGAATGTAATGCTGGTGAGAATAATATTTGATAGACTGTTCGATGATTGAACGAGTCAAGAATGCAGAGGCAAGAGGATAAGTTGAAACGAGCTTCTTGTCTGAAAAGAGCTGTAACTCTCGACAGACTGCTGATACGCCGTGAGAAGTAGAATCGTTAGGGTCAAGTTTGCTGTAATCCAATCCCTGAAAGAAATAAGGCTGATTTTTAGTGCCGCCGGAACTAGTGGAACTTGGTGAATGAACTGGGGATGGGGCACTAGAAGATTTTGATGAATCTGACGAATTTGAAGCGGAGGGAGAGTTGTCTTTATCTTTTGGAACCGAGGGCTCAGGAGAAGAAGGTGGGGCAGAGTTCGGGTGAGATTCATTTGCAAAGGGAGGTTCTTTCAAAGAATCATCGGAATTCTCTGTGAGAGAATCATCTAAAGAATTGTAATCATAAGTGGGAGCGGGGTGCGTGGAGTGATAGGTATCAATCCAAGGACAGAGTTTATCACTGATAGTATCAGATGTATTAAAAAGGCGTGTGATGGACATTTGAGAATTATCGGATTCAGCCACAATCCACTTTGAGGCTTCAACTACAAGATTGATTCTATCAGGAGTAAAGGTGGCTTCGTTTGATACATCGAGGCCGATTTTGGTACGAACCTTTCGGTTGTTGAAAATTCGTTGAATGGTTGTAAAAGGTAAAATAGTAGTGATGTCCAAGCCATCACAATATTTCTGGACGTAAAGGTATATCAGATTGGACAAGCTTTGCTTGTTCCCCTGACGAACTTTAAAGTTTTCTTTTTCACGTGCATCCCAAGATTTTAAGCCTCGACCATGATCCTCACCGGAATGAAGCCTTTCCATAATAAAAAATGCTTCAGTCTCATCAGTGACATAGCAATTAAGCGAAGTTGAGAGGTCTACACCGGGTCCACTAACGATTTTCTTGACTTTGTCAATTGTAGCCTTGTCAAGAAATGTAAAAGTATCGGGATACAGGAGAAGCTTTATAGCGGCAACTCGGCGATTGCCTTCATATACAACATATTTTTTTAAGAATTCGCTATAAACAACGACAATCCTATTACATGGAAGTAATCCGTGAGCTTTAATATCTGAAGCCAAGTTTAGCATTTGCGGGATACCGACAGAATCAAAAAGCTTTTTCAAGGTGTCAAATTCGTCAGAAGCGATAGGGTGACGAGGATTTTCATAATAATTAGCAATATTAGAGACTTTGATTCTTTTTTCACTTCCAGACATCGTGGTTCCTCCTTATAAGATTTTTATATATTTATCTTCATTCGAGGGTCTTAATGTTTTTGAAGAGAAAAACATTACTTCGCTACCAAAGCGCTTGCTTTGCAAAGAATATTGAAGCGAAAACTCAATGCTTTTTGTCTTTGAATACATTTTATTTATTTCATTTGAGTTATCGTAAGTGACAATCCATTTTCGATTTCGTAAATTATGAGTTATTGCATCAGCGAGTTTTTGGTGGTCATCATGAGAGTAGAAATTAGTATAAAGAACGGGACCTTTATTATAGTATGGCGGATCAAAAAAGGTAAAGGAACGACGTGTCTTCAGTATTACTGATTCGATAAAATCTAGAGCTTCCAGATTATATATAGAAATTTGAGGCTGATATAAAGCGATTTTTTCGATTTGATCGATTAACCGGCGTTTATTGAATCTACAATCAATAGAATAACTTCCAGTTTGATTTAGGCCTCCAATTGGGCCAGCCTTATCAATTATCCCGGAATGATTAACGCGATTTAAGAAAAATGTTGAAAAACCGACTTCAAGCGGAGTGTGTTGGGAAAAAGTAGATCTAATTTGCTTTTGTTTTTTCCATTCATTAACGGTTATGGGGGTGTCAAAGATTTTTTTGCTGAAAGCATCTGTGTCAGTTAAGACACTTTCCCAAAAACAATAAATGGAATAATCATAATCATTAAGAATAACACGCTTTATATTATTGTGGAATAATAATTCTAAAGGAATTGCAGCACCACCACAAAAAGGCTCGATGTAAGTGGTACAATCGTTGATTTCAATCAACTTTGCAACATAAGGGTATAATTTGTGTTTTCCACCTGGATAACGTAGTGGAGATGGATTCATAAAGCACCTCGTTTAATCGAGCGACAAAAATGTACACCAAATCACTATAATTATAGCACAGGTTACGCCAATCAACAAGAAAAACATGAAAAGCCTCTGCTACCAGATAATTAGGCAACAGAGGTGAGTAATTATAAATTTTTGTTTGCACGCTCAATCTTCCGGCCTGCCGTGGTCACATCCCAGCGACAGGTAGTGCCCCATCTCCCCTCCCAGCACAAGCTGTGCATACTCCAATGGTTTGTTATACAGCAGCCAATCCAGCTCTGCCCGCTGTGCCGGGGTGTTGCCGTACTCGTCCTCGACGGCGATGCAGTCGATGGCAACAGCAGAGCCATCTGCGAACCGGGCTTCCACTAGGTTGGTGTCCATGTTGTAGCGGCAGGAAAGCAATTTCGTCATAGTCGTATCCTCCAAGACTTGATTTTTGGTGTGCGGTCACTCGAACCAATGCCGTCAAGTCGTTGTCGGATGAAGTGGTTTTTAGTTTGTCCGGGAGTAAGTGCACGGTTTCTGCGCGGTTTTTGCACGGTTTCAAAACGTGCAGAGGGTGCAAATCGTTGCAAAATCGGACAAAGAGTGCAGAAACTCCAAGCTCAAAACTTGCGATGTATCGTTGAGAA
>ENA-OQBD01001117-OQBD01001117.1-human-gut-metagenome-genome-assembly--contig:-NODE-1117-length-12873-cov-2.688530_pt1 | contig 12873 bp, 12 predicted proteins | sample MGYA00242742_ERZ504543 | MGnify/ENA primary metagenome ERZ504543 (study PRJEB26092, sample SAMD00036239) | human gut metagenome | host: Homo sapiens | study: EMG produced TPA metagenomics assembly of... | reverse complement strand
GCCGCACTCGAAATGCGGTGAGCGGGTAACCGCTCCCTGGGTTCGAATCCCAGTCTTTCCGCTTGATAACTATGACTTATCCACGCAGAATACTAAATGAAGCATATCGATATTGCGATAATGTTTTATGAAATTTGCGATTTCCCTCATATCGTTTCTTAGTGCTACTTTTTGGAGAGGGGATATTTGTGTCCCGTATGATGGAGTATACTTTGTCGAAGTTAAGGATATTGAAGGCGTATTCCTTACAAGCTATGGCGGCCTCGGTAGCATAACCTTTATGCCAGTATTCCGCCCTAAGCAAATAACCGATCTCCGGAACCTGTTGACCGTTGAATTCTTGATAGGTGAGACCACACTGACCGATAAGCTCTCCGCTGCCTTTCTCTATCATCCCCCATAAGCCAAAGCCATCGTTTTGATACCTCCTTAATTGCTTATCAAGCCATTCTTGTACCTCTTTTTTACTGAACGCTCCTTCGTAAGCGTACATTACAATCGGATCTTGTAAAAGCTTACAGATATCATCAAAATCATCTTGTTTTAATTCCCTTAATAGGAGTCGCTTTGTCTTTAGTATCATCTCTTTCATACGATATTTTTTCTTGTCTTCTCAAATTGTTGGATGACTAGTTAGAATATATCGCTCAAGGAATACCGGAGTTGATCCATCATCAACGGCACTTCCGCCTCCTCGATTCCCGCTACAAGAAGATCGGGGATATCTTGATTGAACTGCTCTTGGAACTTCGAGAAATCACCGGACTCTTTCTCCACGGCTTTTTTTATAAAAAGCAAGCGCTCCCTTTATATTCTGTAATGCCCATTCCGTATGTCCCGCATTCAAGAAATCTTGGGTGTTGGGTTGATTATCCATGATCTTTTTGTAATAATTACGGGCCTGATCGTATTTACCGGTCAAGAAATGAACACCAAGCGATCGGACGCCAAGCCTTCGTGCTTTTATTGTCCAGATAATCTACCTTGAAATAATATTTCAGCGCCTCATTATAATTCTTGAGTTCAAGATGGCAGTGGCCGATACATATTTGGATCGATAAATCATCCGGATTGAAAGCCTCGTAACGATGATAGTATTTCAACGCTTCTTCCGGTTGCTTTAAGGTACGGTAACAACCGGCGATCCGGCGAATAACCCATTTACTGTCCGGATTGATAAGATCCGCATGTAAATAAGCCTCCAAGGCGCCTTGTATATCGCCATTCATTTGTTTGCAGTAACCGATTTTCTGGAATAAGATATCACTTTCTTGATTTGCATCGGATAAGCGATTGTAGATCGTGAGCGCGTCGAGGAAGTAATTCTTCCGGAGATAATACTCCGCTATAGTTGTCAAACTTTCCTCATCACTGACGTAAGGCTGCAAAATTGGCAGGTTATGAAAGTCTAGCGCAGATGTAAATATGTCATCAAAATCCAGATGTCCCGGATAAAGTTTGAAGAAACGATACAAGTCCTGTATGTACTGTCCGGATATGATTTCCAGTTTTCCCCGTTTACTGATCAATTCCTCCTTCGTTTGCTGAATCATCTCGGAGGCTTGGCTACCAAATTGTCCCATCATCATTTGACGGGCTTGATCCGGCAATTGCATCATACTGAAATATAAGGAGTATTTATCGGAATTACACATGAATGCCGCAAGAGTCATGGAATCTAGCATGTCCTTTTCCGTTTGATTCTTGCTCAACTGATTGCCAAAAGCGGAATGCTCGGTCGTGAATGGCATGAACCAGTTACCCAGTTCCCGGAAAAAGGGGAAATGCTTTAGGTGCACGAAAGTAGAGTGCATTACGTCCGCGCCTTCTTGTTGCAGTTCGCTGAACTCCTCCATTTTCTTCCCTAAGGAACTGTTCGATAACATATTCTGCCACTCCGGATTCATCTCGTTTCCGAGAAGTTCCGGATTGATATCCTTTAAGTTTATCTTTTGACTGATTTTAGGGCCTAGCTTGATCATCTCCGGAATGATCTCGTCTTGTAGCTTACGGGTGATCTTCTCTGTCTCACGGGCTAGGATAAAACGAAGGGTAATCGTTCGGATCGCTTTCGTGAAATTAGGAAATCCCTCGGATAAAGCCGCTAGTCGATCCGCTATCTGCGGATATAGCGCCGTACGTTTCCTATAGGTATAGAGCGTCAGGAGAATCCCGATCAACGCGCGGTAACGAATCTCGTCTTCTTGGATATTGGCCGCATCGAATAATAATAGCAGTTTCTCCTTATCGAAAGCGGCTTGCAATCCCAACATTAATGCCGATACGATTTGGCTACCGATGATAAAAGGCAACTCTTGGTCATTCAATAGGTTCCTGATGGAGGCTATTTCTTCCTTATTGAGAGGATTCGAGGTCCAGATCTTATTGAATAATAGGATCGTGGCGGATTCGATTTGCTGCTGCTCCGTGATGGTTCCGGTCGGAGTCTCTATCTTCACCAGAGAGGCGTTTCTCAAGACCTTGTGGAGCTGGTCATAGTTGGTAAGCTCCTTTTGCATCATTCGCCTACGGCTATAATAGGAGAGAGGCGAATCTACCGATAAGGCCTTGTGCTTCACTATATCCGCGAACTCATAGCTGGATGCGATCAAGTTGTTGTATATCTGGTCTTGCATCGGATCTTTAGCCCCCTCGATCCGGTATCGCAACATATATTTATAAGTATCTTGTAGCTCGTTCAACCTGTCTTGGAATGAGTACTCACGTATTCCCGCTATTAAACCTTGGAGAAAATCGAACGCATTCTTTAGCTCCTTTTCGTCTAATGAACCGATAATTCGGTTGTATGCTTTATTTATTTCTTGTATTGTCATATACTATTAACAACAAATGGTATGCCAAAAGTATAGTATTTAGGCTAAATTTCCTATCTTCGCGTACCTAAAAATAAATTTAGCAGATGAAGAATATCCGCAATTTCTGTATTATTGCTCATATTGACCATGGGAAAAGTACCTTGGCAGACCGTTTGCTTGAGTATACCAAGACAGTAGAAGGTAAAGACATGCAAGCTCAAGTCCTTGACGACATGGATTTAGAGCGTGAGCGTGGTATTACGATCAAGAGCCATGCGATCCAGATGAAGTATAATTATAAGGGTGAAGAATATATACTGAACCTGATCGATACTCCGGGGCACGTGGACTTCTCGTATGAGGTTTCCCGCTCTATCGCCGCCTGCGAGGGTGCGTTGCTGATCGTGGACGCGGCCCAAGGTATTCAGGCGCAAACCATCTCTAACCTGTATATGGCGATAGAGAATGACTTAGAGATTATTCCGGTGATGAACAAGATCGACTTGCCTAGCGCCATGCCGGAGGAGGTCGAAGACCAGATCGTGGAACTGTTGGGCTGCCCTCGCGAGGATATCTTACGAGCGAGCGGAAAGACAGGCGAGGGAGTGACCGAGATCTTGAATACGATCGTGGAGAAGGTCCCGGCTCCGAAAGGTGATCCGGAGGCCCCGTTGCAGTGTTTGATTTTTGACTCCGTCTTTAATCCGTTCCGTGGTATTATCGCTTACTTCAAGGTGGTAAACGGCGTGATCCGTAAAGGTGACCATGTGAAGTTTATCGCTACAGGAAAAGAGTATGACGCCGACGAGGTAGGTATATTGAAATTAGATATGTGCCCCCGTGAGGAGATACGGACGGGAGACGTAGGATATATCATTTCCGGTATCAAGACGTCCCGGGAGGTGCGTGTCGGTGATACGATCACTCATGTGTCTCGCCCGGCTAAAGACGCGATCGCCGGTTTTGAGGAGGTGAAGCCGATGGTCTTCGCCGGTGTCTATCCAATCGATAGCGAGGATTTCGAGAACCTTCGTGCGTCATTGGAGAAATTACAGTTGAACGACGCTTCCTTGACTTTCCAGCCGGAGAGTTCCGCCGCGCTGGGTTTTGGGTTCCGTTGCGGTTTCTTGGGCTTGTTGCATATGGAGATTGTTCAGGAGCGTTTGGATCGTGAGTTCAATATGGATGTGATAACCACTGTACCGAACGTTTCTTATATCGTGCATACAAAGAAAGGGGAGGAGATCGAGGTACATAATCCGGGAGGCTTGCCGGACCCGACCTTGATTGATCATATCGACGAGCCGTTTATCCGTGCTTCCGTGATCACGAACACTACCTATATCGGCCCGATCATGACACTCTGTCTGGGTAAGCGTGGCGTCCTGCTTAAGCAAGAATATATTTCTGGTGATCGTGTCGAGATTCATTATGACTTGCCGTTGGGCGAGATCGTAATCGACTTTTATGATAAGTTGAAGAGTATTTCAAAAGGGTACGCTTCTTTCGATTACCATTTACATGATTTCCGTCCCAGTAAGTTGGCTAAATTAGATATCCTGTTGAACGGTGAGCCGGTAGACGCTTTGTCTACATTGACGCACGTGGATAATAGCGTTACTTTCGGACGTCGTATGTGCGAGAAACTGAAAGAGTTGATCCCTCGCCAGCAATTCGATATCGCTATCCAAGCGGCGATAGGCGCAAAGATCATCGCTCGTGAGACGATCAAGGCTGTCCGTAAAGACGTGACGGCGAAGTGTTATGGAGGCGATATCATCCCGTAAGCGTAAATTGCTGGAAAAACAGAAAGAGGGAAAGAACGAATGAGCAGATCGGTACGGTAGAAGTTCCGCAAAAAGCGTTCCTGGCCGTATTGAAGTTGGATTAGAAAGTCAATGGAATCCGTTCGCTAACTCAATGGATTTATAAAGAAAAGTCAATGGATTCTGTCAACGGATTCCATTGACGTTTTTTATATAAATGGGTCACTTCTCGTTTACGAGCCGTATCCCGCCATCTTCCAGCGTGATAAGATGTTGCTTATAGAGTGCCCCGATCGCTTGTTTGAAAGCTTTCTTGCTACAGCGGAATAAGGAATAGATCACGTCCGGATCGCTCTTGTCGTGTACCGGGATGTATCCCCCTTGTGTTTTCATCGCTTCCAGAATGACGCCGGCGATCCCCTCTACCTTTTGGTAGCCTTGCGGCGTTAGGCTCACATCTATCTTATCATCCTCACGTACCTCTTTTATATAGCCTTTCAGATGCTCGCCTTTCTCAAGACGCTGGAATACCTCATTATAATAGATCAATCCCCAATGCTGGTTATTGATGATCACCTTATAGCCAAGATCCGTCTCGTCGGCTACCAATAATTGAACCTCTTGATTCTGCTCGTAATCGATAGGGGTATTGTTCAAGAACTTCTCGATACGTGCGGATGCCATGATACGTCCTGTCACATGATCCAGCCGGACATAGACCAAGTACCATTTCCCCTCTCTCATCGGCATTTTCTGCTCCTTGAAAGGAACGAGCAAATCTTTCATGATACCCCATTCCAGAAATGCGCCGGCATTATTCACGTCTTTTACCTCCATGAACTGGAACTCCCCGACCGTTGCCAGAGGACGTGCGGTAGTAGCGATCAACCTCCCTTCATTATCATGATAAATAAACACCTCGACCTCATCCCCGGGCTTCACGTTTTTAGGTACGTAACGAGTCGGCAACAAGATCTCCACCCCGTTACCGCCATCCAGATAAACCCCGAAGTCAAGGTCTTTCACTATTTTCAGCGTGTTATATTTTCCTATCTCAACCATATATTTTTGTTTTGTCACAAACTTACGCAATAATCATGAAAAGCGGTAAAAACAACTATAATTTTGATTTAGCATGCAGCAATATCTAGACAATTGCATCGTTATAGAAGTATCTTTGGACTTACGGGTGCTTTATGCCCTTGAGTTCAACTAAAAATTGTATATTTGCATCTTATTTGAAGAAAACAAAGATTATGAGAATTAAATTAATATCAGTAGTGATATTGTTTGTCTTGTTGCTAGGGGCTTGTTCCGCACCTAAAGACGTAGTGTATTTGCAAGGAGTAGATACTTTGACTCCAGAACAGATTAGTCAAATGAATCAAACTTATACGTCTCGTATCAGTAAAGATGATTTACTGGCGATATCTGTTACAGCTCCGGATCCGTCCGTGACGACGCCATTTAATCCCCCTGTTTTTGCGTATGCGCAGCAAGGTGACCAACCTATCGCTGCCTCTCAATCAATGTATACTTACCTTGTTGATTCGGATGGTAATATAAATTTCCCTGTATTAGGGAAGATTCATGTCGCAGGTTTATCAAAACAAGAACTGTGTGATGAGTTACAAAGTAAATTGTCAAAATACATAGAAAACCCATTGGTTAACGTGCAGATTACAAATTATAGAATTACGGTAATGGGAGAGGTAAATCGTCCCGGTACTTTTACTATAAAGAATGATCGAATCTCTATTTTAGATGCGTTTGGGTATGTTGGAGATTTGGCGATTACAGCCAATAGGAAGAATATTTTGCTGATAAGAGATAATGATGGGCAAAAAGAATTTGTTCGTATGGATATAACTGATCCTTCGCTATTTACATCTCCCTATTTTTATTTAAGGCAAAATGACGTTATTTATGTTGAGCCCAATTTGGCAAAGCAGCGTAATTCTCGATTTAGTCAAAGCAAACAGTATAATATAACTGTATTCTCCTCGATAATTAGTGCGATTTCTGTTATTTCTTCGATGGTGATCACGATTATTAATATTAAGAAGTAATTGTTTAGCTATGGATTCAACAAATATAGGAAATGAGACTATAAGTTTAAAGTCTATTCTAATAGGGTATCTAAGGCACTGGAGATTATTTCTAGGCACTTTTGTTATATCTCTAATACCAGCTGTATTATATTTGATTTATTATCCGACAACTTACGAAGTAATGGCTCGTTTTAAAGTTCAAGATGATACTTCCATGTCCTCAGGAAATATGTCTTTGGGAGATGCGGCAGGTTTGATGAAATCTTTTGGTTTGAATGGAGGAGGTAGTGCGGGTATTGTTATTGATGATGAATTAGCGGTGTTAAAGTCTCATACTTTATGGTATGAGGTTGTTTCAAAATTGGGCTTAAATGCAGAGTATGTTGAACCGTTAACTTGGAAATATAAACAGTATGTGAATACCCCTTTTCTGATGGTTGCAGATTCTAGCACATTGAAATCTCAAGAGGAAACAATAGAGTTTTATGTCCGGGAAGATCGTGAGGGAAAAATAAAGATCGAAGGGAAGACAAAAAGTCAGAGCGGTCTTATGAGTTTTCTTCATTACCTGCGATCGTTGAATTCGGTAATAATCGGTTTATCCTAAGTTATGGAGCCAACCATAAATTGGGAGAAAGCATGAAACTTTATATAACCATGAGGCCGGCTGGTTTTGTTGGAGATGATTTTGCGCAGGATATAGAAATTGAGACTTACTCAGATAATTCAAATGTTATAGAATGTACTTTGAGGGAATATGAGAAAAAACGAGGTATTGACGTTTTAAACGCATTAATGTTTGAATATAATAATCGTGCCGATTCAATAAAATTCGATGCAAGGAAATATAGATATCAAATTGAGAAACCGAGGACAGTATATGGATATGCACAATAATAGCTATTCCCGTCATATTATGCTGACTTTCAGCTATAAGTTCGGAAGTTACAAAGAAAAAAAACATGAAGCGGTAGATACTTCACGATTCAAGTAAAAAGTTCCCAAAAAGAAGGAAGTCTTTTTAAAAAAACACTTCCTTCTTTTCCGAAAATTCCAAGGTCTTTTCGGAAAAGGTGAAAGTGATTTTTTTGAAAGAAAGTTGTCACAAATCTCTGCCCGACTGAAGTCTGTGAAATCTGCTTTCACACATAAAACGCTCGTCTTTCACAATAAACAGCTGGCAGACAACACATTACATTCCAATTCGTGTGAAAGCAGTTTAAAACGACACTCACTCTACAGGCCGAAATGCTCGTTCTTGTTCTCGTAGGCTTCCGTACCTCTGTTCTTCTCGCCGGAATAGTTCCATTCTATTTCATCCGTATACTCTTTGCCATCGCGGGACACAACAGCCTTCAGCCTATTCTTTCCGTCACCCAGCGTTACATGGTCGAAAACATAGTGCACATCGGTATAGCCTTTACGGACGCCTTGCAGCTCCCGACCGTTCAGAAAGACCTTCGGCATGCCGATATTGGAGTAGACCGTTACCGAAGTTTCCTGCTTTTCACGATCCACATTGCGCCGTTGGGTCAGGTGCAGGACAGGTTCCTTACTCCAATTCGCCTTATACCAGAAGTAGGAATCCTTCCTCGTCTTACGGTCGAAAGTCATCAGCCCTTTCATGTTACGTCCGGGGATGCCCCCACGGTCAGCCATGGGCGTAGCAAAATCAAACATATTCCATAAATAGGAAGCAATGATATAAGGATGCCTGGCTATTACACTCCACTGATATTCGTGAGTCTTTGTTTGGAAAGTCTCAGGATAATAAGGCTTGGTCCAGTTAAGGGACTGTCCCAGATATTCAGTTTGATGATAAATATTGGCATCAGCGCCATATTCGCTCAGCATCAGTTTCTCGTACGGATATTTCTCTTCCAGGCCTTCCACCCATGCATCAATATCCTGAATTTTCTTTTCGTACCATCCGAAGTACCGGTTCATACCCTGAATATCGGCATTCAGGTTCACCGGATGTTCCATGTGCCCGTAACCATTCACCGAAACCGTATAGCGGTCGGGATCTTCCGTCTTGGCAAGGTCATGAAGAGCGGCAGTCAACTGCGATGTATATTCGTGAGGATGATATACCTCATTGTGCAACCCCCATACATAGATGGAAGGATGATTGAAATTCTGACGGATCAATTCGCGAAGCTGACTTTGCGCATTCTCTGCCTCATAACCGGTGACACGGTTCACAAAAGGAATCTCGGCCCAGACAATCAGCCCCAAGGAGTCGCAACGGGAATACAAGTAATCCGACTGCTGATAATGGGCAAAACGGACGGTGGTGGCACCCACATCCATGATCTGTGCCAGGTCGAAGTCGTGGTTCTCATTCTTCAAGGCACTTCCCAGGCCCCACCAGTCCTGGTGACGGCAGACTCCATACATCGGATATTTCTCTCCGTTCAGATAAAAACCTTTACCGGCTATAATCTCATACTTACGGACCCCCAAAGGCTGGACCACTTCGTCAATCACCTGCCCATCCTGCATCAGGCGCGAAACCACCTTATAAAGATAAGGGTCTTCCCGCCCCTGCCACAAATGGGGATGGTTCAGCTTGAAGTTAGCCACACAAGCCTGTATGCCGTGGGGAGTCAGCTCGATATTCTGTTTTTGGGAAGCAACCTTCCTGCCTTCCTGAGTGTAAATCGTGTTTTCGAGAACCACGGGAACAGGATGCAACGCGGCGTTATCCAATTTGACTTTTACGGCAATGTCGGCCGAACGCTTCGATACATTCTTCTGAGTGATATAAACGCCGGAGGAAGCACAATCATTAACGGCGATGCTGCTCTTGCCGGTCACGACCAGCCACACCGGACGATAGATGCCTCCATAAACGCCAAACAGGACATGGTTCACCGGAATGACATCGGGACGGGACTGGTTGTCGGCCTTCACCACGATTTCATTATCCGAGCCGGGTTTCAGCGAAGGACCGATTTCAACCACAAAAGCTGAATAGCCGCCCTTGTGCGTCCCTGCCAACCTGCCGTTTACATACACTTCCGAACAGGCCCCTACCCCTTCAAAAACGCAAAAACACACGCTTGTCTTTCAACTCTCCGGGACAGAAAAAGTTTTTCTTGTAGTAGCCCACCCCTTCATAGAAATTATTATACCGAACCTGCATATCCCGGGCATTCCATGTATGCGGGATGTCCACTGTTTCCCATTTACCCTCCCATTGGGAAGCCGCCTTCATCGCATCGGCTGAAAAAGGACCTTTCTTGAATTGCCAGCCCGTGTTGAAAGAGGTGACATCGCGGGCGACGCCACTACCGCAAACAAACAGACCGGCAAGCAACAGACTTACTAATTTATTCATCTATACCAAAATATTCGTTTAAACTTTGAGAATTCAATCATTGTGCCATCTTATAAATCTGGTTCCCGGCCAGCAGGAAAGCGCCTACGCCGTACACCTCTGTCATCTCGCGGGTCACTTTGCGAGGGTCGGCCCCGATAGGCTGCACATAGCCCAGCTTACCTTCCGCAGAGACAGCATCAAGCATAGCCTGCCAGCCTTTCACCACAACGGGAGTAAAACTTATCCTTATCCAACAAGCCCTCGTTTATGCCGTATGCCAGTGCATAAACAATGAAACCGGTCGCACTGGTTTCGGGAGAAGGATAAGATTCGGGGTCGAGCAGGCTGGCATGCCAGTAGCCGTCCTTGCTCTGCAACTCGGCCACGCGCGCAGACAAAGTGACAAACAGGTCCTCATAGAAACGGCGGTGCTTGTCCTTTGCAGGCAAGGCCTGCAAGATTTCACTCAGTCCGCCCAATACCCAGCCATTGCCACGGCCCCAAAACACTTTCTTGCCGTTGGCTTCTTTTTTATTAAAATAGCGGGAATCGCGGTAGAAGAGATGCTCTTCCTTATCGAACAGGAAATCATATGTGGCCCGGTACTCACGATTTAGAAAATCAACATATTTCTTATCACCGGTCATCGCATAAAGCTTGGCATACACCGGAGGGGCCATGAACAGGGCGTCACACCATGACCAACGGTCCAGGCTCTCGATACGGCTATAGTCCAGCTCCAAATTCCCTTTTGCAGGATGCCCGATCACCCAATCGGTACGGGCCAGCGTGTGCCAGATCATCCTTTCCTGACCGTATTTATTATATAAATCGAGGTACACCTGCGCCACTGCGATAAAATCGGCATGATACATCCATGACCCAAGCTGATACTGGTTGCGGCTGCCTATACGAAGCAGCCAGCGGTAATAGAAATCATAACCGTCTTCCTTTTCACTCAGTTCGGCCCAGTCAGCCATTCCCGCATAAAGGACGGCGTGGGTCCATGACACGTCATCATGTTCATGGCCGGTATTGGGATGGGCTATCTGCCAATCCGCCACTTTACGCATCATATTCTTCGTTTCCACCTTAGTAAAAGGAATCTGGGAGGAAACGGAAACGGAGAACAGCACGGCAAGTGCTGTCCCACACAACTTATACATATAATTCACTTTTTCATCAGGTTAAAGCATCACGATATTTATCCACGACACCGGCTGCTTCTTTTATCTGCAGTTTGATGACAAACGGTTCGCCGGGTTCCTGTGCAGGCATATCCACATTATACTCATTCCGTGCCGTCTCAACCACCTTCACCGATTTTCCATTCAGCAATGCGGCTTTCACTACCTGGGTGCCCTTCGGTGTCTTCACCGTCAGATGCTTTGAATAAGGACAATTAAAGACAACCATGTAAACATCCGACCCCTTGCGGGTGTAATATCCCCAAGGCTGTTTCTCCCAACCGGCATAGTCGCAACCATAAATGCATTGGCCATTCTTCTTCATCCAAGCACCGATGGATTTAGCCAGTTCCTTTTCTTCCGAACGGAAATCCCCATCCGCCTGAGGACCGAAGTTGACAACCATATTGCCACCCATGGACACGGCATGAACGATACGTTCGAGCACCTCCACCGGAGTCTTGACATAACTGAGAGACCAGTCTTTATGGTATCCCCATTGGTTTTCGGGTACCGTCATACAGGCTTCCCAGTCCCAGCGGGTCACTTTCAAGTCCTTCACCGGGTCGGGCAAACGGCGTTCGTAACCGGATTCATAATCTCCCATCAAATGACCGTTGCTGTCAAAATGACGTTTCCCGTAGTCATCGGCACGCAAACGGCTGTTGATGGTCACGCCCGGAAGCATCTCCTTCAGCATACGCTCCACATGGGCCGTCCACCAACCGTTCTTCTTGATGCTGGCATCCCAGGTACCGTCAAACCAGAAGTCCTTTACCGTCGGATAAAGGGTTGCAAGCTCCTTCAGCTGATTATCCGTAAACGTCAGAAAACGGCTGAAAGCAGCGCTGTCCTCGGGCGTCTTCACATCATAACGCCAGTCCGGTGGCTCCAGTCCATCACAGAGAAATAGAAATGTACGTCAATGCCCTCATCGTTATACGCCTTTACCAGTTCCCCCAAAAGGTCTTTCTTGTATGGGGTATTGGCCACTGTGTTTTCTGTATACTTACTGGGCCAGAGGCAAAAGCCTTCATGGTGCTTGGTGGTGATCTTCACATAACGAACTCCCATCTCCTTGGCCATCTTTGCCCACTTCCTGGCATCAAACTTCGTCGGATTCCACTGTTTCATCAACTCCAGCCACTCGCCCGACGGAACTTTTGCCCATGACTTGAGCCATTCCGCAGCACCCGGATAGACTTTCCCGTTCCATTCACCACCGGGAATGGCATAAAGCCCCCAATGGATAAAAGCGCCCAAACGGTTGTCCCGAAATTTCTGCATATCCGCGTCATAACGTTTACCCAAACGATCGGCACCATAGTTCAAAGGAATTTCCTGTTCGGCAGGTAATAATTTATGGCTGTGCTGAGCAGATGCTCCTGCTGCCAATAATGAAAATAAGATGAAAGTCTTTAAGAATTTGTTTTTCATGTTCAATAAATAAAGGAATTATAATTAAGATTGTCTATGAAGACTATGCAAAAGTAACAAAGGCAAACGAATATGACTTACTATTTTTGTTGCCATTACCTACACATATTGTCCTTAAAAATGAAAAATGATTAAAAAATGATGCCCATGTAAGAGGTACAAGGCATCTTTTTACAATAAAAAGTTTAATTGAATTTAATTTATACATTTCTCTGCCTTCTCCCAACCCGGATTTTTGCTCCAAGCTTGTGGAATTCATGGTTATTTCTTCTCGAGGAATAGGCCATAAAT
>ENA-OQBD01001114-OQBD01001114.1-human-gut-metagenome-genome-assembly--contig:-NODE-1114-length-12893-cov-3.872865_pt1 | contig 12893 bp, 15 predicted proteins | sample MGYA00242742_ERZ504543 | MGnify/ENA primary metagenome ERZ504543 (study PRJEB26092, sample SAMD00036239) | human gut metagenome | host: Homo sapiens | study: EMG produced TPA metagenomics assembly of... | reverse complement strand
TCTTTGGATAGTTCCGGAAACTGTTCTGGATTTTGAATATACCGGTCATATTTTTTCTGCGCCAGACTTAATTCTTCCTGCGCCCGCTGTATTGCTGCATCACTTTCTGCAACCGCTCTGTCATAATCACTCTTTGCCTGACTGATCTGAAGCTGCTGTGAGTCAATCGCAGACTGTAGGGTATTTTGTGCGTTTGCCAACTGCACTTTGTTTAATTCCAATTCCTGACTTTTTTCTTTTATCTGTTTGTCCAGTTCTTTCAAATCTAATGTATACAGTACCTGATCCTTTTCAACAGCTTGTCCGATGGTTACAAGTATCGACTCAATGATCTGATTTTCCTTTGTGTTCAAAGCCACTTCCCTTTTTCCCTCAACAGTTGCTTTTGTTTCGATCACAGGTCCCATCGTTTCCCTTGCAGGCTGCGTTGTTTCCACCGTAGCCATACTCATGTTGTATGTCACACGAGAAAGAATCGTGAATAATATCATCACTATAAAAAATAGTACGGTTATCTTTACAAGCTTTCCTTTCATTCCTCTACTCCTTAATTCCTAAAGATGCGATTCCCTGTTCCAGATACTCATGACCTGCAAAAAAGACAAGTGCTGCAGGAATCAAAGTGATTACTGAAACTGCAAATGCAAAACCTACATTTTCCCCTCTGATTGCAGGGAGAAATAATGAAAGCGGCCATTTTGTCTTGTCGTTCAAAAAAGTCATTGGCTGTTCTATCAAATTCCAATATTCTAAGAACTCCAGAACAAGAGAGGCGATGATTCCGCCCTTTCCAAGCGGTATTCCGATCTTCAGAAAAATATCCCATTCTCTTGCACCATCTATTCTTGCAGCTTCTATCACTGCCGGCGGTATCCCTCTGAAGAAATTAAACATAATAAACACTGGAAATGTTGAAAATATTCCCGGAAAAATCAGGGCAGCCAGTGTATCCAAAAGCTTTAATTGTTTCAGAATCAGATAATTTGACAGCATTGTTTACCTGAAATGGCATCATCATTATTATGATATAGAGGAAAAATAAACTTTTTTTAAACTTGAATTTGTATACCGCAAATCCCCATGCTGCCGGAATTGCAATAATACATTGTCCCACCAGTGTTCCCATCACTACTTTTATTGAGTTCCAGAACATAACAAAATATTCAGGACTGTCTAACAGTACTTCTATGTAATGTTTTAATGTTGGATTTTGTGGAAGGAAATTCCATCTGGCATACATTGTCGCTTCTCCCATAACAGATCCAAGATTTTCAGACAGCTCACTTTGGCCCATAAATGATCCTGTCAGGAGAAAGAGAACCGGATAACAAAAAACAAATACAAGAACTACCAGTCCGATTTTTGTAAGGCTTGCATGTGGCTGTATACTCATAACATAGGCAAGTGGCAGTCCGACTTTCAGGAACCGCTTACACTGCCCGTTGATTCTGAAATCCTTCTTTTTTTAAATCTTTCTTTTTAACAGTATAATCGCAAGAACCACGCTCACTGCCTGCGCTGCAACAGTTGCAATTGCTGCTCCTGCCGCATCGAGATGAAATCCTGCGACGAGAATTAAATCCCCGATAATGTTTACAACACATGCGACTGCCACGAATATAAGCGGGGATCTGCTGCTTTCCAGCCTTCGTATCGTATCAAGATAGTGTATGTGGGAGAATGTTACTCCGTTGGGTAACTTCGGAAGCATATCTCTTACACGCTTTGCGAGATAGCATGCATCCATGACTTCCTTGATTTTGTCTCCTGTCATTTTGAATACCTCTTTTCAGTTATTTACTTTATATAATTACATAAAGTAATTAACTTGTAAAAACTATTTCTATGACATATTATTTTAAAAAAACTTGGGAGTGCCAGCTCCCAAGGTTCTAAAGTTCATTACAGAGAACTACCCCGTCAGGCTAGTGCTGTCATTTATCTCAGTCATTTATCTCTGTCTAACCGCAACTTGATTTTTCTTTTATATGATTGTAATATATATTTAGCTAAGAAAAGTGATTATTATTCCAAGTGGGTCAATAAAAACCTGAAGTGCCAGCTTCAGGTTTCAGACCGTAGACAAAGTGCTCCGAGAAACTTCCGTTTCTCGGAGCATTTTTCTTTGTGTTTATGAAATTTATTCCGAAAACAGGAAATTTTCCCTTGGATTATGCCATCCGTAATCCCCATTCCTGCTTGCATTTTGCAAGCTTTTTTAAATTCATGCACGCAAACGTAAGCGCGACTTTCATTGTCATCCGCGCTTTGCCATACAACTGCGTATATCGAAATCCGTGGTTTTCCTTTGCCGTTCCAAAGATTCTTTCAATCGTTTCTTTTCTGTGTGAGTATAGCTCCTTCATTCCTTCTGTATGCCGGATATCCTCACATGTTTCCATATAGTCTTCCCATACATGTCTCGTAACAACTTTTACATGGTTCTTGCTTTCTGTACACTGCGAAAGATACTCGCACTTTTCGCAAATCTGTCCACAGCTTTTATACTCGCGATATCCGTCCCGATTTGTCGTGCTGTAATGCAGAAAGTGATTCCCTGGACAAATATAAGCATCATTATACTCATCATATACATACTCAGATTTCCTGAAAAAGCCATCCTTTGTCATGGGACGCTTGTAAGGAAAGACCGGCTTTATTCCATCATCCAAAAGTAGCTTTGCTATTGCAGGAGTTTTATACCCGGCATCAACGATACAGTATTTCATGCCGATATCTGCAAGCTTATCGTAAAGGCCTTTAAAAGTTCGACTGTCATGCTCATTACCAGGGTTTACTGTAAAATCAATAATCCATCCATTTTTATCGCATGCTGTTTCAATCCCATAAGCAAACACATGCTTGTGCTCGCCTTTCCGAAACCAGCCGCTCTCAGGATCTGTAGTGCTACACTTAATTGTTTTTTCATCTGACGGAACATCATCCGTATAATCTTCAAACTTGTCGTTGCCACCGGAACCAGGTTTGTTGTTATCGTCTTTATCTTTCAACGGTTTCTTTCCGTGCGCTTCTCTGTCTGCGTTAATGTCCTGACGCAGCATGTCAGCATAAAATAAAGCTTCCTGTTTTGCGATTCGTTTCTGCATCTTTCTGTTGTTCGCCCGCGCTTTCACATGTGTTGCATCAACAAAAATCTCTGTTGAATCAACCAGTTTGAAACGGTAACACTCCTCAAGGATACGCTGGAAAATCTGCTCGAATAAGTCGGTATCTTTAAAACGACGGGTATAGTTTTTCCCGAAAGTAGAAAAATGAGGGACCGGATCATAAAGTTCAAGTCCAAGGAACCAACGGTAAGCCATGTTTACTTCAATCTCTTTGATTGTCTGCCGCATGCTTTTGATTCCATACAGGTATTGAATAAGCGGTATCTTAATAAGCGTAACCGGATCAATACTTGGTCTACCCATTCCGTCGGAATAAGTATCACGGACGAGATCATAGATGAATGTCCAGTCAATAGCTTTGTCAATAAGTCGTAGAAGATGATTCCGCGGAACAAGATCATCAATACATACCATCTGCATTTGCTTTCTTACTTTTTCTGTTTCTTGTGTCATCATAGAACAATACCGCCTTTTTTGATACCTTTATTATACCAAAAAGAGACTGAAAAGTCTTGAAAATACTGACTTTTAGCCTCTTTAATACAGAAAAATCCTCGGCAAAAAGCCGAGGACTTTGTCTACAGTCTGAAACCTGAAGTGCCAGCTTCAGGTTTTTATTTTACAACAATTTCTTATTTTTTTGCCTTCTTTGATTTTGTTTCCTGTCATTAACAGAAAACCGGTTACCATCCACAAGTTTCCCTGTAAACAGTAACCGGTAAAAAAATTTCTCACCTATTTTTTTCGGTTTTATTTCCACACTTCTTCCGCGATTTCCTTCACAAGTGCAAGTTTTGCCCACTGCTGCTCTTCGGTCAGCTTATTTCCGATCTCACAGGATGCAAATCCACACTGCGGACTCAGGCACAAACGATCCAGCGGAATATACTTTGCTGCTTCATGAATTCTTGCGATCACCTTATCCTTATCTTCCAGTTCCGGCTTTTTGGTTGTGATCAGACCAAGTACAACTTTCTTGTCCGGAGACACCTTTGCAAGCGGTGCAAAACCACCGGATCTTTCATCGTCATACTCCAAAAGCAGTGCATCCACATGCTCCTGCGCAAACACGTAATCTGCCACGGAGTCGTATGGGCCGCTAGTAAAGAATGTAGAATGATAATTTCCACGGCAGATGTGGGAAGTGATCACCATATCCTCCGGTCTGTTTTCGAGTGCAAGGTTATTCACCTTTAAGAGCCGAGCCTTTACCTCTTCAATATTAACCCCGAGTGACTGGTATCTCTGCTTTGCGGCATCTCCGACAATTGCGCCCCAGGTGCAGTCATCCAACTGCAGATTGCGACATCCGGCTGCATAAAACTGTTTGATTACATCCTGATATGCCTTTCCGATATCCTCGATCAGTTCCTCATCAGTTGCATAAAATTTTCTTGTCTGCTCGATGTTCTGCGGAACGATCATCTGCTGATACATCTGTGCCGGTGCCGGAATTGTATATTTTGCAACGGTCTGCCCATCTTCAAACTGCTTTAAAAACTTAAAGTATTCCACAAACGGATGTGCTTTTGCTTTTACCTTTCCTACGAGATAAGTTGCTTCAAGATCTGCCATCTCTCCGTGAAACTGTACACCGCCGCCATCTTTCTCGTGGGCAATGCCTTCAAATCCCCACATAAAATCCAGATGCCAGAATTTTCTGCGGAACTCTCCATCGGTGATCGCATGGAAGCCTGCTGCTTTCTGCTTTGCAACGATTTCTGTCACGCACTCATCGGTGACGCGGTCGAGTTCTTCCTTTGTGATGGTTCCTTCCTCAAAAGCTTTCTTTGCAGCTTTTAATTTTTCCGGTCTTAAAAAACTTCCTACAAAATCATAACGAAATGGTGTCTTTAATGTACTCATGTATTTGATAACCTCCTGTGGTTTTTTGTCCTTTTTCTGAGGTTATCCTACCATTTTGCGTTTTGTTTGTATAATACCTTATTTATCTGGTTATTCATAGTTTAAAGCTATATCGGCTCATAATAAACCTATCTGAAATCCGGATCCATAATATTCATTCGCGACATATTTCGGAAAATATATTTATAATAAAATAAAGATAGATTGTCTGAAATAAAATATCCCGATTTTTTCCGGTTGTTTTCATCGTTCACCACTTTACAACTTTATATGGACATATTATTTATTATCAAATCCTCCCTTAATCAACTTTAAAATGCTCTGTGCCCGTTTCTTAAATACTTCGTTTTCCGATCCCTGGGCTATACCCGCAATGCGCACCATCTCATCCTCATACGGCATACAAAATTTAACCGCATCTGTTAAAAGCCGGTCAGACTCTAACGTGCTGTCTAATGCATGATCAAAGTCATACAACGGTGCCATGCACACATACTCTCCGGTATCCGTATTTCTAATCCAGCCAAAATTACCTGCATGCCGGTCTCCATTTCCGATTATCGCATCTATAATAAGCATTTGCGCTCCGGCTTTTCCAAACAGATCTATAATCGTCTGCTCATCAAAATCATCCGGATCAATTCTTCCCGACTGATCTGCCTGCTCAAGCATCACCTTTGGGGAGGTTATATTAGAAATTGCGATTCCTCCGTCTGTCTCATCTGCTCTTTCTACAGAAATTCCGCATTCCCTGCAAAGCTTAATACATTGCAGTTCCACGGAAATATCGCCATATTTGTAGAGCTTTCCGTCCTGTTTCCATTCCTTTGACAGTGCACCTCCCACGTAGAGTGTCGGTGCCGCCTGTCCCGTAAATTCTTCGTTTCCGTCCCAGAATGGTTTGTAATACGGACTGATCTCCTCAAAACATATCGAATCATCCTCAGCTTTTGTCCAGTAACAGTCGATGAAACTCAACGCTCTAGTCTCACGGTTAATGCGCATACGCGCTCCCTGTCCGAATGTGATGCCCTTTAATTTCCGTGCTATCGTGTTGGTACCTGAGGAATAGCGGTATTTCATCCATTTTGTGAAGGTGTGATTGTCTGCACCTTTTTGCTGCATCAGCCCCGGAAGAAGATTATAATTTAATGTTTTTTCATTCTCTATGTCGTAAACAGGTGTGTTTTTACACATTAGCATCATGGGATCACCCCCTTTATATAAATTCGATCGGTAATGCAACAAGATTTTCTCTTAAATATGTCTTTTTATCAATCAGACATAAAATAACTCCGAGACCTCTTTTTTTTATCACTTACCTTATCCAGTACCTGATTCGTTGCTCCCATACTTGCCTTGGGATTGCCGGACATTTTAATCTCGACCGGATATAAGACTCCATCCTCCTCTATCACAAGATCAATTTCGTTTTCACCGGAAGCATTTCTGTCTTTCCCTCTGTAATAAAAAATGTTAAATCTGTAATCTTTTGCCCCTCGTTGGAATAGGATTTTAAAATTTTCAGACACTACAAATGTCTCAAACATATTCCCTGCAACCGCTGAACATTTCAATGTATCGGCAGTAAGCCATCTGGTAAGATAACATGCCAGTCCGGTATCCCGGAAATAAAGTTTTGGTGTCTTTATTGCCCTTTTAAGTGCGCTCGCACTATACGGCTGGAGCAGATATACAATTCCGGTTCTTTCCAAAATAGATATCCAGTTCTTAATTGTCGGCTCACTTACCCCGACGTCTGCTGCTATGTTGGAATAATTGAGAAGTTCACCTGTTCTTGCAGCAACTGCCGTCAGAAATTTGGTAAATGTAATACCATCTGCCGCCACCAGTTCATTGATATCCCTCTCCAGATAAGTTGCAACGTAAGAAGAATAATATTCTTGCCAGTCCCTGTCTATATCATAAAGCTCGGGATAAGATCCTTTGTGGATAATTTCCCATATATTGTCATATTTTACAATCTCTTTTTCACGTTCTTTGATATATGCATCGGTTGGGATAAAATGCCGGTTAAATTTTACACCATAAATCTCCCGCATGGATAATCCGGTAAGCTCTGAGATTGACACTCTTCCTGCCAACGATTCACTCTTGCCTTTGATAAGTTCAAGTTTCTGAGAACCGGAAAGAAGAAACATCCCTCGCTCATCCGATTCATCGACAATCTGCTTGATATCTTCCAGAATACTGCTTTCTTTTTGAACCTCATCTATAAAAAGAGGCTGTGGATTGTTTAAAAAAAAAAGCAATTTAGGTTCTTCCTTCGCCTGCATTCTTGTCAGTCTGTCATCAAAATTTGCCCGGTTAAAATTTTAAAGCTTGATCAAAATGAAATGGAAATGTTAGAGCATATTGTCAAACAGATGGAAACAGAACGAGATTTAGATCGAAGTGCAGCAATCGCAGACATGAGATTTGATTTTATTGAGCGTTTATGTGAACAGACTGTTGTCAAACCAAAAGAAAGTAAAGAACGGATTCGAAGCGAAAAGATCGATCGAGTTCTAACAGGAAAGTATACAGCAATTCCTTGTTTTGTAGGAATCATGGTTTTGGTATTCTATCTTACATTTAATGTGATCGGGGCCTGGCTTCAAGGAATCTTGCAATTAGGAATTGATAAAATCTCAGTACTTGCAGATCAGGCATTAACTGCGGCTCACGTGAATCATGCGATCCATAGTCTGGTAATCGAAGGAATCTTTACTGGTGTAGGAAGTGTACTAAGCTTTTTACCGATCATTGTAACCCTATTTTTCTTCTTATCATTAATGGAGGACAGTGGATACATAGCAAGAGTGGCATTTGTTATGGATAAAATGCTTCGAAAGATTGGATTGTCTGGGCGAAGTATCGTTCCGATGCTGATCGGTTTTGGATGTACAGTGCCTGCGGTTATGGCAACAAGGACTTTAACGAGTGAACGAGACCGTAAGATGACGATTCTTTTAACACCATTTATGAGCTGTACAGCCAAGCTGCCAATTTATTCTTTTTTCGTGAATGCATTTTTCCCAAAACGTGGCGGTCTTATTATGGCAGGATTATATTTAGCAGGAATCATGATAGGTATTTTGATTGCATTTTATATAAGGGAACGTTATTTAAAGGAGAACCAGTGCCATTTGTTATGGAGTTACCAAATTACAGACTTCCAGGAGTGAAGAATGTAGCACAATTATTATGGGAGAAAGCGAAAGATTTCTTACAGAAAGCATTTTCTGTGATTTTGGTCGCTACGATCGTTGTATGGTTTTTACAGAGATTTGATCTGCAGTTAAATATGGTAGAAGATTCTGCACATAGCATTTTAGCAATGGTAGCTGGTGTGTTAGTACCAGTTTTTTCACCATTAGGATTGGGAGATTGGAGAATCGTGACATCATTGATCAGTGGATTTATGGCAAAAGAAAGTGTAGTTTCAACATTAGGAGTTTTATTCAATGGAAACATCACAGCGGCGATCACACCATTAGCCGCAAGTTCTTTATTAGTATTTAGTTTGCTTTATTCTCCATGCGTTGCGGCCATCGCATCTGTAAAACGTGAACTAGGAACAAGATGGGCGGTTGGTCTGGCATTATGGCAATGTATGATTGCATGGATTGCAGCATTAATCGTAAGATTCATTGGATTAGTAATTTGAATTACATAAAATAAAAATATCGAGAGAGGCCAGTAAAATACTGGCTTCTCTGTCTTTTATCAGCAATCTATAATTTAAATCGGTATTTTTGCGTATAGATTGATTCTTAAGCATATGGCACTTTCAAGGTCTGTTCTTTCCATATTTCTTTCCATATTTTATATCATTATTGTCAAATGTGAAAAAAAATAAAGGAACATTGAAAATCTTATTCCAATTTCATGTTCCTTTATCATTCAGATGTTATTTAGAAACTTAAATGCTTCTTTTTCTTTAACAGATTTGCACCTGTGATGATTAGCATGATTCCAGATGCAAGTCCAATACAAATGGATAAGATTCCAAGCACGATGTTTCCAGCACCGGTACGTTTCATTGTTAAGTAGATTTTCTCCATGTCCATGATGTGACCTCCGTTTGAGAATTATAATTTGTAATGTCTATGATTTACTATATCATTAAAATTCATACTTCGTCAAATAACAACTTATAAATTATAAAAGCAGATTTCTTACCATTGCACCATCAAATGTTACACTATTCATATGATGGACTTCAATCTGATATAATGCATTGGCTGCAATATGTTCTGCGGCTTGTTCCAGATCTCTGATTCCTGTGGTTTCAGAATACATCTCAATGACAGCATCTAAGGCCTCATCTGTCATAATACATTCATCATCTTTTAATCCCATACGTTTTAATACCTTAGGGAGTGCAAATCTTTGGAAGATCGCTTTCTTCTCTTCCGGTGTGTAATCAGGGATGTCAATGACTGCAAAACGTGACATCAATGGTGCACTGATCTGGTCTTTTTCATTTGCAGTGGCAATTGGATATACTCCAACTGTTGGGATCATACATTCCATATAATTATCGGTAAATCCGAGATTATCAAGCAATGTTAGTAAAACATCTGCAGGATTTCCATTTCCCTTTCCTGAATTGGCTTTATCAAGCTCGTTAATGATAAATACAAGATTTGATTCTCCTGCCATGGAAAATGCATCCATGATGATCCCTGGTTTTGCATTTGCATAAATACGGGAACTTCCCGTTAACTGCTCTGGATCGTTAATGGAGCTCATATCAAGAGTTGTCCATGGAAGTTTTAAAATTCTTGCAACCGCATAAGCGATCTGAGATTTTCCTGTTCCAGCAGGTCCAACTAATAATAATCCATAAGCAGGCAGCGTGTGTGTACGATTGATCTGAATGATCGTTTCAATGATTCTTTGTTTCACACGTTCCATACCATAGAGTTCTTCATCAAGAATCCGTCTTGCTTTTTCAGGATCGATCGCTTTAAAATAATTACTCTTCCATTGGATGTTCATCATGATGGATAATGCACGCTGGGCATGACGTCTCTCTTCTTGTGAAACTTCATGAGATTTTGCAACAGCAAGATTTCTTCTTGCCCATAGACGAATATTATCAGGCAGCGTACTTCCGGCACATGTCATAAAATCTGTGATACTCTGGATGCTGGTAAGTTTCATATCATCACCCATCTCATCAAGATTTTCATCAGTGATCCGTTCATCTGGTGCATCACTTTGGAATAAACGTTCGATCATAAACTGAAGGAAACCATCTTCTGCAGATAATTTGGTGCCACCGCCAAGAGCAATTTCTCTGATCTTGTATACACAATAACCTTCTACTGTATTCTCCCCAGATAAGCGGACATGAATATGATTCTCTCCAAGCCATCTGACCAGGCTTACAAAACGGGAATCTAATTTTAAGATATCAGATATTACTGTTCCATCTTCTCCCTCAAATTCAAAGGCTGTCTGCTTATCTTGATCAGAAAATACACCACAGGAATGATGCTCCCACTGCTTCTTCTTGTTTGATAAAACTCAAGATAGGGCATTCTATCGTAGCATGATCTACATTCGAAGAAAATGTTGTATAAGTACAGACTACTTCTTCTTTTATTTCTGATGTATCGTTACTAAAATCAAATACTGGCATAATTAAATACTCCTGTTTTCTTTTGTTTAGCATATTTATATTTCATTATATCAGTTTTTCCTGATTTTTAAAAGTTTTAAACTCTTTATAAAATAGAAAAAGGGATAAATGCTTCTGGATGTTCTTTATGTTTTCCAATATATTTTTCCATCCAAGACCATATCATACCAACGTCCGAATTTATAGCCGCTTTTATAAAATTTTCCAACCATATGATAACCAAGATGTTCATGATACTGAACACTGTTTTTTGTAACATATTCATCTTCGATTTCCGGATCTGTAATGCACGCATCCAAATTGATCACATGTTGTTTTCGAAGGATTTCTTCTAATGCCTCATATAATTTTTTCCCGATTCCCTGTCGTTTTACATCCTTATCTACATAAATGGTTGTTTCTACGGACCAGTCATATGCAGCACGGTTTTTAAAAGATGATGCATATGCATATCCGACAATTTTTCCATGCCCATCAACAGCCGCCAGATAAGGATAGCGTTTTAATGTCTGTTTGATCCTTTGACGGAATTCTGTTATCGAAGGTGTTTCATATTCAAATGTGATTGCTGTATGTTCTACATAATAGCGGTAAATTTCCAGTAATTCTTCTGCATCCTGTGGAGTTGCCAATCTGACTTCCATTTTGTCATTCCTTTCAGTTTAATGAAATAGTGGTGCTTTTTCATTTAATTTTGCATTTGAATGTGTTCCCCAGTGATCACTTCATAGCAAATCAGATTTTTTGTGTTTAAATCTTCTTTTGTCATATCAACAGCACTGATCTGGTGATTATCATAGGTTGTATAATAGTAGATTCCTTTTTGCGTATACAACAAGAAGTATATAAGGTAATCTCATATTTTCCATTGACATCGCAGCATCCTCTTTGCTGATCGACAGATCCAAGAATATGGAAAAACTGATTGACACTTTCATTTTCAGAATCTCCAGAGACAGAATGCAATTTGGTAAATGCTACTTTAGCAAAACGTGAGGAAGAAGAAAGATCTCCAGGAAGACCAATCGCACCCATTCCACGACTGTATTGATCTAAATCGATATCTTTTGCAAATAGATTTTCTGGTTGTTTTGGAGAAAGATTCATATATTGATTTAATAAGAACATCTGAATGTTAAATGGAGGATTATTTGTTAATACCCCAACGTTATTTTCATAGATATGCATCCCATCTTCCATTGCTTCGACTGTGATCGCACCAGATTGATCTGCAATGATCCAGTGAAGCTGCGCTAATGGAAATTTGTTCACTGTAAGGGGTATTGGTAAGATTCATATGAATCAATGCTGTCTTCGCTTCCTCAAGATTTGCACAAGTTCCAAGAATCCAAGGGATAAATTCAAACTGTGCGATATTGTCTTTTCCCTTCTTCTATATCATAATATGCTGCATTTCCAACAAAATTAAGTCCAGCCATTGCCAGTCCACATTCATTGAATGCATCATAATACAAAGGGTCATTGTCGACTACATGAGCCATTCCGATCATAGCATAATGACTTTCTATGGCATCGATATGTCTAAAATGAAATGGATAATTTCTTGGAGTGATCACAACCTCATCTCCATAAGAGAATTCATAATCTAAAGTTCTTCCAAAATAAAAATCTTTTGTCTTGTAAGTTGCAGCTGTACACATTGCTCTTTTACTCCTCCTTCTATTAATTAATTTCAATAATTTTCAGTAATAATTATATCCTGTTTCTAAGGTATCATTCAAAGATGTTATGCCTGATCTGTCATAATGGAATTATTTTCAAAAAGATTTCGAATGCTAGTCGTTATCTTTCGGAATAACTGGTCAAATCCATAAGCATAAAGAGAGCCAAAGACATTGGCAGCGATTCTTAAGATGATGGCATTCTTCAGGCCAAAAAGATTCTCTGCAATATAAAGAGCCCCAAAGGTGTTGAAAACGGTTTGCCAGGCATATCCAGCAGAATAACCAACTCCTATCCCGCCGATCAGACCGATCCATTGAAAGATATGATCAGGAAGGATCGCATGTAAAATAAGAAAGATCATACATCCAAGAATATTAAATGGTCCTCTTCTTTGTACACGGTATTTCATATCTTTTGAAAATGGCAACAGGACAGACATTGCAGCAATCCCGATCCACATAACTCTTGGCATATGAACCAATTCTCCGATCAACATTGCAGTAGAAATTCCAAGAGATAATCTTAAATACCAGCTGCTTCTTGCAGAAAACAGATGAAAT
>ENA-OQBD01001109-OQBD01001109.1-human-gut-metagenome-genome-assembly--contig:-NODE-1109-length-12922-cov-3.179132_pt1 | contig 12922 bp, 12 predicted proteins | sample MGYA00242742_ERZ504543 | MGnify/ENA primary metagenome ERZ504543 (study PRJEB26092, sample SAMD00036239) | human gut metagenome | host: Homo sapiens | study: EMG produced TPA metagenomics assembly of... | reverse complement strand
CAGCTGGATGTTGCCGGAGTGTTTTTCACTCAGAGTACTTATTTCTATCAAGTCTACGATGATAATCGATGGTGGACATCATGGTATCAGACTTTAGGAAAGGGAGGTACAACCTCATGAAAATTTTAATCCGTCTTTTCCCGATTGGAAATATATCAGATATCGATGAAGAATGGAGAAAAATCAATGAGGGGCAGAGATGCTATCATTATTGGAAACGGGAAACACCCTGTGATAACTGTGTAGCGATGCGTGCAGCGACCACGAAAGAAGAAAAAGGAAAGCTGGAGATTGTAAATGGCAAGATTTATCAGGTGATCGCACGTTGTATAGAAGTAGATGAGAAGCCATATGTACTCGAGCTGATCCGTTGCCTGGATGGTGACTGGTCGATTGGAGAGATCAATCATGAGCGTTTGATAGATATGTTTGTACATTACAATGACAGGTTATACAGAGATGCAGTGACAGATGCATACAACCGGCGGTATTATGAGGATGAGATGAAGAACAAGAAGAAAAATGCCGGGGTTGCACTGATCGATCTAGATGATTTTAAACTGCATAATGATACCTACGGACATCAGGCAGGGGATATGGCACTCTATACGGTTGTAGATATTATCCGGAAAAATATCCGTAAGACGGATAAGCTGATCCGTTTTGGCGGGGATGAATTCCTTCTTGTGATGCCGGAAGTTACGGAAGAAGTTTTTAGCCAGAAACTGCAATTGATACAGGAGCGTATCTATAATGCAAATGTTCCGGGATACCTGAATTTGCGGCTTTCTATCAGTGCCGGTGGTGTGCTGACGGAAGGAGACAGTATTGAGGAAGCCGTGAACAGAGCGGACAAGCTGATGTATCAGGCGAAGGCTACGAAGAATAAAGTGGTTACACAGAAAGATGAAAGAGAGCAGTACGAGAAGCATAACCAGATTAAACAGCGGATCCTGGTTGTCGATGATTCAGAGATAAACCGTGCGATTCTCTGTGAGATGCTGAAAGATGATTTTGAGATCATTGAAGCAACGAACGGACAGGAATGCGTTTCGCTAATAGAACAATACGGGAAAGAGATATCACTGGTACTGCTTGATATCGTGATGCCGATTATGGACGGTTTTGAAATTCTGATGTATATGAACCGGAATCACTGGATTGAAGATGTGCCGGTAATTATGATATCCAGCGAGGAATCTGAGAACTATATCCGGAAAGCGTTCAAGTTTGGAGTATCCGATTACATCAGCAGACCTTTTGACAGCAAGGTTGTATACCAGCGTGTATTTAATACGATCAAGCTGTATGCAAAACAGAGAAGGCTGATTTCCATGGTATCCGATCAGATGCATGAAAAGGAAAAGAACAATCAGATGATGGTAGAAGTTCTAAGCCAGATTATGGAATTTCGTAATGGAGAGAGCGGCCTTCATGTTGTCCACATCAATACATTGACGAGACTTTTTCTGGAAAGACTTGTTGAGAATACGGATGCATATAATTTGACGCCGGATGACTGCTATCTGATTTCAACAGCATCCGCGTTTCATGATATCGGTAAGGTTGGAATTGATGAGTCGATTCTGAATAAGCCTGGAAAGCTGACTAAAGAAGAATTTGAGACTATGAAAGAGCATACGCTGATTGGTGCTTCTATGCTGGATAAGCTGGAGCATTATAAGGATGAGAAGATGATCAAGATCGCGTACCAGATCTGCAGATGGCATCATGAACGTTATGATGGTAAAGGGTATCCGGATGGTCTGATCGGAGAACAGATTCCAATTGCGGCACAGGTTGTATCTGTGGCAGATGTTTATGATGCACTGGTGAGTAAGCGTGTATATAAAGATGCGTATTCACATGAGCAGGCGATGAAGATGATCCTGAACGGAGAGTGCGGAGCGTTCAATCCGCTTTTAATGGAAGTTCTTGTGGAAATCCAGGATAAAATAAAAGAAGAAATACGTTACGAGGCATAAAAAAGAAGAAACGTCCGCCATGAAGGTAACGATCGGACGTATGCTTCGGAAAAAGGATGCATCAGATGGTGCGATGACGCCATTTCAGGCAGTCTGTACGGCACTCGCGGCAACGGTCGGAACCGGAAATATTGTAGGAGTTGCAGGAGCGATCGCGATCGGAGGACCGGGGGCAGTCGGAAGCTTCTTTATCAGTATGAAAAAAGGTGTGTCCAGAGGAATTTTCTCTAATGAGGCAGGTCTTGGTACCGGATCGATCGCACATGCATGTGCAGATACAAAAAAACCGGTGAAACAGGGATTCTTCGGAATCTTTGAGGTATTTATAGATACGATCGTAATCTGTACACTGACCGCACTGGTAATCCTGTGCAGCGGAGTTCCGATTGGTTACGGGGAGGAAGCAGGTGCGGAGCTTACGATTCTTGGATTTACTTCTACATATGGGAGCTGGGTATCGATCTTTACCGCGGTTGCAATGTGCTGCTTTGCATTTTCAACGATTATCGGATGGGGACTTTATGGAACCAGATGTATTGAATTTTTATTTGGAACGAAGATCAACAAACCGTTTATGGTGCTGTATTCACTGGTTGCGATCGTCGGAGCAACGATGGATCTTGGACTGATGTGGAATATTGCAGAGACATTTAACGGACTGATGGCAATCCCGAACTTAATTGCAGTCTTCCTGTTATCAGGAGTTGTGGTAAAGCATGTAAAAGAATATTTTGCAGGGGAAGGGAAAGGCGTATAGAAAAATGAAATACCTGGCAGAAAGTGAATTTTGCTTTCTGTCAGGTATTTTTTAATTTCCAAAATCAACACCATACACTTGAAAGTGGGCTTCAATTCGGTGTTTGGCTTCCCATAAAATCTGAACAACTTCTTTTTCTTTTTCCCCAGAAATACGGAAAGTTGGTATGGATACACTTAAAGCTGCGATTGGCGCGTTATTGTAATCCAGAGAAACGGCAATGCAGTTCACCATTAAATTAGTTTCTTCATGCTCTAATGCGTATCCGCGCTGTCGGGTAAGCTCCAGTTCTTTTATCAGATCATCGACGGTAGCAAGTGTATGCGGGGTGTATGCGGTAAGAACTTCCGGAAATAAACTGCGTATTTCTTCTTCGGATTTGTAAGCCAGAAGTGCTCTTCCGAGACCAGTACAATACAGAGGAAGTTGTTTTCCTACAGAAGACATCAGACGGATTGGCTGAGGTGCTTCTTTTTTTGCAATATAAAGTACCATGTTTCGGGACTGGATGCCAAGCTGACAAGTTTCGTTGGTTTGTGTTGTGATATTACTCATTTCCTGCTGAATGAATTGTAGGGAAGTCTTACGGTTATTATATGTAATTCCTACAGAATAAGTTGCTACACCAATAAAATAGCGCAGAGTATTCTTTTGCATATAAATAAAATTCCGGGCAGTCATCGTATGAACAAGCGGCATAATGCTGCTTTTTGGAGCGTTCAGTGCTTTGGAAAGCTCAGTGAGGGTCATTCCATCTTCTGAGTTTGAAAGAAGCTCCAGTATATCAAGTACCCGCTCAGTAGGGCGATGTTCAGTTGTTGCCATTGATTTAAATCTCCTTTATTAACATTGAAATTATTCAAATTTCAATCAAATATATAAAAATTATATCAGATAATCGTATAGAATTCCAGAGTTGCGTGTTGTATATGTAGAAATTTACCTAAAAAAATTGTGCAAAATGATAAAAATAATGAATTTGTTTGATGATATATTGACAATAAAGTGTACGAGTGCTATTTTAAGAACATAAAGTATGTAAATACATACGGAGTACGTATATACGAACAAGTGAAAAGTAAAAGGTAAAGAGGAGGCAAAAAACTATGATTATGAACTTTTTGAAGAAAGTGCCGGCTGGAATGATGATCGTTCCGCTTTTGATTGGGGCAATTTTAAATACGTTTTGTTCGTCGGTACTTCAGGTAGGTTCACTTACAACAGCAACTTTTTCAAATGCAGGTGCAGCAACAGCGATGGGAATTCAGCTGGTATGTCTCGGAACAACGCTGAGATTTAATGAAATCGGAAGTGTATTCAAACGTGGTGGAGTTCTTCTGATTTCCAAATTTGTGGCTGGAGCAGTAATTGGTATTGTAGTTGGTAAAGTGTTCGGTACAAATGGATTTCTTGGATTATCTGCATTAGCAATTATCTGTGCGGTAACAAACAGCAATGGTTCCGTATATCTTTCCTTGATGCAGTCTTATGGTGATGAAGTGGATTGTGGTGCAATGGCATTACTCTCATTGAATGATGGTCCATTTTTTACACTGGTCGCAATGGGAGCTTCAGGACTTGCAAATATTCCGATTCTTTCAATCCTTGCAGCAATTACACCGATCATTGTTGGTATGATCCTTGGAAATCTTGATAAATCATTTTCTGATTTCCTTGCACCGGCAGGACCGATTTTAATTCCTTTTGTAGGACTTACACTTGGAGCAGGAATTGATCTTTCCGCAGTTATAAAGGGAGGACCGTCAGGAGTTCTGCTTGGATTTATGACTACTTTTATTAGTGGAGCATTTATTGTATTATGTGATCGGAAGATTTCAAAACGACCGGGTTATGCCGGATGGGCAGTAGCGACAACAGCAGGTAATGCGGTTGCAGTTCCGGCGGTTGTAGGACTTGCAGATAAGAGCCTGGAAGCATATGTACCACAGGCAACAGCACAGGTTGCAGCATCTGTAGTTATTACAGCAATTCTTGTTCCAATCGTCACAAACTGGTGGGCACATAAATATGGCTGCCCGAAATTTCCTCTGGAAGAGAAGAAAACAGAAGCAGCGAAGTAACAAGATATATTGTAACATATTAATTTTTTAAAGATACCAGGGTCAAAAAGTCAGAAAGCCGATGCAAGCTTGCTTGCGAGAGTGCAAAGCACGTAGCAATCTGGTATCAAAGGGATCAAAATACCTTTTGACCCCAACATCATTTAAACATGAAAATAGGAGATGAGCAAAATGGCAGTAACAGTTAACGCAGCAATTATTGATGAAAAAGATACCGTCGTTGTAGCAATTGAAAAGATTAATGCAGGAGATGAAATAATCTGGAGAGACAGAAACGGAGATGTACAGAAGATTACAGCAGCTACAGATGTACCAATGTACCATAAAGTAGCAATCAAGGAAATGCCAAAAGGAACGGAAGTAGTAAAATATGGAGAACACATTGGTCTTGCAGCATGTGACATCCATGTTGGCGAGCATGTACATGTACATAATGTCCAGAATCACAGAGAAAATCTTTAAATGCGGAATATAAGAAGACAGGAGGAATTTAAAAATGGAAAAAATGACTTTTTGGGGATATAGAAGACCAGATGGAAGAGTTGGAATCAGAAATAAAATTTTAATTTTACCGGCAAGTGTCTGTGCATCAGATACAACGAGAATTATCGCATCCCAGGTAGAATCCGCAGTTACATTTAATAACCAAAATGGATGTTCCCAGGTTCCGTCAGACCAGCAGTTCACAATGGATGTAATGGCCGGATATGCAGCAAACCCGAACGTATACGGAACGGTCGTTGTATCACTTGGATGTGAAAACTGTCAGATGGATCTTGTGTTAGATGCAATTAAAGAGAGAACGAATAAACCAATCCGTCATTTCATTATACAGGAAAATGGAGGAACGATTTCTACAGTAGAAAAAGCTGTCCGTGCAGCAAAAGAGATGGCACAGGAAGCTTCTCTTCTGCAGAAAGAAGAATTTGACTTTTCTGAGCTGATCATCGGAACAGAATGTGGAGGTTCGGATCCGACTTCAGGACTTGCAGCAAATGTCCTGATCGGAGAGATGAGTGACCGTATGGTAGAACTTGGAGGCACCTCAATTCTTTCTGAGACAACAGAATTTATTGGTGCAGAACATATTCTGGCAAGACGCGGAAAGACAAAAGAAATCAGTGACAGAATTTACCAGATCGTTCATGACTATGAGCATGCAATCAAGTTAGTAGGACATGATATCCGTGAAGGAAATCCTTCTCCGGGAAACAAAGAAGGAGGACTTACAACACTGGAAGAAAAATCATTGGGATGTATCCATAAAGGCGGTCATTCAGAAGTAACAGCAGTATATGACTATGCAAAACAGGTAGAACCAAAACAGGGACTTGTTATTATGGACACTCCGGGAAATGACCCGTCATCAGTAGCGGCAATGGTAGCCGGTGGATGTCAGATTGTTGTATTTTCTACCGGACGTGGTACACCGACAGGAAATCCGCTTGCGCCGGTAATTAAGATCACCGGTAATAAAGTTACTTTTGCAAATATGTCTGATAATATTGATATCGATGCAAGCCCGTATATTTATGGAACAAAGACAATGACAGAACTTGGCGATGAGCTGATGAAAGAAATCAAGGAAGTTGCTGATGGCAAGCTGACAAAAGCAGAAGCTCTTGGATATACCGAGATGGCAATAGCAAGAGTTTGTAACTATATGTAAAAATGGGGTGGAAAAATTGCGTTATACCAGAGTAAAAGATAAAAATGGAGAAATTCATCTGGCAGCTTTTGAGAAGGAAGATAAAGTGTTCTTTTTAGATGAATTATTCCCGGAATTAAAAGGGAAATCTTTGATAGATTTTGTTCATATGGTAAATGGCGATTCGCAAAAAGCAGCACAGATGATCTGTGCTGCAGATGGATTGGTACATAGAATAGAAGAACAGGAAATGCTTACACCGATTGAACGCCCGGTTCATGATATTCTTTGCGTTGGAGTAAATTATACAGATCATCTGGAAGAGACAAAGGAACATTTGGCAGGAGCTGTGTCGGATGAAGTATCCGGTACCGTGTATTTTGCAAAAAGAACAAACCGTATTCTTGGGGCAAATGAAGAGATCCAGGGACGGTTTGATATCGATGAAAAAGTGGATTATGAAACAGAATTAGCGGTCATTATAGGAAAAGAAGGAAAAGGAATCACGGAAGAAAGAGCAGAAGAATATGTATTTGGATATTCCGTATTTAATGATCTTTCTTCAAGAGATCTTCAGACTAGACATGGACAGTGGCTGATGGGAAAAATGTCTGGATAATTTATACGATCATGGGACCTGTGATCGTAGACCGTACAGAGCTTCCGATGCCGTTAGAACTGGATATTAAGAGTTATGTGAATGGTGAACTCAGACAGAATTTCAAATACAAAAGTATCTGATTAAAAAAAACTTCCGGGGCTGATTGCAGAATTGTCCAAAGGAATTACTCTGGAGGCTGGTGACATTATTGCAACCGGTACACCAGCAGGTGTTGGAATGGGATTTACGCCACCAAGGTTTCTAAAGAAAGGTGATAAAGTTACATGTGAGATAGACAGGATTGGTCAGCTGACGAATTATATTGTCTGATTTTTACAAGAAAGTGAATTGGGATAAAGATAGGAAGAGAGGTAGAAAATATGTGTAAAATCGTTACACCAGTTGTTACAGTTTTTGATGAAAATGAAAAACCGGATTATGAAGGGAATAAAAAGGTAATTGATTTCCTGATTGAAGGAGGCGTTGATGGAATTCTTGTGTTGGGATCATCCGGCGAATTTACAGGACTTACAAAACAGGAGAAACATGATTTCTTCAAATTCTATGCAGATTATACTGCAGGGCGCACAAAGCTTTATGCTGGAACCGGAAGCCTTAATTTTGAAGATACGGTGGCGTTGTCAAATGAAGTGAATGAAATGGGCTATGAAGGAGCAATGGTTATCGGACCATGTTATTATGCACTGGATCAGGAAAAGATTTTTGTATATTATGATACGCTTGCAAAGTCAATAAAAGGAAATCTTTATATCTATAATTTCCCGGCAAGAAGTGGACATTCCATCGCTCCGGAAACCTTGAAAAAGCTGGTGGAAAATAATGCTAATATTAAAGGTTTAAAGGACTCCGTGTCAGAACCAAATCATACAAATGAACTGATGTTGGCTGTAGAAGGACATGAGTTTGAGATGTTCTCAGGATTTGACGATCAGTTCCTTTATAATCTTACATCCGGAGGAGTAGGATGCATAGGAGCGCTTTCTAATATTGTGCCTGAAATCTGGAGTGATCTTGTAAAATCAACAAAGGAAAAAGATTTTGACAGAGTTATGGCGTTATCGGAATTGACGCATGAGCTTATGCCACTTTATGATCTGGATTCAAATTTCTCATTGCTGTTTAAAAAAATTGATGCAGCACAGAGGTGTAGAAATTGAAGACCGTGCAATCTTCCCGTACAATCAGATGGAAGAAAGTGTGTATAAAAAAGCAGAGATTTTATTAGATAAAGTTATAAAGAAATATCAGAAATTGAAATAATAATATGTAGTAAGAGCAGACATTGCCTTCCCGCCGCAAGGAATGTCTGCTCTTTTGCATATTTATATATGAAATGAATACTTACCAGGATTCAGGTAATATAAGGTCTTCTTTACGCATTGCAAGAGAAGCGCCTGGAACGGAAAAGTCCGGCATACCATTTTCATCCCAGAAAACTTTGCCGATATAAGCATTTCTTCCGGCATCATAAAGTGGCTGATAGTCTCCTTCACCCAGATAACGTTCTTCCTGGCGTGCGTGATAGACCATCAGATCTTCTGTGTCATCGGTAGAACGGGTAAAGCTGTTATGTCCAGGTCCGAAGAAGCCGGTGGTGCGACTGCTCTGGAATACCGGGTAAGGGAGCTTTGTCCAGGAAGAAGAGTCCAGAAGATCAGAATCTTCGCTGGCATATAAAAGTCCCATATTGTAAAGAGCATCTGTGCCACTTGCTGAAAAGGTAAGGAAGATCCGCCCGTCATGCTTTAGCACAGCGGGACCTTCATTTACAGCGAATCCGTGGAGCTCCCAGTTATACTCCGGATGTGTCAGAAGAACAGATGGAGTACAGATTGTCCATGGATTGGATAATTTGGCAATAAAGATATCGGAAATATTGTTTGTCTTTTGTGCCCATACAAAGTAATCTGTATCGTTGTGATGGAAAAAAGTGTGATCCAGCGAAAAGTCTGTAAAAGCAATATCATTTTCTACAGTTGTCTGGATCGGCCCTTTGCTGATCCATGGATCAGTCATCGGGTCATCACCGGTACAGGCAAGGCAGTGTGGACGGATCCGCCATGAAGAGTGGTCAGATACAGTCGTGGTATAATATACATACCAGCCACCCTGAATATAATGGATCTCAGGAGCCCAGATGTGAGGACTTACACGATCAGGACCGATAGGTTTTCTTTCGTAGATTATTTTTTCTGTGTAGCGCCCGGAATTGTCAGTCAGATCTTCGAGCGTGTCTGCGCTGCGCAGGATGATGTAAAGATACTGATAAGTACCATTCAAATTATGGCCTGCGTCGGTATGAGAGCCGAGAAAATAGTATTTTCCATCCGTGTGCTTGTAGATATAAGGGTCTGCACGGTGGCTGATGATCGGTGCTGCATAGTCGTTGTCCTGAATATGTCCAATACCATCTTCGCTGCGGATGATTCTGCGCAGTTCCTTCATTCTATTGGTATAAGTTACCTGTACGGTTGCGGAAGAATCGTCCATTTTGGAGACAGATTGTATACATACTGGCTCTGGCTTCCCATATTTATTTTGTAAAGAAAAGAGACCGGAGACAGCAATTTTTTCGCCGTTTGGATCTTGATTGGCTAATGCGTCGGATACAGGAAGTTCTTCGCACGGAAGGATGATTGAAAATCCGCCGTTAAGGGCGTACCAGTCTTTGCGGTTGTAGCTGTATTCGAGATAATAATGATTTTCTTCAGGGATCTCCCATGAGACATTCACGGATCGTATATAAGCAGAATCCTGCTGATCGTGATAGAATTTATCTGCCATAGGAAGTGTAATTGATTGTTTCATAAATCCTCCTTTGGCATTGCATTTATAAGAAAACAAGGATTTTTATTAATTTTAGCATAGAATTAACTGATTGACAAGGCGGAAATGGATAGTCTAAGATAGAGAATAAGAAGAAAAATAAATGGGAAGAATGACCGGAAGAATAAAAATGGGAGAAAAGGAAGCAAAGAGATGGTTACGATCAAGGAGATTGCAAAGGAATGCAATGTTTCTGTAGCAACAGTATCAAATATTTTAAATCACAAACCTGGCGCAAGTGATGAAACCAGGAAGATCGTGATGGATAAGATAAAAGAGCTGAACTATAAGCCAAATACTGTGGCGAGAAATCTGAAGACAAAGAATACCAGAACAATCGGGGTTTATTGTTGAAAGATATGACGATCTTCAGTATCCCGGATATTGTAGATGGTATTACAGAGCATTGCAGATGGAATGCCGGAAGATTTTTCACCATCGATATGATGAATGCTTATGAAGCTCTTGGCACCATCATTGGCGAATCTGTAGGAGAAGATCTGGTGAATGAGATTTTCAGTAAATTTTGTATGGGCAAATAATGCATCACCACTATATATGAGGAGGAATATATGCCAGTTGTAAAGGAAAATTACGATGTTTGTATCGTCGGTGCAGGCCACGCAGGTTGTGAAGCAGCCCTGGCATGCGCACGGCTCGGACTGGAAACCATTCTTTTTACCATCAGCATTGAAAGCGTAGCTATGATGCCCTGTAACCCGAATATCGGGGGCAGTTCCAAAGGACACCTGGTACGCGAAATTGATGCGCTGGGCGGTGAAATGGGTGTCAATATCGACCATACGTTTATCCAGTCTAAAATGTTAAATAAATCAAAGGGACCTGCCGTACATTCTCTGCGTGCACAGGCGGATAAGGCAGATTACAGTGCCAGAATGAGACAGGTATTGCAGAACACTGACCACCTGACCCTGCGTCAGGCAGAAGTTACAGAACTGATGGTAGAGAACAAAGTGATCCGTGGTGTGAAAACGTTTTCAGGTGCGGAATATTATGCAAAAGCAGTCGTATTGTGTACAGGTACTTATCTGAAGGCCCGCTGTCTCTACGGTGATGTGGTAAACTGCACCGGTCCAAACGGCCTGCAGGCTGCAAATCATCTGACGGATTCTCTGGTAGAAAATGGAGTGGAAATGTTCCGTTTCAAAACAGGTACACCGGCACGTATTGATAAACGTTCTGTTGATTTTTCAAAAATGCAGGAACAGTTTGGCGATGAGAGAGTTGTACCATTTTCATTTACCACTGATCCGGAAAAAGTACAGATTGATCAGGTAAGTTGCTGGTTAACTTATACAAATGAAAAGACACATGAGATCATTCGGGATAATCTGAGCCGTTCGCCACTGTTTTCCGGAATGATTGAGGGAACCGGTCCGCGCTACTGTCCGTCTATCGAGGACAAAGTCGTTAAATTTGCCGACAAGAACCGCCATCAGGTATTCATTGAACCGGAAGGTATCCACACCAATGAAATGTATATCGGCGGTATGTCCAGTTCTCTTCCGGAGGATGTACAGTATGCTATGTATCATACAGTACCGGGACTCGAACATGTCAAGATTGTAAGGAATGCATACGCAATTGAGTATGATTGTATCAACCCACGTCAGTTGTATCCGTCCCTGGAGTTCAAAGAGATTTCCGGTCTGTTCAGCGGCGGGCAGTTCAACGGAAGCTCCGGATATGAAGAGGCTGCCGCACAGGGGCTGATTGCCGGTATCAATGCAGCTATGAAAATAAAAGGAAAGGACCCACTGATTCTTGATCGTTCCGAATCCTATATTGGCGTACTCATTGATGATTTGGTTACTAAGGAAAACCATGAACCATATCGTATGATGACTTCCCGTGCAGAGTATCGTTTGCTGCTCCGTCAGGATAATGCAGATCTGCGTCTGACCAGACACGGATACGAAGTTGGTCTGATCCCACAGGAACGCTATGACTATGTTGTTAAGAAGGAGCAGCTGATCAAACAGGAAGTACAGCGTGTAAGAAAATGGTACACCTGGGAGCTTCCGGTCCAGTACAGAAACTGATGGCACAATATAACAGCCAGCCTTTGAATACAGGAACTACACTGGCTGAGCTGATCCGCGTCCGAACTGAACTATGATATTCTGGCACCGGTGGATCCGGAACGTCCACACCTGACACCGGATGTCTGCGAACAGATAAATATCAACATTAAATATGACGGTTACATCAAACGCCAGATCAAACAGGTAAACAATTCAAAAACTGGAAGCAAGAAACTGCCACCGAATTTTGATTACACCCAGATCAGCGGACTTCGTATGGAGGCACAGCAGAAACTGAATCTGTACCAGCCAATCTCCATCGGACAAGCTTCCCGTATTTCCGGCGTTTCACCAGCAGATATCTCCGTTATTTTAGTATATCTGGAGCAACTACACTATCAGCAGAAAAGAGAACAGGATAAATAAACTATGAGTTATGATCTGGCCAAATTCAAACATGGTCTGGAAGAGTTACGAATTACTCTGACCGATCATCAGATAGAACAATTTTTACAATATTACGAAATGTTGGTGGCAAAAAAATAAGGTGATGAACCTCACCGGTATTACGGAATATGAAGAAGTCATTCAGAAACATTTTCTGGACAGCCTCTCTCTGATCCGGGTCATCCCGACTCTGGCTGAACAGGATTTCAAAATCATTGATCTTGGAACCGGAGCAGGTTTTCCGGGGCTTCCATTAAAAATTGCATTTCCGAATCTTGAGATTACATTGATGGATTCCCTGAACAAGCGAATCAACTTCTTAAATGAAGTAATCGACAAGCTCGGATTGGAGAAGGTAACTGCGGTACACGGAAGAGCAGAAGAAATGGCAGCTAATATCACGCACCGACAACAATATGACCTCTGTGTTTCACGTGCGGTATCCAACCTTGCTGTACTGTGCGAATACTGTCTGCCATTTGTTGCAAAAGGCGGTACTTTTGTATCATAC
>ENA-OQBD01001107-OQBD01001107.1-human-gut-metagenome-genome-assembly--contig:-NODE-1107-length-12938-cov-3.307704_pt1 | contig 12938 bp, 11 predicted proteins | sample MGYA00242742_ERZ504543 | MGnify/ENA primary metagenome ERZ504543 (study PRJEB26092, sample SAMD00036239) | human gut metagenome | host: Homo sapiens | study: EMG produced TPA metagenomics assembly of... | reverse complement strand
CACATTCCCCTGCATCTCGATGGGCAGAGCTTCACCCGCGTCTAACGCTTCCTGCATTCTCTTGTGTGCCGCATCTCTCGCCGTGTAGATGGTTCCCGTAAGAGTCACGTAGTCCCCTGCCCGGAGTGACACTGCATCTTCTTTCTTAATTGGTACACTGATCTGTCTGTCCATGGTTTTCCCTCCCGCTTCTCTTATTAAATAACGCGATGCGCATGACGGTTTACGTGACAGCAGATATTCACTGCCATCGGAAGTCCCGCGATATGCGTTGGATATGTCTCGATATTGACGGCCATGGCAGTCACACTACCACCAAGTCCCCCCTGGTCCGATTCCGAGACCGTTGATCTTTCAAGCATCTCTTTCTCCAGGTCTCTGACATATGGGACCGGAGATTCCTCTTCCAGATTTCTCGTTAGGGCATGCTTTGCCATCAGGCGCACTTTTCAAAGGTTCCGCCGATACCGACGCCGACCACCATCGGAGGACAGGCATTCGGACCAGCGTCACGGACAGCCTCTAATATCTTCTCTTTCACACCCTCAATGCCATCAGCCGGCTTCAACATGAACACGCGGCTCATGTTCTCGCTTCCGAATCCCTTCGGCGCAACAGTGATGTCCACCTGGTCCCCGTCTACGATCTCGTAATGGATGATCGCCGGGGTATTGTCTTTTGTATTCATGCGGTCGATGGGATCACGGACAACAGACTTTCTTAAGTATCCGTCCACGTATCCCTGTCGGACGCCTTCATTGATGGCATCCGTCAGATTACCTCCCTCGATATGTACTTCCTGCCCGACTTTAATGAAAACGACGGCCATGCCCGTATCCTGGCAGATCGGGATCATATCTCTTCCGGCGATCTCAAGATTCTCCTGAAGCTGATTTAAGATCTGTTTTCCAAGAGGAGATTCTTCCTTCTCCACGCTCTCATTAAATACTTTTTTCATGTCATCCGAAAGGAAATGGTTTGCCTCGATGCACATTTCCCGGATGTTTTTTGTGATCTCACTCGCCTGAACGGTTCTCATAGACGATTTTCCTCCCGATTATTTTTTGATTGATCGCCATCGGACGGATCCCTTCCGAATATTCATGATGGCCTATTATTATGAAAAATACAGGAATCCGGTATCCCCGGATTCCTGTATCCAATCACTCCAGAGTCAGAAATCCTGTTTTATGGATGAATGGCGGTCTTATGACCGCTCTTCACATTCATGAACATTACTCCTCCGTGGTCTCCTCATCCTCATTTTCCGGATTCTCCGGATCTTCCACATTTTCCTCCTCGTCCTGGCGGCTGCTTTCCCGCACTTTCGCGATGGAAGCAACGCGGACATCAGAATCGGCATCAATGCTCATCAGTTTTACGCCGGATGTATTTCTGCCGATGACAGAGATATCGTCAACACCCATGCGGATCAGAATTCCCTCATTGGTGATCAGCATAATATCTCTTCCGTCGTCAAGCAGCTTCATTCCGACAAGATTTCCTGTCTTTTCTGTTACATTATAGCAGAGAAGTCCCTTACCGCCGCGAAGCTGCAGCTTAAATTCAGAGATTCTCGTTCTCTTTCCGTATCCCTTTTCGGAAGCAACGAGCATATACTCGCCCTGACTTGCCATCTGCATTCCGATGACTTCATCGCCCTCATCGAGCTTCATTCCGATCACGCCATAGGAAACACGGCCGGTAATTCTCGCATCCGTCTCTTTGAAGCGGATAGACATACCGAATTTTGTCGCGAGGAAAATATCCTCGGTATTGTCTGTTACTTTTACCTCGATCAGCTCATCGCCTTCGCGGAGCAGGATCGCCTGAAGACCTGTCTTTCTCATGTTGCTGTATTCACACATTCTGGTCTTCTTCACCATTCCGCCCTTTGTAGCCATGAAGAGATACTTGTCATCATCGATCTCACGCATCGGGATCGCCGCTGTAACCTTTTCACCAGCCTGAAGCTGTAAAAGGTTCACAATAGCCGTTCCGCGGGCTGTTCTTCCTGCCTCCGGGATCTCGTAGGCCTTGATCCGGTAGCATCGTCCTGTGTTCGTGAAGAACATGATATAGTGGTGGTTCGTTGTCATGAGAAGATCCTCGATGAAGTCCTCATCGATGGTCTGCATTCCCTTGATTCCCTTTCCGCCGCGGTTCTGGCTCTTGAAATTGTCCACGGACATTCTCTTGATGTATCCAAGATTGGTCATGGCAATTACAGTGTCATCATCAGAGATCAGGTCTTCCACGGACATATCATCATCAAAGCCGATCTTTGTCCGTCTGTCATCACCATATTTCTCGGAGATCACGAGGATCTCTTTCTTGATCACACCTAATAATTTATTTTCATCTGCAAGGATTGCACGCAATTCCGCGATCTTGGCCTCCAGTTCTTTATACTCGTTCTCGAGCTTCTCACGTTCCAGACCTGTGAGAGCACGCAGACGCATGTCCACGATTGCCTGTGCCTGCGGGTCTGTGAGTTCAAAGCGCTCCATGAGGACGCGTTTCGCCTCCGCGACATTTGCGGAGCCGCGAATGATCCTTATCACCTCATCGATATGATCTAAGGCCTTTAATAAGCCCTCTAAGATGTGGGCGCGTTCCTCGGCCTTATTTAAGTCGTACTTCGTTCTTCTCGTCACAACGTCCTTCTGGTGGTCCAGATAGTACTCTAACATCTGGAGGATATTGAGGACCTTTGGCTCATTGTTTACCAGTGCAAGCATGATCACACCGAAGGAATCCTGCAGCTGTGTATGCTTTAAGAGCTGGTTTAAGAGGACGTTCGCGTTCACATCTCTCCTGAGTTCGATGTTGATGCGGATTCCCTCACGGTTGGACTCATCGGTGATTCCGGTGATTCCGTCAATCTTTTTCGTCTTTACGAGCTCCGCGATCTTCTCGATGAGTCTCGCCTTGTTGACAAGGTACGGAAGCTCTGTGACGATGATATGGCTCTTTCCGTTCGGAGCTGTCTCAATGTTTGTCACCGCGCGGACTCTGATCTTCCCGCGGCCTGTGCGGTACGCTTCTTCGATTCCTCTCGTTCCCAGGATCTCAGCTCCAGTCGGGAAATCCGGTCCTTTGATGATCTGTAAGATCTCCTCCATGGAGGTCTGTCTTCCTTCTTCCACCTGGTTGTCGATGATCTTTACGACAGCCGCAATGACCTCGCGGAGGTTGTGGGGCGGGATATTTGTGGCCATGCCGACCGCGATACCGGTCCCACCATTTACGAGAAGATTCGGAAATCTGGACGGAAGTACCGTTGGTTCCTTCTCCGTCTCATCGAAGTTCGGGATAAAGTCAACGGTATCTTTATAGATGTCCGCTAACATCTCCACAGAGATCTTGCTGAGTCTCGCCTCGGTGTATCGCATGGCAGCGGCACCGTCGCCGTCGATGGATCCAAAGTTTCCGTGACCGTCCACGAGCATGTAACGCATGGACCATCTCTGTGCCATATTTACCAAAGCACCGTAGATGGAACTATCTCCGTGCGGATGATATTTACCCATGGTATCGCCGACGATACGGGCACTCTTTCTGTGGGGCTTATCCGGACCGTTGTTCAATTCCGCCATGGAGTAGAGGACACGTCTCTGTACCGGCTTTAATCCGTCACGGACATCCGGGAGCGCTCGGGATGCGATAACGCTCATGGCGTAGTCGATGTACGACTTCTCCATGGTCTTCTTTAAGTCTATCTCATGAATTTTGTCAAAAATATTCGGTTCCATTCTTTCCTCCAATGCAGCCTGCGCTGCGCCTTAAACCTGCGTAAACTGCGCCGCATGACCATCCAGTAAACTTACCGATTCCCGGATAGCCCTGCTGCCGCATTAAATGTCAAGAGTTCCGTACTTCGCGTTCTGTTCGATGAATTCACGGCGCGGCTCTACCTGATCTCCCATGAGTGTCGTAAAGGTGAGGTCGATCTCCGACGTCATCTCCTCATTCATGGTCACACGTAAAAGGACTCTGTGCTCCGGATCCATTGTTGTCTCCCAGAGCTGTTCCGCATCCATCTCACCAAGACCTTTGTAACGCTGGATCTTGTTGTTCTGGTCACGTCCGATCTCTTTTAAGATATTGTTTAGCTCCTCATCACTGTACGCATACCATACCCGTTTGTTCTTCTCGATCTTATAGAGCGGCGGCTGAGCCAGGTAAACATAGCCCTGTTTGATAAGTTCCGGCATAAACCGGTAGATGAATGTCAGAAGCAGTGTACTGATATGGGCACCGTCCACATCGGCATCGGTCATAATGATGATCTTGTGATAGCGGAGCTTCGAGATATCGAAATCCTCGTGGATTCCCGTTCCGAAGGCCGTGATCATGGATTTGATCTCCGCGTTTCCGTAAATACGGTCGAGTCTCGCCTTCTCCACGTTTAAGATCTTTCCTCTAAGCGGCAGGATCGCCTGGGTGATCTTATTTCTCGCGTCCTTCGCGGAACCGCCGGCGGAATCTCCCTCTACGATGTAGATCTCGCATTCCTCCGGGTGCTTGCTGGAGCAGTCCGCAAGCTTTCCAGGTAAGGATAAGCCGTCAAGGACCGTCTTTCTTCTTGTTAAGTCTCTTGCCTTTCTCGCAGCAGCGCGGGCACGCTGGGCAAGAACGGATTTCTCGATGATCGTCTTTGCTACGGACGGATTCTGCTCGAGGAAATAGGTGAGCTGCTCAGATACCACGCTGTCAACAGCACCTCTCGCCTCGCTGTTTCCGAGCTTCTGCTTTGTCTGACCCTCAAACTGTGGCTCCTCGATCTTGACGCTGATGATAGCAGTCAGTCCCTCACGGATGTCTTCACCGGTGAGGGCCGGCTCGCTGTCCTTAAGGAGCTTGTTCTTTCTTCCGTAATCGTTGAATGTCTTTGTTAAGGCATTTCTGAAACCGGTGAGGTGCGTTCCGCCTTCCGGTGTATTGATATTATTTACAAAGCTGTAAATATTCTCGGTATAAGAATCATTGTGCTGCATGGCAACCTCCACCAGCACGTTGTCCTTCTTGCCCTCGCAGTAGATCACATTGTCGTAAAGCGGCACGTTACTGCGGTTTAAGTAGGTGACAAACTCCTTGATGCCGCCTTCATAGTGGAAGACTTTTTCCTTCTTGTCCTCGCGGTCATCTCTGAGAATGATCTTTAAATTCTTTGTAAGGAACGCCGTCTCGCGGAGACGGATCTTTAAGGTATCATAGTCATAGACGGTCTCCTCAAAGATGGTCTTGTCCGGAAGGAACGTTACTTTTGTACCATGTTTATCTGACGGGCAGTCACCCACGATCTTTAACGGGTACATGGTCTTTCCGCGCTCATAGCGCTGCTTGTAGACCTTTCCTCCGTGGTAGACTTCGACCTCCAGCCACTCGGATAAGGCATTTACAACAGAAGCTCCTACACCGTGCAGGCCGCCGGATACCTTGTATCCCCCACCGCCGAACTTACCGCCGGCATGAAGGATCGTAAAGACCACTTCGACCGCAGGAAGTCCCGCTTTTTTCTGGATATCGACCGGAATTCCCCGTCCGTCATCGACAACGGTGATGGAATTGTCGGAATTGATCTGTACATCGATGGTATCGCAGTATCCCGCAAGGGCCTCATCTACCGCGTTGTCTACGATCTCATATACCAGATGGTGAAGTCCCCTCGAAGACGTACTTCCAATGTACATTCCCGGTCTTTTTCTTACAGCCTCAAGTCCCTCCAAAATCTGGATTTGATCTGCATTATATTCTGCGCTCATGAAGTTCCTCCTTTAGTCTTCGCTCTCTACCGTTCCTTCAACAATCTTAAAAATCTTGTCCATCCGGAATTTGCTGTTTACAAACTCATCCAGCCCCGTACATGTGATCAAGGTCTGAATGTGGGTAATTTCTGAAAGTAAATGTTCCTGTCTCTTGCTGTCAAGTTCAGAAAGGACGTCATCCAGAAGAAGCACCGGATAATCCTTTACGATCTTTTTCACCAGCTCGATCTCCGCAAGTTTTAAAGAAAGAGCTGCCGTTCTCTGCTGTCCCTGGGACCCGAACCGCCTGATATCCGTTCCGTTTACGATGAAGTTCAGGTCATCGCGGTGGGGACCGGTCAGAGTCTGCCTCTGCCTGATCTCCTGAAACTGGTTCTTCGCAAGCTGCTCCCTGAAATTTTCCGGCGACACATTCGGCTCGTAGGCGATAGAGAGTGTTTCCTTTCCGCCCGAGAGCCCCGCGTGGATCTCCGCAATCAGGGGATTCAGCTCTTTTATAAACTCAGAACGCATAATTATAAGTTCTGTGCCGTACTTTAAGAGCTGCTCATTCCACATGGGAAGTGTCTCTTTTAAGGACGTGTTGTAGTCTATGTCCTTTAATAGTTTGTTTCGTTGTATAACCGTTTTGTTATACTGTGCCAGATTGTAGACATACAGCCTGTTTAGCTGGCAGAGTTCCAGGTCGACGAAACGTCTCCGCTCGGCGGGTCCGTTCTTGATAATGTTCAGATCTTCCGGTGAAAAGAAGATCACATTGACGATTCCGAAAAGTTCACTGGCTTTTTTGATCGGAACTCCGTTCACCGCGACCCCTTTTGCCTTATTTTTCTTCAGATGCATATCGATCCGGTAGGGAATTCCATCCCGCCGGACCATCATTTTGATGTGGGATTCGTCCGCGCCGAACCGGATAATTTCTTTATCTTTGCTGCCCCGATGCGATTTTGTTGTGCTACACACATAGACTGCCTCCAGGATATTTGTCTTTCCCTGGGCATTATCTCCATAAAGAACGTTCGTCCCTTTATGAAAATCAATATGTAAATGACTGTAATTTCTGTAATCTGACAGCTCGATGGATTCTATAAACATGAAAAAATCCTTTAATTTCTACCTTAAATGTCTTTCCGCCATAGGAAACCGTGTCTCCCGGGTAAAGTTTTTTGCCTCGCTGGGTCTCAACTTCCCCATTTACTTTTACAAGCCCATCCTGAATTACAAACTTTGCGTCCACTCCGGAGCCGACCAGACCTGCAAGTTTCAATGCCTGTCCAAGCTTGATAAACTCATCTTTTAAGTGAATACTTTCCATTTTTCTCCTTTTTTATTCCAGATATATGAAAAAACCGACCCGAAACCCCGGATTTTACCGGAACTTCGGGGAAATTTCATCTGATTTTAGATCGCAGCGGCGTTAAAGTTTACCGGCAGGATCAGATAAATGTAGCTCTCATCCTCATCTTTGATGAAACACGGAGATTTCGCATTCATCATATAGAGGGTAACTTCCTCATCATCAATGATCCGCAGCGCATCACTTAAGAATTTCGGGTTGAATCCGATCATCAGATCCTGTCCTGTTTTATGGATCAGGATCTCCGCGTTCATGGTACCGAAGCTGGAATTTAATTTCATGCTCATTTTTGAGTCTTCAATGTTCAGAATGATCGGTTTTTTGTCATTTTCGCGGATTAAAATGATAGCTCTCTCGATGCTGTCCAGGAAATCTTTCTTATTCAGAGACACTTTTGTGGCGTAATCGCTGGAAAGCATCTGGTCTACTTTGAAATATTCGCCCTCGATCAGGCGGGAAACTACGATCGTATCATCAAATTCGAAGAGAATATGGTTCGCTCCGAAGAAGATCTGGACCTCTTTTTCGTTGTCACCGGTGAGAATTTTACTGATTTCGTTCAAAGTTTTTCCCGGAACGATGACTTTTGTGCTTTCATATTCATCTTTTAATACAATTTTACGAATTGCCATACGATGTCCGTCGAGAGAAACGACTCGGAGTGTATCACCGTTTACCTCAAAAAGTTCGCCTGTCATCATCTTGTTGCTGTCGTTGACAGAGATGGAGAAGATCGTCTGGCGGATCACCTCTTTTAAGGAAAACTGGGAGAGTGTGATGTTTTTATTTCTCTCAATATACGGAAGATAGGAGAATTCCTCTCCATCTTTGCCCTGAATTTTGAACACAGAGTTCTCACAGGTGATCACAGTATTGAATTTTTCATCCGATTCGATGGTTACAAGGGAATCTGAATCGGATAATTTTCTTGCGATTTCAGAAAAAAGCTTTGCATCCAGTGCAATTTTACCTTTTTCAAGGATATCACCTTCAACTTTTGTCTCAATGCCGAGCTCCATATCGTTGGCAGTCAGCTTGATCTCATCAGTAGAAGCGTCGATCAGAATGCACTCTAAAATAGGCATCGTTGTTTTTGATGGAACTGCCTTGAGAACAATATTGATACCGTTTAAGAGCGCGGTTTTCTGGAATGTCAGTTCATAGTTGTTGATAACTTCCTTTCTTAAGAAACGTTCACAAATAAAGAAATATATAAAAAGATATTAGTCTTAACAGTAGTAGGGAGTGTGAATTTGTTTATAAGGGGGAAAACCCTAATGAAAACCCTGAAAAAACCTCTGTGAAAAACCATTGTGGGTAACTCTGCAAATCCAAAAGGACAACCCGGGAGTTTTCCACAGCAAAAATCGGGAAAAATCATCCTCATTTTATCCACAAAATTTTCAACGGGATTTCCACGAAAAAAATCCACAAGCTTACTGTGGGTGATTTTTTTTCTTTAAAATATCGATCGTGTTCTTTAAAATTCTCGTCGGTCTTTAATTCGCTGGCAATCTTTTTTTGTTCCGTGAATGATCGTTGTATGATCGCGGCCGCCGAGAGCTTTTCCGATGTTCTGGAGAGACTCGCTCGTCATATCGCCGCAGAGATACATGACGATCTGGCGTGGGAATACGAGTTCTTTACTTCGTTTCTGGCCGATGAGATCAAGGGGTGTGATGCCGAAATGCTCAGAAACTATATTAATAATAAGCTGCGGAGTCACTTCGCGGGCAGCGTTCGGGGAGATCAGATCTTTTAATGCCTCCTCTGCAAGTTCAAGATTGATTTCCTTATTATTTAATTTGCTGGAAGCAACGATTTTTGTGAGGGCGCCTTCCAGTTCACGGATGTTGGATTTTACATTGGTAGCGATATATTTGATGATCTCGTTATCGATGTTGTATCCTTCAAGTTCTTCCTTTTTCCGGAGAATCGCCATCCGGGTTTCATAATCCGGCGGCTGGATATCTACGGTGAGTCCCCATTCGAAACGGGAGCGGAGACGGTCTTCCAGAGTTTCAATTTCTCTTGGAGGACGGTCGGAGGAAATAATGATCTGCTTTTTTGCCTCGTAGAGGGCATTGAATGTATGGAAAAATTCCTCCTGGGTACTTTCTTTTCCGATAATAAACTGGATATCGTCGATCAGAAGCACGTCATTGTTTCTGTATTTTTCACGGAATTCCGTGGTGGAAACGTTGTTTTTGTTTCGGATCGCGTCGATCAGTTCGTTTGTAAATTTCTCGGATGTCACGTACAGAATCTTTGCGCTCGGGTTATTTTTCAGGATGAAGTGGGCGACGGAATGCATTAAGTGCGTCTTTCCGAGTCCCACGCCTCCATAAATAAATAACGGATTATAAATTTCGCCCGGGGATTCCGCAACTGCAAGGGATGCGGCATGGGCAAGGTTGTTGTTTTTTCCGACGACAAAGGTATCGAAGGTATAACGCGGATTTAAGTTCGCGTTTTGGAGAGCAAGCTGACTGACCGTATTGTTGGTTACATTGATCAGACGGTTCTCTTTTTCCGGTTCCTTCACGTCAGATTTTAACTTGAAATCGAGTTCGCACTGAAATCCTGTAATTTCTTCGATCGTAATTTTCAACAGGAATTCATATTTCTTTTTCACATAGCTGATAAACGCGGAATCAGGCACCAGGATCGTGAGGATATCTTTATCCACAGAATCCGGGATCAGCGGCAACAGCCATGTGCGGTAGGACACCTCTGAAATATCGTGTTCTTCCTTTATATTTAAGAGGATCTCGTCCCATTTCTCTTTGATTTCTTCCAGCATATTCATACTCCTAAACATGTGTATAACGATGTGCATAGTTGTGGAAAAGGCGGAAACCTGTCCACAAAAGCATATAAACCCACTCTGAATTTATTCTAGCGTAAAACGGAATAATTTTCAATGTCAAATGTGAAAATCCACAACTTTTCCAGTGACTTATCCACAACTTATCCACGATTTGGGGATAAGTTGATAATTATGAGTGGAAAACATGTGAATAGCCACATAACAAGATGTGCGCCAGGAGCGGACAGGAAAAATACAATAAATTGTGTCCGCGGGAGAAAGACACCGAAATCAGAAGGGAAAGAAAGAACGATTTTAGAGGACTGGACGTTGGAGAGGGCGTATATGAGGGAAAAATGAAAAATCGAAAAAAACTAAGGCAGCAGGAGAGAAAAAAGGGTGAGATCGGGAGAAAGAAGGCGGCAACAGGAATTATATTGTAGGAAGTAAAATTGAAAAGTAAAAATAAATGGAAAATTTTAGAGAAAGAATTTGACGGCATCACGCTGACACGCTATAATGCAAGACGTGACTATATTGCATTGTATCTCGCAAGAGAGCAGTAGCAGGAGGAAAAAGAAAAATGAAAATTGAAAAGAAAGTTCTGGACATGTCCCTCGCCGGGATTTTCACCGCGATCATCATCGCCATGTCGGTCGTACCGTTTCTCGGTTACATTCCGTTAGGCTTTATGAACGCAACGATCATCCACGTCCCGGTCATCATCGGAGCGATCATCCTTGGACCGAAGTACGGCGCTTACTTAGGACTGGTATTTGGTGTGACCAGCCTTGTAAAAGCGACCATTGCCCCGGGAGTGACCTCCTTCGTATTCAGCCCGTTCGTTACGATCGGCGGATACAGCGGAAACATGTGGAGCGCCGTGATCGCCATCGTGCCGCGTGTATGCATCGGCATCGTTGCTTATTTTGTTTATAAGCTGATCATGAAAGCAGCTCACGGAATCAAAGGCAGCCAGACCGTTGCCCTCTGGGTGGCTGGTATCGCAGGAGCTATGACAAACACACTGCTTGTCATGAACGGAATCTATATCTTCTTTTGCAAAAATACGGACAAGATCTGCATTTTTACCAATAAGGGACAGATGCATCTGTTAAAGGTGTTAGATCTTCCTTACGGTAAATTCCGAGACAAGGGAACGCCGATCGATAACCTGAGTAATTATAACAGCAGCGAGGAAAATTTTGTCTATATCACGAACCTTGCGGCAATCAGCCATTCCCAGGTGTTGTTTGGAACAAAATCTGCTATGCTTAAAGTCGTGGATGGAAGTGAGTTTGACGTTGCAAAACGAACCACGGCTGCGACAAAATTAAATGAGGGCGATGAGCTGATCTTTGTACAGGCACTTGCACTTGAGGAGACGCTCGTGATGCAGTCCGAAAAAGACTTTTTTCTACGGATCGACATTTCCAGTATCCCGGAAAAGAAAAAGGGAGCAGTTGGTGTGCGCGGCATGAAATTAGGTGCCGGGGACGCGCTTGCGGCGATCTATCTTCTGAATGCGGAAGATGTAGTAAATATTGAAGTAAAAGGCAAAGAAGTGGCATTAAACCGTCTGCGCACCGCGGGACGTGATACGAAGGGAAACAAACGATGAAACAGACAAAGGGCTTCCAGATCTGGCAGATTATTTATCCGGTCGGGCTTTACTATGTGGTATCAAGTCTCTGTTATTTTGCATTGGAGATACTTCTCGGCAGTGCAGATGAGACTTACATGCTGCGCCAGCTTGTGGGTGATGCAGTTACGATTCCGGTCATATTAAAATTTTATATGGCAGATCAAAACATCCGGGATACTGTTTACGGAAAAAAGAAGTTTCGCTTTAGCAGTGAGCAGGCAATCAATATTGCCGTGACTGTTGTGTCCGTAGCGGCACTTGGAATTGCAGTCAACAATATCATTGCGATGACATCATTAATTCAGGCATCAGAAGGGTTCCAGACTGCAAATCAGGCATTTTTTGCAGGCGCAGCAGTCTATGAGTTCCTTGGATCCTGTTTTCTGATCCCAATCGCGGAAGAATTATTATTCAGGGGCGTGGTTTATCAGAGACTAAAATTGATGTTGGGTGTCGCCCCTGCAATTATTTGTTCCGCATTGATCTTTGGACTGGTGCATGCGAACCTGGTGCAGTTTCTGTATGCGGCGGTTTTGGGATGTCTGCTTGCATTTTTGTATGAAAAAACAGGATTTTTCTATGTGCCGGTACTGGGACACATCGCAGCAAACACTGTGTCGGTCGTGCGTGAGGAAACGGGATGGCTGTCCTTTGGCTATACGACGGATGCGAAAGGAATTGGATTTACGGCAGTGATGCTTGTGGTGGCTGGCGCTGTGATATGGGGGTTCTGGAAGTGGAAGAAGAATGTGGAATTTGACGAGAGAGCCTGAAGCTGCATGAACTATAGTTTATGAAACAAAAAGAATGATAGACAGCATATGTAAGCAGAGAGCCGGAAATGCGTATAAATTGCGGATTTTCCGGCTTTTATCAATACGGAAAAATGAATTTTTTATGAGCGATAAGGAGTGGGTAAAAAGATATCTTTGCAGTGCACTAAGACGAAAATAGAGATGGGGTAAATGTATGATAAGAAAAATGGAAGAAAAGGATATATCTGATGTTTTGCAGATATGGCTTGAGACAAACATTAAGGCACATAGTTTTATAGACAAGGAATATTGGACCGGCAATTATGAAATGGTGAAACAGATTCTGCCGGAAGCAGAAGTATATGTATATGAAGAGGAAAAAAATGGTCAGATAGATGGTTTTATCGGAATAAATGATTGCTATATCGAGGGATTGTTTGTGAAAGAATCTGCACAATCGATGGGAATTGGAAAATGTCTGCTGGATTATGTAAAAAGCAGAAAAACCGAATTGTGTTTATGTGTATACGAAAAGAATGTGCATGCAATTTACTTTTATCAGAGGGAGAATTTCTTGATTCAGGCGGAAGAAACAGATGAA
>ENA-OQBD01001106-OQBD01001106.1-human-gut-metagenome-genome-assembly--contig:-NODE-1106-length-12943-cov-3.053293_pt1 | contig 12943 bp, 9 predicted proteins | sample MGYA00242742_ERZ504543 | MGnify/ENA primary metagenome ERZ504543 (study PRJEB26092, sample SAMD00036239) | human gut metagenome | host: Homo sapiens | study: EMG produced TPA metagenomics assembly of... | reverse complement strand
GTCGGCGACAAAGTTCGGACATACGTGTTGTGTTTTTGTGTCATATATGTTGCATTGTTGTTACAAAAACTGTTAGAGAGAAGAACTGTGATAGGTGCCGTTTTAATCTTTTTATGGCTTGATTTAGTTTCTTGTTTTTATTAAAACGTTGGTTGTTAGGATTATATGTGCAATGAGCAAAAGTTTCAGTCTGAAATATCAATGAAATATTCCTATCTTTGAAGAAAATATCAAGAACGTTTGTTTTAGAACTCTGATGCTTATGAAAAGACAGTTGTTTTTAGCAGGAATAAGTTTGATGCTGGGGGGCATGTCAATGCTTGCCCAAGATATATCTCCGGTGAATTCCGTTTCTTACGAATGGAAGAGCGTACCGATAGTGGGAGGAGGCTTTGTGGACGGTATTGTTTTTCACCCAGAAGCTCCCGGTATCCGTTATTGCCGCACCGATATGGGAGGGGCCTATCGGTGGGATGCTGCTTCCTGTCAGTGGACGCCCTTGTTGGACTGGATAAGTCTGGATGAAAGCAATCTGCAGGGAGTGGAGAGCATTGCCATTGACCCGCAGAATCCACAGAACGTGTATATTGCCTGCGGTACGTATACCAGTAGCTCCAATGGGGCCATACTCTGTTCTTATGATGGCGGCAGAACCTTTGCTCGCGTTGATGTGCCTTTTACGATGGGTGGCAACGAGAATGGGCGTGGTAATGGGGAACGGATGATGGTGGACCCGCAGAATGGGAATATCATTTATATGGGAACCCGTTTGCATGGCTTATGGCGCAGTACGAGTAAGGGGAGAGCTGGGCACGGGTAGCGTCTTTCCCGAATGTCTCCGAGAAGCTTAATCCCGTCGACCGTGCCGCATGGGGGAATCGCGGCAGTGGTATTGTCTGTGTGCCTATGATGCACAAGGCACTCGCGACGAGCGTGGCACCCGTGACATTTATGTGGCAGTGTCATTGATGGGCAGGGAAAATCTGTTTGTGAGTCACGACTATGGTGAAAGTTGGCAGCCGGTCGGGGGGACAGCCGATGCAGTATCGCCCCACGCATATGGTCTTGACCGGTGACGGGCAATTGGTTCTGACGTATGGAGATACTCCCGGTCCAAGCCAGATGGGGGATGGAGGTGTGTGGAAATACGATATCCGTAAAGGCAAATGGACAGACATTTCTCCCGTCAGACTGCCAGGTGGCGAAAAGGCAGGATTTGGCTATGCAGCCGTATCTGTAGATTCTCGTAATCCGAAGCATCTGATTGCCAGTACACACAGTCTAGGGGGCAAGCACGGTTATAAAAGTGATGAGATGTTCCGTACGACTGACGGTGGCAAGAGCTGGAAACCGATTTTCAAGACGGGATATGAGTATGATTATTCCAAAGCTCCCTATACAAAGGTAGCGCCCCTACACTGGATGTTCGACATAGAGATAGACCCTACCGACGCTGAACATGCCATGTTTACCACCGGTTTCGGTGGCTGGGAAACTTTTAATCTCTCTGCCGTGGAACGCGAGGAACCGGTGAAATGGAGTATCATGTCTGCCGGTATCGAAGAGACCGTGCCTCTCGAACTTTATGCTCCCGAAAAAGGGGCGCGCCTGATTTCCGGTATCGGTGATTATGGTGGCTTTACGCATTTCGACCTCAATCGACCCGATTCGTTGGGCAGCCATGCCAATCCTCATTTCGGAAATACGAATGGAGTGACAGGCGCCTGGCTGAAGCAGGATTTGGTAGTCAGGGTTGGTACACTGTTTGGCCATCAGCCGGATGCAAAGACTATCTCATATTCAGAAGATGGGGGCAGGCACTGGACTATGTGTGCCACCGTTCCAACAGAGAAGTCTCGTAATGGGCATATCGCCGTGGCAGCAGATGGCTCTTCTTGGATTTGGATACCCGACCGCTCGAAGGCTTATCTGACCCGTGATAAGGGGGCTTCTTGGCAAGTTTGCCGTGGTTTGCCTAAGAATATCCGCGTCATAGCAGATAAGGTGGACTCCCGACGGTTTTTATGCTGTAGATGCTGTGGCCGAAATATTGTATAGCAGTGAGGATGGTGGGATGACTTTTCATGCTGACACATTGAATTTAACGGTTAAAGGGTCCAATGCGGTAATGCCGGTGCTACCATACGAAGAGGAGATCCGCGTGGAGGGCAAGACCGTATCTATGCTGCTCCTGGTCGTGAAAAAGATTTGTGGATTGCAGCTTATGATGGTTTGTACTGCTCTGCCGCTTCAGAAAAAATTTGATTTCCGTGTTTTGGATAAGGTACGTACCATCCATACTTTTGGTTTCGGCAAGGCAAAGCCGGGTAATGATTATCCTGCCATCTATCTGATGGCGTAATCAACGGGCAATATGGTTTCTTCCATTTCGACGATACGGCTAACTCTTGGGTACGTATCAACGATGATGCCCATCAATATGGCCTGGTATTGCATATTTGCGGTGATATGCAGGAATATGGCCGAGGAATTGCGATGGGAGTACCTGCATCATAGCTTTTCTTCATGCAGTTCATGTAATCTCCTTTGTGTCTGCTTTTCATCAAGCCCGTACATCTGCTGCCTTTATGGGCACTGAGATGATACGGACTTTTAGTTTCTTATATTGTCGTTATGTACTGTAGGTTACTGCCGTCATTTCGGTATTTGCAGTCATTACCTCCATAATCTTTTCTCTTATTTTCATTTAGTATAAATTTATTCAACATCCGTTTGGAAAGTCTTGTGACTGTATGATATATTACTTTTTCAAAGAAAATATTTTTCGTTCGTTTATATTTTAATATATTTGCATTCCAATCTTCCCATCATTTGTTAATAAATGTTGGCTGGTGTTTGATGATGGTATTGCATAACCTTAAATGAAACCTAATGGTACACTTGTATAGATATATCATTTTTATAATTGGCCTTTGCACTACCCAACTGGTTTCCGCATACGGATTAAGATTTCGTGGCGCAGCCAGTCCTATCGATCAAAGAACATCCTATGATGTGTTTGCTCATAGTTATCCTTCTTTCAGAGACTATTTTGACTTGGAGTTCAATATAGCTTTGTATTCTACCGAGAGCGTCGGTTATGTCTTGCGTGTTAAGGGGAAGGATGAAGGACAGATTTTCAATCTTTTTTTGATTTTCGTGGCGATGATATCTTGTTCCGTTTGAATCAAGAGGGGAAGTGTGTGTTGATAGCCTTGCCTGTCAATAAGGCTGGAGCGATGAAATCCCATTGGTTTAGGGTGAAGATAGCCTTTAACTTGAAGCAGGATGAGATTACTCTCAAGATTCATGATCAGGAAAAAGTATGCAAGGGTGTAGCACTTGCCGATGAGTTCAGCCCGAAAATAGTGTTCGGTAAGAGCGACCACATTATTGACGTTCCAGAGATAGCTATTGATAAGTTGGTTGTGCACGCTGACCACACTTACACGTTTCCTTTGGATGAGGCGGAAGGAGAATCGGTTTTTGACCGGGAAGGGATTCTTTACGGTAAAGTGGAAAATCCGGTGTGGCTGATTAATGAGGCCTTTCACTGGAAGCGGGAGGGCGGTTTTGCGTCGGCTTCAGAAGCAGGTTCTTGTTATAATATTGGTAGAAATGAGATTTATTATTTCAATCGTGATTCGTTGTTTGTTTACAATGTGGAGACGGGAAATATTTCTGCCAAGGCTTTTACCGAACGGTGTCCTGTGAAGTTGTTTCTTGCCGGTAGTTTCTTTGACAGTGCCAGTGAAAGGTTATATGTCTACGAGGTATATACAGAGAATGGGGATGCGGAGCCTATGATAGCAAGTCTGGACTTGAATACATTGGGCTGGAGAGTAGAGAGTTACAGTCGGCTCAGCATGCAGTTGCATCATCATTGTTCCTATTATGATGCAGTCCGCAAGCGTTACACCATCTTCGGTGGTTTCGGCAATATGTATTACAGTAATAAATTCTATATATTCGATCCGGAAGAAGCGCGTTGGGATACACTTGGCTCTCTATCCGGTGATTTTCTTTGTCCCCGTTATTTCTCTTCGGCCGGTTATTTGGACAGTAACCATTCTGTCTATATTTTTGGCGGTATGGGCAATGAGTCGGGTGACCAGGTAATAGGCCGCCGTTATTTTCACGATCTTTATAAGGTGGATTTGCAAGAGATGCATGTGCAGAAACTTTGGGATATTTCGGAAGGGCAGCCCAATGTGGTGCCGGTGCAGGATATGCTGATACAGAATGATTCTTGTTTTTATGTCTTGCGTTATCCCGAGAGTGTGTCTAACTCGTTTTTGCGTCTCTATCGTTTTCTTGTAAAAGATGGCAGCTGTCAGATATTGGGTGATTCCATCCCCATTTACTCTGATAAAATTACGACAAATGCTCGTCTTTATTATAACGAGCGTTTAAGCAGGCTTTTTGTGACCGTGCAGGAAACACGTGATGACGTCTCTTCCAAATTTTCTGTTTATTCGTTACTCTTTCCACCGGTTTCTCTTGAAAAATATATTGCGAATAACGGTGGAGGAAGTGTTTCACGTGTATGGCTAGTGCTGGCGGTCGCGGCTGTAGTTGGTGGAGGCGTATGGATAGTGTACAAGTGGCGTCGAAACTCCGGTAAGGGCGAGGTCGGTAAAGCTGTAAGACAAGACAAGGAACAGCTTCCTGATGCTTCTGATATCACTAAGATGGAGAGGCAGGCAGTAGATGCGAGAACTGCCAACTGTATGTATTTATTCGGTGATTTTTCCGTTTTCGACCGGAGTGGTCGTAACATCTCTTATATGTTTTCCTTGCGTATCAAACAAATATTCTGTCTCATTTTGCGTTATAGCGATGCCAACGGAATTTCTTCCAAACAACTGAGCGACTTGATATGGCCCGACAAGCCAAAAGATAAAGTGAAAAACTCGCGTGGAGTAGCCATCAATCATTTGCGCAAGATTCTGAAAGAACTGGATGGTATAGAACTGGTTTATGAGAAAGGATGTTTTCGTTTCACGCTGTCTTCTGTCTTTTATTGTGACTATCTGCGTTTTATGGCGATAGTTGCTGAAAACCGGGTAGAGGATTGTCGGCAAGAGTTCCTGCATATTGTAGGGCGTGGCAAGTTTGTCGGCTTTATGGACGATCCGTTGTTCGACGGTTTTAAGCAAGATGTGGAGTGTCGCCTGGAAGTACTTGTTTTACAGTTGATGAAAGAGGCTTTTGAGGCTCAGGATTATTCGGAAGCTATGAGTTTGGCTGAAGCGGAATTCAATATTGATCCGGTGAACGAAACAGCCTTGTCTTGTTGCATCAAGTCACTTTTCATGCTTAAGCATGAAAATGCTGCTATTGGTACTTATCAAAGATTTGTGGCAGAATACAAAAAACATACGGGGGGAAGATTACCCTACTCCATTTCAGCCTTTTATTGGAATTAGCTTTCCCGATATGTTGCATCCGGTATTTTCTGTCTTGTTTTTTCTTTTATTTTTCAGTCTGCTTTCCTGGAGTTCTTGTGGTTCTTCTTATATGCAATTGAAAAGTATTTATAAAATATTTTTGAATTCAGGCACATATGTAGGCTATCGCAGTCGTATACTGAGATAGCTCATTATTTCTCCTCTGATAATTAGGCTTCCAAAATCAATGAATTCAATATGCTAAATGAGGACAAATGGGCTGTTGAAAATAAAAATTTAGTAGGACTTATACGATAATTGTTTTATTCGCGGCACTATTTTGGTGGCTTAAAGTGTTAGGCGAAATCTGTACTTTCTTTTATGGGTTTAAAATGAACTAGATTAATGTTTTTTTTATGCTATTATACCCAAATTAATCCTAAAATTAACCCATATGGAATCAAATTTGTAACTAAAGGGGCGGTTTGTAACACCCTGAGGCTGATGTGGGCGATTGGCATCGGTTCCTTTGTTATATTAACTTCTAATTAATAATTTAAGCTATGAAACAGTTGAAAAAGCTGAAAGTTTTTGGACTGATGGCCATGCTTATAAGTATGGTCATCATGGCGAGCTCTTGTTCGGACGATGATACGAGCGGAAAGGCTTTATCTTATGGAAAAGTGACGGGTGTCGTCACAGATGATTTATCTTCCCCTCTTGAAGGGGTCACAGTTTTAGTCGATGGTTCCGGTATAACGGCTGCACCGGACGGTCCTCAGGCCACGACAAATTCGCAGGGTGTATATACACTCGAAAACATTTCAATAGGTACACATATCATTACATTTACGAAAGCCGATTACCAGACGGTAAGTGTTACCGTTGTGGCAGGAAAATTCAATGAAGAAGAAGTGGCTGAAGTCAGCCCTAAAATGGAGTATGCAGCCGCAAAAATCAAAGGAAAAGTAGTTGATGCAGGAAAGGGAAATACTCCGTTGGAAGGAGTGACGGTCAGCATCAGCTCCACACAGACTGCCACCACCGGAAGCGACGGTACATTTGAAATTGGTAATTTGCCATTGGCAGACTACACCGTTACTTTTACCAAAGCAGGCTATGCTTCCATCGCGAAGAAGGTAGCTATAGCTGACTTTGTGGATGGCATTGCCACTATAGAAGTTCGCATGGGTGGGACGGAAATATTGCGCGGACTAACTCTTGATGATTTGAAAGCTGCAGAAAAATGGTATTATAACGAATACCGTGGCGGACGAAATGCTGAAAGCTATCCCCACTGGGATTGGGCTTGCAACTACATGTGTACGATGGACTTCCGTGGCGACTGGGAAGAGCAGAACGAAGGAACCACTCTCCGCATTCGCAACAATGAAGAGGACCGCAAGAATCCTGCTGACTTGGAGATGTTCGATTCCTTTGTATTCGGAAGCAAGCTGATTACAGAAGATAACTACATGATGACCCTCCAAATCCGTACGCACAGTGCCGACGAAGCTGCTCCGGTATATTATGGCGTGCAGGTGGTAGACCTGACTGCTGCCGATCCGAAGGCTGAGATGGTGGGTGATGTCAGAACCTATGCCTCGGAAAATTACACTTCTGTTCCGGTAGATTTGAGCAAATACATCGGTAAGGAAGTAATCATTGCCATCGGTACATTCCGTGCTCAGACTGGTGATTACTGGAAGCAGTTGGTATTGCGCCGCATCGCTTTTGCTAAAGAAGCCATTGAAGGATGGGGCTGGTTGCCCGGAACATCGGTCGAAGAGTTGGATGGTTGGAAGATGACCCGGGAAATGGTACGCTCTACCATGCCGCAAATGAAGTTGAAGTTCACTGGCTTGAGTCCTGTTGAAGGAAATCGCGATAACTATGTGGACGCCTATCGTGCATGGCGCGAGGTGGACCATATTTGTGCCGAGTGGTCGTATATGCCGCTCAGTAAAGATCCTGAGGTATTCCCTTCCGAAGGTTATCTGATAAAGACACGTAGCGGAAACAACGTAAGTACCACCGTTCCCGAATCTTATTTCTATGCCAAATTCTCCATTGTGTCTGGGTGTGATAGGATGACATTGAAGACTCGCAACTTCAGTGGAACGAATGCTACCTTCTTCAAGGTGACAGCTATCCGTATGGACGGAACTGTCGTACATTTGGCACCTGCATCCCATACGGCTCAGTTTGCTGGGGCTGCTGCCGACGGTTGCTGGAAATTTATCCATCAGGCCGGAGGAAAGGGGGATCCGGAGGCATATGCCGATTTTGTCTATGATTTGTCTCAGTTCAACGGAGAAGATGTAATGTTGACTATTGGTGTCTTTAAGGGAGAAGAGAACGGCGATGAGAACAAACTGGTGCTGCGTGACATCACAATGGAGTGACAAACTGCTGATATTTAATTTTTTTGTTTTTCCCTCTTTATCTTCTTTTGTATCTTATGAGGGGAGAGATGGGGACTGAAGAGACTAATTGTATGAATATAATGAAAAATTTATTTACTTTATTGACTTTGCTCTTATTGACGTTAGTGGCTTGCAGTAATGACTCTGCTGTTGATGAAAAGCCGGACAACGGAGGTATGTATGTTCCAGGCAATCTGCCGGTGCAGAATGTGGCACGTGCCATAGAGCTGATTGACAATGCTGTAGAGTGCTATTTTACAGGTACGGGCATGGCTATGTCACGTTATTATAACCCTTATACCGGAAACCGTTCCAGTGAGTTGGGCAGTGTGTGGATGTACACTAGTTCCATTGAGGCCGTGAATGCTGCGATGAAAGCCATGAAGACCGGGAAGACAAAGGGAGAGACGGCTCTTTATGACTCTCACTTTAACCGCTACAAGGAACTTTTAGCTCAACTTTATGACAATCTGGAGTTTTATGCAGGTACTTTTACGCTGACCTCTTATACGCAGACTAAACAGTGGACGGTATACGGTGTAAACCGCGGCAACGGCAAGGGAGCTGCACAAGTGGAAGGTACCCTCAATGTTTACGATGACCAGATGTGGCTGGTGCGTGAACTGTTGGAATCCTATCATATTACTGGTGAACAGCGCTATCTGGAAAAGGCAGAATACCTGACAGAATACGTGCTTGACGGTTGGGACTGTACCCTTGATGAGCAAGGTAGTCCATTGGGAGGCATTACGTGGGGACCGGGGTATATCACCAAGCACTCTTGCAGTAATGGCCCTATTGTCAGTCCTCTGGTGTGGCTGCACGAAATTTACAAAGGAAAACCCGACGAAGTGACCTATGGCTACGTGGCTGCCGACAACAGTCGCAAGCTACGTACTGAGAAGAAATCTGACTATTACTTGAATTTTGCCAAAGCTGTTTACGATTGGCAAAAGAAACATTTGCTGAGACCAGACGGGGTGTACGACGATATGATGGGTGGTTATGATTCACCGGACATAAAATATGTTACCATTGATGGTGAACGCTATCGGACTGGTTCCAAACTGCGTGATCGTGTAGGTCCGGCCATCACTTACAATAGTGGTACGATGCTTTCCGGTGCTGCCGACCTTTTCAGAGTTACAAGCGATGCGACTTATCAGACGGATTTGGCAGAATTGACCGATAATAGTTTTGCTTACTTTGCCAAACCTGAAGCAGCCAAACCGGGCTGTTATACATTTGATGTCAGCGGATTCTGTAACTGGTTCAACGGTGTACTGATGCGTGGGTATGTGGATGCTTATTCAACCTACACTGCTGCCGCAAGCTGTATCGAGGCATTCCAGAATAATCTGGATTATGCCTACGAAAACTATCAATACAAACATATGCTTCCCACCAATCTGCTGGTGGGGTGGTACAAAGCTGAAAAGAACAAGAACAACGTGGAAGGAATGTTCACTTTTGCTTTTGCCGCCGAATATGCAGTGTTTGGCGTAATTATGAATGGAGCAAGAAATAATTTTAAAATTTAATGGACTATGAAGAATTTTTAGCAAGATGCGACAAGGATTATCCTGCGTGGTAATAGCATTCCTTCTGATGCTGATTCCGGCAGGTGTTTTCGCACAAAACTCTATTTCCGTTTCAGGAATAGTTATGGATGACACCAATGAACCTGTCATTGGCGCTGCTGTCATGGTGAAGGGCACCACTATAGGTGTCATTACCGACATTGACGGACGTTACACCATCAGTATTCCTGCAGATGGTATTCTCAGTTTCTCTTATGTGGGATTGAAGGACAAAGAAGAGAAAGTGAATGGACGCACCACTATCAACATCATTATGCAGACTGACTCCAAGATGATAGACGAAGTAGTGGTGATAGGTTACGGAACACAACGCCGCGGATCGGTGACGGGTGCTGTTTCTGCCGTCAAAGGGCAGGATATGATAAAGACCAAGAACGAAAATCCGCAGAATATGCTGACAGGACGTATTCCTGGTTTGCGCGTATGGCAGAAGAGTTCTGAGCCCGGAACTTTCAATAACAGTTTCGATATTCGAGGTATGGGATCTCCATTGATTATCATCGATGGAATCCCTCGGAGTACGGAAGAATTCCAGCGTTTGAATGCAATGGATATTGATGATATATCTGTGTTGAAAGATGCTTCTGCTGCTATTTACGGCGTACGTGCAGCCAATGGTGTAGTGTTGGTGACCACCAAAAAAGGAGGAGCAGGAAAAACGGAATTCTCTTACAATGGCTCCTACACTTTCCAACAACCTTCACGTATGCCTGAACTGTGTGATCCTTATGAATCTATGACGCTGTTCAACGAAATGTCGATGAATAACATTAATGGCGGTTCATGGGTCTTCAGCGAAGAGAGCTTTGAAGCATTCCGTAACGGTACGCGCCGTACGACGGACTGGAATGACTTGATTATCTCTAATGTGGCTCCACAGACACAACACGACATCAGCATTTCCGGTGGCAACGAGAAGACGAAGTTCTATATCAGTATGGGCTATTTTTACCAGGAAGGTATCTTCCGTTCGGGAGACTTGAATTATAATAAGTTCAACCTGCGTTCCAACATTTCAACTGAAGTTGCTAAAGGTATAAAATTCGAACTTGGTGTAAGTGGCATCTCCGACGAACGCAATACGCCTTACAGCAGCGCACAGGATATCATTCGTAACTATTGGAGACAAGGTGTACTTTATCCTGCATACGCTGATCCTGAAGGGACGATGTTGAACTACAATGGTTTGGACATGGAACAGAATACTGTGGCTATGATGACAGCCGATATTTCCGGTTACAAGAAGTACAAGCAGAAATATTTCCAGTCCTCGGCTACTTTGACGGTAGATTTCAGTGAATACACACCGGTATTGAAGGGATTGACTGCCAAAGCTATGTTCAGTTACGATTATCGTGCCGACAACAACGAGACTTTCCGTAAAGAGTACTACCAGTATGCTTATGACGAGCAGACCGGCACCTACAATCAGAAGGTCTATAACGAAAGCTCGCCCAGCAACATGCGTCGCGAGTTCTATGACAAATCACAGATGCTGGGACAATTCACAGTGAACTACGACCGCACCTTTAACGATGTCCACCATGTGGGTGGTGTTGTCGGTTGGGAGGTACAGAAGCGCAACGGTGACAACTTCTACGCAGTTCGCGACCTGGCATTCTCTATGCCTTACCTGCTGGCTGGTGTGACTGAAGGACAGATCGGCGCTATGCAGACTGGTAATAATGATTTGTATGAACAAGCCAACGAAGCTTTGATAGGTCGTGTCAATTATTCGTTTGCCGACCGATACCTGCTGGAAGCACAGTTCCGTTACGACGGTTCCAGCAAGTTTGCCAAGGGACATCAATGGGGTTTCTTCCCTTCAGTATCGGCTGGGTGGAGAGTATCCGAAGAACCTTTCTTCAAAAGCATAGATGCTTTGAAGTTTGTCAATCAGCTGAAGCTGCGTGCCAGCTACGGTGTGCTGGGTGATGATGGTGACTTGAATTATGACTGGGCTATGGGGTACACTTATCCTGCAACTAGCGGTAACATATCTAATGGCGACTATAACGGTTATTCGCCGGGCTATATCTTCGGTGGCAAGTTCATCAGTGCGGCAAGTCCGATGGCATTACCTAATGAGAATATTACTTGGTTCAAGTCGAAGACATTCGACGTGGGTTTCGATTTTGAAGCTTGGAACGGTCTGCTGGGCGTTTCGTTCGACTATTTTAACCGTCTGCGTACTGGCCGTTTCGCTCGCCGTACCGGTGACTTGCCTACAGTGGTAGGTGCCTCTGCTCCACGTGAAAATCTGGATAGTGACCGTCAATTCGGTATGGAATTGGAATTGACTCATCGTAACAAGATTGGACAAGTGGCCTATAATCTGAAAGGTATTGCTACCGTAACCCGTCAGAAATACCTGACTGCTTCAGAAAAAGGCCCTTGGGCCAACTCCTACGACCGTTGGCGTAATGATAACTTGACAAACCGTTATCAAGGAGTACAGTTCGGTTATACTTCTGCTGGACGCTACACCAGTTGGAACGATATTTGGAGCTATCCGGGTTACAAGGAACGTGACATTCTGCCGGGTGACTACAAATATGAAGACTGGAATGGTGACGGTGAGATTAACGGTCAGGACGAACATCCGTTTGCCTTTGACCAGACTCCATGGTTGCAGTTCAGTTTGAATGCCGGCTTGCAATGGAAGAACTTCGACTTCAACATGTTGTTGCAAGGCTCTGCGCTGGGCTCTATGGAGTACAAAGAGCCTTTGCATGAAATTTGGGGTAAGAACGGTGGTGGTGCATTGACACAATTTCTTGATCGCTGGCATCCCGTAGACCCGAAAGCCGATCCCTATGACCCTTCTACTGTCTGGACTTCCGGTCATTACGCTTACACAGGCCGTTGGGCGAAAAACAATTCAGCTTTCAATCGTGTAAGTACTGCTTACCTTCGTCTGAAGAGTATCGAGCTGGGTTATACATTCCCGAAATTGAAACAGATTCCCAATGCCAGTCTGCGCATTTATGCCAATGCTTACAACCTGCTGACATTTACGGGTGTGAAATTTGTAGACCCTGAGCATCCCGATGATGATTTGGGACGTATGTATCCGTTAAATAAGACCTATACACTGGGAGTTTCCCTCTCTTTCTAATTAATGATATAAACCTAAAAAATAATAAATATGAGACATAAACTGATATCCGCGATGCTGTGTATGACTCTCGCCACTTCATGTGTCGATATGGATATTACTCCCAAAAATATCGTGACTTCTGAGTCGTTGCTTTCCAACGAGTCAGGTATGGACATCTATATGGCACGTTTGTATAGCAATATGCCATGGGAAGACTTTAAGTATCTCTCACAACGGGGGATGAACTTTAATGGCTGGTTGAGTGCCATGGGTATTGACGGTACTGGTGAAGCCATGAACCGGGATGGTATTTGCTGTGCGTTTACCGGTGAAGAAAATGCTTACTGGGGCAAGGCTTTTGAATTGTTGCGCGATGCCAACTTCCTGCTTGAGAACCTGCCGAAATATCAGAGTTCCTATGCAGAG
>ENA-OQBD01001104-OQBD01001104.1-human-gut-metagenome-genome-assembly--contig:-NODE-1104-length-12952-cov-2.670487_pt1 | contig 12952 bp, 9 predicted proteins | sample MGYA00242742_ERZ504543 | MGnify/ENA primary metagenome ERZ504543 (study PRJEB26092, sample SAMD00036239) | human gut metagenome | host: Homo sapiens | study: EMG produced TPA metagenomics assembly of... | reverse complement strand
CTCGTAGAAAACGACCTTCCCGTCTTTTACAGACAGTGGTATGAGAAATGTTTTCTACTTTACAAAAGCTTACAGTAGCGGGCACTGCTCCGGATTCACACCGGATTCCCTCTTTATGACGAAACCGGATGGTTTTACGTCATCACCAAAACGGGGGCAAAAGTATGAATTATTTTATATAAACAAAAATATATCCCGGCTTATGTTCTTTAAAAGCTTTACAAAGAGAAGCTTATAACACATCACATCACCAAAAAAGGAAAACAAAAGCAATCATACAAGACACAAAGTTTTCCAAAACTTTTTACAATACACTACAAATTAACACCTTAACATAATTTAATCAGCAAAAAGTTTTCCAAAAAGAAAATCATATGGAGTAATAAGATACCTTTGCACGCATAATCAATCACAAATTAATCGACATCATGATACAGACAGTTGTTAAACGGGACGGGCGTATCGTTGGCTTCAACGAGGAGAAGATAGTAACCGCTATCCGTAAAGCCATGTTGCATACAGACAAGGGAGAAGATATGCAACTGATTCGCCAGATCACAGATCATATCTCATTCAAGGGAGAACCTCAAATGACCGTAGAGGCGATTCAAGATGCCGTGGAACTGGAATTGATGGCCAGTAGCCGGAAGGACGTAGCGCAGAAATATATCGCTTACCGAAATCAGCGAAGCGTAGCCCGCAAGGCGAAAACACGGGATATGTTCTTGGAGATTATCAATATCAAATCCAACGATATCACCCGTGAGAATGCGAATATGAACGCCGATACACCCGCCGGCATGATGATGAAATTCTCCAGCGAGACCACCAAACCGTTTGTCGATGACTATTTATTGAGCGAGGAGGTCAAGGAAGCCGTATCAAACAACTATCTCCATATTCATGATAAAGATTATTATCCGACTAAAAGCTTGACCTGCGTACAACACCCGTTGGATCGCATCCTAAAATACGGGTTCTCCGCCGGTCATGGCGAATCACGTCCGGCTAAACGAATCGAAACCGCTAGTATCCTTGGCTGTATCTCTCTAGAGACCGCCCAAAACGAGATGCATGGCGGACAGGCGATACCGGCGTTCGATTTCTACCTAGCACCTTACGTACGTAATAGCTTTATCGAGGAAGTAAAGACCTTAGAGGATTTATACGGGCAGGATTTCTCCCACTTATATAATAAGCCTATCGACGATTACCTGACACAGACCTTGGATGGATTAAGCGGTGATAGACGGGTTATACAACATGCCATCAACCGCACGGTAAGCCGTGTACACCAATCGATGGAGGCTTTTATCCATAATATGAACACAATCCATTCCCGTGGAGGCAACCAAGTGGTATTCAGCTCCATCAATTATGGAACCGACACCTCGGCGGAAGGTCGTTGCATCATCCGGGAGTTATTAAAAAGTACTTACAGAGGCGTAGGTAACGGCGAAACCGCTATCTTCCCGATCCAGATATGGAAAAAGAAACGAGGCGTAAGTTATCTGCCGGAAGACCGCAACTACGATCTTTACCAATTGGCCTGCAAGGTCACCGCCCGTCGTTTCTTCCCGAACTTCTTGAATCTCGACGCAACCTTCAACCAAAGCGAGGATTGGAAAGCGGACGATCCTCAGCGCTATATCCACGAGGTAGCGACCATGGGATGCCGTACCCGTGTATTCGAGAATCGTTTCGGACCGAAGACTTCTATCGGACGAGGTAATCTCTCTTTCTCGACGATCAATATCGTGCGATTGGCTATCGAGTGCATGCAGGTGGAGAACAAGGAAGAGCGTATCGCCCTATTTTTCGCTAAACTGGATCATATGCTGGAACTTACGGCTCGTCAGTTGCATGAGCGTATGGAGTTCCAGAAAACCGCTTACGCGAAGCAATTCCCGTTGTTGATGTCTTCCTTGTGGTTAGGCTCGGAAAAATTGAAGCCTAACGATTCGATTGCCTCCGTTATCAACCAAGGCACCTTGGGTATCGGCTTTATCGGACTGGCCGAATGTCTGGTGGCCCTTACCGGTAAGCATCATGGCGAAGATGAGGATTCGCAAGCCTTAGGCATAAGGATCGTTACGTATATCCGGGATCGTGCCAACCAATTCTCTGAGCAATACCAACACAATTATAGCGTACTGGCAACTCCGGCAGAAGGCTTGTCCGGCAAGTTCACGGGAAAAGATCGTAAGCAGTTCGGATCGCTCCCCGGTATCACGGATCGGGATTATTATACGAACTCTAATCACGTCCCGGTATATTACAAGTGCAGCGCCCGTCATAAAGCCGAAGTGGAAGCTCCTTATCATGATTTGACTCGTGGCGGCCATATCTTTTACGTAGAGATGGATGGCGACGCTACCCATAACCCCGAAGCGATCATGCGTGTCGTGGATATGATGGATAAATACAATATCGGATACGGTTCCGTAAACCATAACCGTAACCGTTGTCTGGATTGTGGCTACGAGAACTCCACCCCGAATCTGGAAGCCTGCCCGAAATGCGGCAGCAAACACTTGGACAAACTTCAACGCATCACCGGTTACTTGGTAGGAACCACCGACCGTTGGAACAACGCCAAGCTATCCGAGCTGAACGACCGTGTCACCCACAACTAATTTTCAATTACCATGTTGTCCATCATAGATATCATCGAAGATACCACCGTAGACGGTCCGGGATTCCGGACCGCCATCTATGCGGCGGGTTGCCCGAACAAATGCCCGGGTTGCCACAACCCCGAATCATGGGACATCCATAAAGGGAAGAAAGTAAGAACGGAAGAGATCGTGGAGAAAGTGCTGGCTGACGAATTCGCCAACGTCACCTTCAGTGGAGGAGATCCCATGTTCCAACCGGAAGGCTTCACCGAGGTAGCCAAGGCGATCAAGGCAAAAAGCCAAAAGACGATCTGGTGCTACACGGGATATAAATTCGAGGACCTGATAAAGAACCCGGCACAAGCCGCCTTATTATCCTATATCGACGTATTGGTAGATGGCCGCTACAAACAAACCCTTCGGGATGAGAGCCTTTTATTCCGGGGAAGCAGCAACCAACGGTTAATTGACGTACAAGCTTCTTTAAATAAAAAGGAAATCGTAACATACAAGTACAACCCTTTCATTTAAGGAAATTCTCCAATTATAGCCCGGATATTAACAAGATTTCATACCTTTGTCCCGAATTGGTTCCGTTTCACCCAACCGGGGTTACGGATTAAAAGGGAATCAGGTGTAATTCCTGAACAGTCCCGTTGCTGTGAAGCTCTATTTCAAACATTCCGGAAACACTTTCGCCACTGGTATATAAGGATATATATCGGGAAGGCTTTCGGGATGGGAGTCAGTCAGAAGACCTGCCAGTTAGGGAGAAGTCGTTCGCGAGGGACAGAGCGGCTTGGTACGAATCATTTTCTAAACAGGTTTTAAATAATGGTGTTATCCTTTGCTAGAAAGGGATACCTCGCTTGCGTATTATCGATGCTGGCGATAGGTATGTCCCATGGACAAAGCAAACTCGACTCTATCCAACACTTGGACGAAGTTACGGTCACGGCCCGGAGTTTCAGCTTTAAAGAGGTAATTCCTTCCCAAAAACTATCGGGGAAAGAATTACAAAATTTGAACAGTCACACGGTAGCGGATGCTTTACGCTACTTCTCGGGTGTCCAATTGAAAGACTATGGGGGGCGTAGGAGGTATCAAGACAGTAAATATCCGAAGTATGGGAACGAACCACATGGGTGTTTTCTACGACGGCATCGAATTAAGCAACGCGCAAAACGGACAAGTAGACCTTGGAATGTATTCCTTAGACAATATCGAGGAGATTTCTTTATACAATGGCCAGAAGAGCGATATTTTCCAATCCGCAAAAGATTTCGGTGCGGCCGGTACGCTTTATCTGCGTTCTCGTCGTCCTCGTTTCGAAGATGGAAAAACAACGAATATCCGTGCCACGATGAAAGTCGGTTCTTTCGACGTTATCAACCCCTCGGCGCTGTTCGAATATAAGATATCAGAAACATAGCCGCCTCTTTCAGCGCCGAATGGTTAAGCGGAAGCGGTAAATACAAATTTCGTTACCGCCGTATCAACCCTGCCGGAGAGATCGCTTACGATACGACCGCCGTCCGGGAAAACGGGGATATCAACGCCACCCGCCTAGAGGCCGGATTGTATGGCAAGATGAGCGACGGTACTTGGAATCTTAAGTTCTACAACTACAATTCCGAACGAGGTATCCCGGGGGCTATCGTAAACAACGTATGGCGACGCGGCGAACGAGTATGGGATACGAACTCTTTCATGCAAGGCTCCTATATCAAAGAAATCAATAGTAAATTCAAGACACAGGTCAATGCGAAATACGCTTTCTACCGTACGCATTATGTGAACAACGACGACAAGCTGATTCATGTAGATAACCTGTATAAGCAACGGGAGATTTACCTATCTTCCGCTAATGTCTACTCCATCCTCTCGAACTGGGATGTCTCTGCTTCTTACGACTTGCAATGGAACAAGATGAACGCCGATATGTATGGATTCGTTTACCCGGAACGCTTCACCAACCTCCTTTCGGTCGCTACGGCGCTCCGGTTAGGAAAAGTAAAATTACAGGCCAGCGGACTGGCGACTTTTATCAACGACCGTGTAGAAGAAGGCCCCGCACCGAAAGCCCGGCAAATCCTTACACCCGCCGTATTCGCCTCCTACAAGCCGTTCGAGAAACAAGACTTTAATGTACGCGCTTTCTATAAACGGATCTTCCGTATGCCTACCTTCAACGATTTGTATTACGCCGATATGGGAAACTCCAAATTAAACCCGGAATACGTAACCCAATATGATGCCGGCTTCGCTTACACGAAAACATGGGAGAACTATCTTTTCTATCGCTTCAAGATACAGGCGGATGGTTATTACAACAAGGTGAAAGACAAGATCATCGCTTACCCCAAAGGCCAGCAGTTCCGTTGGACGATGCTGAATTTGGGTAAGGTAGAAATCAAAGGTATAGATGTCAGTACGGAAACGACCGTCAATCCGGTAAAAGATTTGTTCGTCACGCTACGCGTACAATACACCTATCAAAAGGGCCCAAGACTTCACGGATCCCTCGGATACCTATTACGGAGATCAAATCCCTTATATCCCTTGGCATAGCGGCTCCGCCATCGCACAAGCCTCTTTCAAGGGATGGAACCTCAACTATAGTTTCATATATGTGGGAGAGCGGTATAACCAGCAGGAAAATATCAAATACAATTATACGCAACCGTGGTACACCAGCGACATCTCCTTGTCGAAAGATTTGAAATTCAAATTCGGACTTATCAAGGCTGCCGTAGAGGTAAACAACCTGTTAAGCCAAGACTACGACGTGATCCTGAATTATCCGATGCCGAAACGAAATTACAAAGTGTCTTTAACGATCGAGATATGAAAAGACATACATTATATATAATAGGTATCCTGATCGGTTGCGCATTTTTCATCCTGCCGTAAGATCGAGATCGTAGTTCCATCGGAATACGAGCTGGTCTCCGATGGTATCCACCCCGAGGCGAATCCTCAAGGGATGTATTTAGTGAACGAGGGGAATATGGGAAGCAATAAATGTACGCTGGATTATCTGGATTACGTGAACGGTTATTATATCCGTAACCTCTACTCGGAACGGAACCCAAACGTGGTCAAGGAGTTGGGCGATGTAGGCAATGATATCCAGATTTACGGAAGTAAGCTATATGTTGTAGTCAATTATTCCCATAAAGTAGAAGTATTGGACGCCCGGACTTGTGAGCGGATCACGCAAATAGACATTCCTAACTGCCGGTACATCCGTTTTTACCGGGGAAACGCCTATGTAACCTCTTATGTCGGCCCCGTGCAAATCGACCCGAATGCTCCACAAGGAGCCGTATATCGGGTAGACACGACCAGCCTGAAAATAGACGCTAAAGTCATTGTCGGCTACCAGCCGGATGAATTAGAGATTTTGGGTGAATATATCTACGTAGCGAATTCCGGAGGCTACCGTGCTCCGGAGTACGACAATACGGTTTCCGTCATCGAACTAAACCGTTTCAAGCAAGTCCAAAAGATTCCGGTAGGGATCAATCTGCACCGTATCCGTGCGGATAAATACGGTAAATTATGGGTAACTTCTCGGGGAGATTACGATACGGTACATTCCAACCTGTATGTACTGGAAAAGCGAAAAGGATATAATGAGATGGTGGTTACCGATACCCTGAATATCCCTTGCTCCAACCTTTGCATCAGCGGAGATTCCCTCTTCTATTACAGTACGGAATGGAACGTGAATACGCAGAGCAACACCATCTCGTACGGGATCATAGATGTCCGTACGAAAGAGGTGATCAGCACGAACTTTATCACCGACGGTAGCGAGAAAGACATCCGTATCCCTTACGGGATCATGGTCCATCCCTATACAAAAGATATCTTCGTCACCGACGCCAAGAATTACGTATCCAGCGGAACCCTCTATTGCTACGATAAGAACGGGATACGGAAATGGGGCGTACGTACCGGGGATATCCCCGCCCATATGGTTTTCCTTTATAAATAGAACAGCGTTATGAGACAAGTTTTATATCTATTCATTTCAGGTTTCCTAGCATTTCTATCCTGTACCCAAGACAAGATACAGATGGTTAGCTTGGGTATCGATGATGTCTATTATCTGCCCCGCATGAAAACTTATCTACTCAGCCCGGCTTTTACCGGCGACGAGTATCGGTGGACACTTCACCGGAACGGGACGGACTCTCTCGTATCTACCGAACGTTCTTATATCTTCCTCGCAAAAGATACGGGCACCTATCAGATGACCTTCGAAATCATCGATAAGGAGACCCCCTATAAGCACGATTTTCGTTTCGAGGTGATGCAGGAGGAAATAGAATATAGCCCTTATTTATCCAAAGTGTACGACTTTTGTCCCGCACCGGGTCAGTTTGTCAATACGATGCCCGAATACGAGGAAGGCGATACGAAAGAAACCATACTGAAAAAGGTAGAGGAGAATATCTCCGGTACGAACGACGTGATGATCTCCCTCGGAGGATACGGAGGATATGTTATCTTCGGTTTCGATCATACGGTCATCAACGTCAAAGGGAAAAAGGACTTTATGATCCTCGGAAACTCTTTCTATTCCGACCTACCGGAGTATCAAGAGAAAAAGGGAGGCAGTTGCGAGCCCGGCATTGTCATGGTCTCTTTCGACACGAACCAGAACGGCTTACCGGACGACGAATGGTACGAGCTGGCCGGTAGCGAGTACTATAAACCGGAAACCGTCAAGAATTATCGTATTACCTATGATCGCCCGGATCCCGACAAGATTCCCGAGCCGGACATGAGCCAGCAATGGAGTGATGCCACCTATCTGTCGTGGAAGGATAACCAAGGCAATACCGGCTATTTGCCAAAAAACGTGTACCACACGCAGAGCTATTATCCGGAGTGGATCGAGGAGAGCACCTTGACTTTTACCGGAACCAGATTGAGGGATAACGCCACGGACGAAAGCGGTACAGGCAAATACTACGTGCTCTACTCCTATCCATGGGGATATGTAGATAACCACCCGAACGATTATCAAGATCTAAATAGCTTCGATATCGAATGGGCCGTAGATGCGGAAGGTAATAAAGTAGAATTACCCGGTATTGATTTTATCAAGGTGTACACGGCGGTAAACCAATATTGCGGTTGGATCGGGGAAACCTCGACAGAGATCATCCGTGCGCAGGATTTACACATCGCCCCCCCTCCATCATCGTTCCAGATCCGGTAAGCGAGCAAATGAAATTACAATATGATCAAGCAATCCTAAAAATAAAAGGCTTATGAAAAAGACGATTACCTTATTTCTCTGTACGTTCGCCACGAGCGGCCTAATGGCCCAAGGCAACACCTCATGGATGGCCGCCGGCATAGATCCGGCCCAAATGAGGGATGTACCGTCACAATCTTCCATCCTGCGTTCTACGGATATGGATTACAGTCAGGGTACATTTATCGTAAACGAGGACTGGTACGGCCATCAGAACAGCACCGTCAATTTCCTCACCCATGATGGGGAATGGCACTATCGTGTCTTCCAGACCGAGAATCCGGGTCATGAGCTGGGATGTACCACGCAATTCGGTACCATCTATGGCGATAAATTCTACCTTGTCTCTAAGCAAGAGCGCGATCCCGGGGCAAAAATCACCGGAAGCCGATTTGCCGTATGCGATGCCAAGACCATGAAGGTGATCAAGGAGTTCAAATATATCGCCCAAAACGCCGAGGGTAAATCCATAGCCGATGGCCGCTCTTATCTTCCGGTAGACGAGCACAAAGGCTATATAGGAACCAGCAACGGTATCTGGATCTACGATAGCGATAAGATGACGATCGGCAAACAAATAGAAGGTTCCGGAAATCCGAACGCCGATGGATACGGTGAATTGTATTATGCCCAGATCGGAACCATGGTACGTGCCAACGACCTTGTCTTTGCCGTCCATCAACAATATGGTCTATTAATAATAGACCCGAAAACCGATAAAATTATCCGTACCATCGCCGCCCCGATCGAGAAAGAGACCGTAAAAGGGCAAGAGAAGGAGATTCAACGAGGCTTCGGCTCTATCGTTCAGTCCAAGGATGGTACACTTTGGATCAGCATGACCCAGAATACGGCCGGGGATGGTTCCGCCTTGGAATATATGCTAAACTTGAACCCCTATACCTTTAAGGTGGACACGGTAAAGATCCCGTTAAGCGAGACCATCGGTGTCGTTCCGAACTCTTGGTACGCATGGACCGCCGACGGTTTCTGCGCCAGTGCCAAAGAAAATAAGATTTACTGGAACGGACAACCGAAAGAAGGCAGTTGGTTCACGGGGTATCAAATCTGTGGGTATGATATTGACAAGAAGCAATTTTTCCAGCTAATCGACCTCCGAAAACAGGACTGGGATTGGCGCTTGTACGGAACCGGATTTCGCCTTAACCCAAAAACCGACGAGCTATACACCTTCTTGTATCATGAGTTCCAAGATCCTACGCACATGTTAGCTCGTATAAATAACAAAGGCGAAGTGGTACAAGAATATTCGATGATCGTCAACTATTGGTTCCCCGCTATCCCGGTTTTCCCGGATAACGCAGTACCTGTCGTTTCCTCCAGCTTCCCTTCTTCTATAAGTCTGACGGAAGACAAGCCTGTCTATAAACTTGCTCTAGGTAATATGGTTAGTGACGCAGACAATATGGATGCCGCCATCGTGAAATCAATCTCCTCCGTTACGCCCTCATCTCCTATCAGCGCAATTATTCGTAACGACTCATTAATTGTCAGTACTACTACCACGATCAATGAGGATCATAAGTCCACGATAACGATCCGCTTCAACTCCAATGGGAAGATCGTCACGAAAGACCTTCTTGTTAGCACGGGGAACCCTCCGACAAGCGTAGAAAAAGTCTCACGGCCAACACTTAATCTCTATCCCAATCCAGCGGTAAATACCATACAAATCAATATCGGCACAACCGCCACCGTAGAGATTTACACGACGAACGGTACTAGGGTCCAAAAAACGGCGATCAATCCGGGTGAATTTATTGACGTAAGCCATTTATCCCAAGGTCTCTATTTCATCCGTGTGATCACTGGAGAAAAGACAGAGACCGTAAGGATGATTAAGAAATAAAAAAAAATTCCTTACCTTTGTGCCCGAATTGGTTTCGTAATGCCTATTCGGGCATACGGATTAAAAGGAATCCGGTGAGAATCCGGAACAGTCCCGCTGCTGTGAAACTCCTTTAACATTCTAATACTACTTTCGCCACTGGCTCAAGGTAGTCGGGAAAGGCATTAGGATGGGAGCTAGTCAGAAGACCTGCCATTCATTTAAGATTCATATCCTCGTGGGCTAGGATATAGAGTACAACATAAGAATTAAAAGAAATGATGACAGACAAGGAAGTATTGTTGTTACGGCGCAAATTGGATCTTTTGCTCCGTACGGGAAAATTATTGATGGAAAGTGCCGCTGACACGAATCGTATCGAGCGAAACATGAAACGAGTTGCCGCCTTTATGGGTATCCCCGAGGAGAAGTTGCATATCGATATCCGATGGACCATGATCATGGTGAACGTAAGCGATGAGCGAAACTCCTTCTCTAAATTCCAGAAATGCGAGAAGCACGGTATTAACATGACGACAATCTCACAGGTAAGCAAGCTTTCTTGGCGGGCGATCGAACAAGATTATTCCTTGGATAAATATGAGGAAGAACTGGAGAAGATCGTTCACCAACCCCGGAATTATACCCCTTATATCGTAGCCATTGGAGCAGGATTTGCTTGCGGAGGATTCTGTAAATTATTCGGATGCGACTGGATGGCATTCCTATTCGCTTCCATTTGCGCTTTCGTCGGGTTTAGGGTACGAGCCCGCTGTGTCGAGGCCGGACTTAACGTATATATGAGTATCGCGGCGGCGGCTTTCGTATCCACCTGTTTGGGCATACGCATCCTCTTTCTCAGGACTATCCGATACGCCTTATCATCCATTATTAGCCTGTGCCCTGTTTATCGTACCGGGTGTTCCCTTGATCAACTTCGTGGATGATATGCTGGACAATCATTTGCTGGTCGGTATTACCCGAGCCTCTAATACAGTCATGATGGTAGCCGCCATGACTTTCGGTATCGCATTCGCCATGCGGGTACTTGTCATGAACGATGTCGAGATCGATCATAAGTTCAGTGAATTGAGTATGGTTCCACATGATCCGTACTACATATACGCGATAGCGGCGGCAATTTCAGCCATGGGTTTCTCCATGATATTCAACATCCAACGTCGACTATTATGGGTAGTGGCCGTAGGAGGTATCATTGCGGTATGTACCCGTAACTTTGTGAACTTCGAATTAGGTTATGGTCCTGTGATCGGCTCGTTTATGGGAAGTTTCGTAGTCAGTGTATTGGCTGTGAAAGCGGTTCATTGGTGCCATGTTCCCAATCACGTATTGACGATTCCATCTGTCATTCCTATGATTCCGGGAGTACTCATGTATCGCTCATTACTGGCATTTATAAACCTGCATGGAGTAGTCGGTGAGGTCACAAACGCATTCTTCAACGGGATCAATTCCGCACTCATCATTCTTTGTATCTCACTCGGTGTAGCTGTCCCGAACATCTTCGCCCGTCGTTACATCGCCAAAGATCGCCAACGACATTTACAAGAGGAACTGGAAAAGCGCCGAGAAAGAGGGAAGTTCATTGAATGGTGAAAAAACTTTTCCATAAAGATTAGTCCGGGAAAAAGCTGTCGCATAAGGATATGCCAAATTGTTTAATACGTTCAATATATTTAACATATTTCATTAAAAAAAGGTCCTATCAATACTATATTTTTGTGACGTTTTGGTGATAGATGTTGCATTCCGCAAGTCTATAAAAGGGAATTTCGGTTAGATTCCGGAACAGAGCCCGCTACTGTAAAACCCATAAGGAGGAAAGCTTCTTCATACCACTGTCCTTTTTTTAAAGATGGGAAGGTCGCTTTCTAGGTTAGTCAGGAAACCTGCCAGACAAAAATAAGGAATAGATTCTTCCGGGATTTTGGGGAATCATTGGATCGATTGCACTGGAGATGTAAACTGCGTAATTAATTTTTATACATTATGAGACATTTTTATTTGTTCCTGCTAATTGTTAGCGGGATTGTTTTGTCTGGCACCCGAATGATCGCTCAAAGTAGGCCATCGGTGGGAAGTATCAGAGTCGTATCCGGTACGATCGTAGATGAGAATAACAAGGCGATGGCGAACATTGTCATTTACATCAAGGGTACTGATATACGAGTTATTTCAGATACGGACGGGTATTTCTCCTTACCACTCAAGGACACGAAGGACCACGTACTGATCACCAACAGTTACAACACCGTCTCGGCAATCCGAGATATTCCCGCGGGAGAAGGGAATTACGAGATGGATATCCAGTTATCTTACAAGCTACTAGGACTACCCGAGGTAGATATCGTCGGGGCGAAACCACAGAGTTATAACTCCGACATCGCTAATTCGGCTACCCGTATGGATATCCCCGTAATGGAAATACCCGGAACTGTAGGCGTAGCGACCCGGAAATTATTGGAAGACCAACAGGCTACCACCATGACCGAGGCCATAAGGAACCTAGGCGGCGTGAAAGGCGGACCTTCCGGTGAGGCTTCCAACATCAACGAGGTCTTCTCTTCCCGTGGTTTCTCCATGACGAACTCCCGTAACTATTTCAGGAACGGGGTACGATACCTAAAGTTCTCGAACGACGCTCTATCCAGTATCGAGCGCATAGAGATCCTCAAAGGCCCAGCATCTGTCCTTTATGGAGCGGTAGAGCCCGGAGGTATCATCAACTTTATCACCAAGCCGACCTTATATACGCCCCGGTATGGCGCAACGATCAGATACGGCAGTTACGACTATAAGCAAGCCTCTATCGACATTTCCGGCCCACTGAACGCCAAAAAGACCATCCGTTATCGCTTGAACGGAATGTATGAGGATGCCGATAAATTCAGGAAACCGCAAAACAGCAAACGATACGACATCACCCCAGTCATCGACATTGACTTAGGACGCAAGACCACCCTTAATATCGATGCCGATATCTTCCGGGATAAAAGGACACAGGATCCGGGCGTTTTGCATATCAACAATGAGGTGATAGATAACGGATTCAAGACATTCCTCGGCGAACCGTGGGCCTATGGCAAATTTACCAATAATAGCGTTGGTTTCCAGTTGACCCACCGTTCAACCAGAACTGTCATTCAGAAGTTCCGCCCGCCAATATTTCACGCATGAGGATCGTCTGTA
>ENA-OQBD01001102-OQBD01001102.1-human-gut-metagenome-genome-assembly--contig:-NODE-1102-length-12958-cov-2.446964_pt1 | contig 12958 bp, 15 predicted proteins | sample MGYA00242742_ERZ504543 | MGnify/ENA primary metagenome ERZ504543 (study PRJEB26092, sample SAMD00036239) | human gut metagenome | host: Homo sapiens | study: EMG produced TPA metagenomics assembly of... | reverse complement strand
CCTCCTCGTCCATATCCCTGAAAGATTGGGCGACGACCGGATCTAGAAATAGGTCAAAATCTGTTTTCCCGACCACATCATTATGATATCGTCCGTAAAGTTGGTTCATCAAAGGGTTGGAGTACACGTACCTGAAATTATCACCCGTATCCTTCACGAAAAAGTAGATGGGCAACGAGTCCACGATATTAGATAACAATCCTGCTAAATCCCTATAATCCTGTTCCAAAGTTTTGTTCTCCGTAGTATTAACTTCCATGTTGATTTTTTAATCAAAGGCTTGAATATTCCGGCCGTAAAATTCTTGAAAATTAATGAAAGATACAAATAATAAGCCCAAGAAGTGAGCATCCCGACCGAAAATATAAGCAAAACCGTATATTTGTACTCCAATTCTAAGAAAACTAGATATGACAAACGTATTTCACACGCTTATAGCCCGTTTTCTACAAATTCCGGAAGGACAAGTGGAACGGACAATCGGGCTCTTGAACGAAGGCGCTACCATACCTTTTATAAGTCGTTACCGGAAAGAGGTGACCGGAGGATTAGACGAGGTGCAAATCGGTGCCATCAAAGATCAACTGGATAAACTGACGGAACTGAGCAAACGAAAGGAAACGATCCTCGCCACGATAGAAGAGCAAGGAAAACTTACTCCCGAGCTCCGGAAACGCATCGAGGAGTCTTGGGATAGCACCGAGATCGAGGATTTATATCTCCCTTACAAACCGAAACGGGTCACCAAGGCGGAGATCGCACGCCGGAAAGGACTGGACCCCTTGGCTAAGATCGTTATGATGCAAAACGAGAATAACTTATCCGCACGTATCAAGAGTTTTATCAAGGGGGAAGTGAAAAACGCCGAAGAAGCCTTGCAAGGGGCACGGGACATTATCGCCGAATGGATTAACGAGAACGAATCGGCACGTAATACCGTACGTAACTCTTTCGCTCATACCGCCATGATCACATCCAAAGTGATCAAGGGGAAAGAAGAGGAAGGCGCCAAATACCGGGATTACTTTGATTTCAGCGAGCCTTTGAACCGGGCCAGTTCCCATCGCTTATTGGCTCTCCGACGGGGAGAGGCGGAAGGTATCCTTCGTGTAAGTATCTCTCCCGACGCGGAATCTTGTCTGGATCGCTTGAACCGGCGCTTCGTAAAAGGTCGTGGAGAGGTTTCCGAGCAAGTGGCTACAGCTGTCGACGATTCTTTCAAACGCCTGCTGAAACCCTCTATCGAGACGGAGTTCTCCAACCAGAGCAAGGCGAAAGCCGATGAGGAGGCGATCCGGGTATTTGCCGAGAACCTCCGGCAATTGCTGCTCGCTCCTCCCTTGGGACAAAAACGGGTATTAGGCGTAGACCCCGGATACCGTACCGGATGTAAGTTGGTCTGTCTGGATGCGCAGGGGAATTTACTGCATAACGAGGCGATCTTCCCGCATCCGCCCCAGAACGAGAAGGGCAAAGCCGCCGCTAAGGTCGCCCAGTTAGTAGCCACTTACGCCATAGATGCCATTGCCATCGGTAATGGTACCGCCAGTCGTGAAACCGAGCAGTTCATCACGAATATACGATACGACCGCAAGGTACAAGTGTTCGTAGTCAGCGAGAACGGAGCCTCTATCTATTCTGCGTCCAAGATCGCTAGGGAGGAGTTTCCCGAATACGACGTCACGGTACGCGGAGCTGTCAGCATCGGTCGCCGGCTGATGGACCCTTTGGCCGAGTTGGTCAAGATCGACCCGAAGAGTATCGGTGTCGGCCAATACCAGCACGACGTAGAGCAAAACGCCTTGAAAAAGAGTCTGGATCAAACCGTGGAGAGTTGCGTGAATTTAGTAGGTGTAAACGTGAATACGGCGAGCAAGCATTTGTTGACTTACATCTCGGGATTAGGCCCTACGCTAGCGCAAAACATCGTGAATTACCGGGCGGAGCACGGACCCTTCACTTCCCGGAAAGAACTGATGAAAGTCCCCCGTATGGGAGAGAAAGCTTTCGAGCAAAGCGCCGGATTCCTACGGATACCCGACGGAAAGAACCCGTTGGACAACTCAGCCGTACACCCCGAGAGCTACCCGATCGTCGAACGGATGGCCAAGGACCTAAAATGCTCGGTAGCCGACCTGATCACCGACAAAGCGCTTAAAAAGAAACTAAAACTAACGGACTACCTTACGGATAAGGTCGGGATGCCTACCCTGCTTGATATCATGGAGGAACTGGATAAACCGGGCCGTGATCCCCGCCAAACGATCCAAGTATTCGCGTTCGATCCTACGGTGAAAACGATCGAGGATTTGAAAGAAGGGCAAGTATTGCCCGGTATCGTGAACAACATCACCAACTTCGGTTGTTTCGTCGATGTAGGGATCAAGGAAAACGGGCTTGTCCATATCTCCGAGCTGGCGGATCGTTTCGTAAGCGATCCTACCCAAGTGGTCTCCATCCATCAGCATGTCAAGGTGAAGGTTCTAAGCGTAGACCTATCCAGAAAACGTGTTCAATTATCCATGAAAGGGATCTAAACGATGAAAGAGAAGATTAATAAGACAAACGTGGCACGCCTGCTGGACAAGGCTAAGATCGCCTACCAGCTCGTGCCTTATGAAGTAGACGAGAATGATCTGAGCGCTACGCATGTAGCGGAGCAGCTAGGGGAAGATATCGCCCAAGTATTCAAGACCTTGATCTTGCATGGCGATAAGAGCGGTTATTTCGTATGCGTGATCCCCGGAGCGGACGAGGTGGACTTGAAAAAGGCGGCCAAGGTATCCGGGAACAAGAAATGTGAGATGATCCCCGTGAAAGAGTTGTTACCACTCACCGGTTATATCCGGGGAGGATGCTCGCCTATCGGCATGAAAAAGCATTTCCCTACGTATATCCATCCTACGGCATCCGGCTTCGATAAGATCTATGTAAGCGCCGGACAACGAGGCTTGCAGATACAGATAGCCCCCGCCGATTTAATCAAGGTGGCGCAAGCTATAGAAGCGGATTTGATCGCATGATCTAACATCGCTGAGAGTACTTCGTAAGAAGTACTCCAGTACTCCGCAAAGAGTATCGCAGTACTTCCTAGGGAGTACTGGAGTACTCCTTATGAGGGACTGAGATCAAACAGCACATGATATCTTAGAATTTCTTAAACGTATACGTTCTTCCTTCGCAGCTCATTACCAGATTCGTCACAGATGACTGCTCGATCGTGAAAGTTTGTTTAGGTGAGGTCCAATCCGTATAACGCATGAATTGTTCCAAAGGTGTACCTCCATAGTTGACCAACTCCAGATCCAGTCTCGTATCTTCCTCCAACGTCTTATAACCGAAATTCGTACGATATACGTCCTTTGCCGGGTCATATAATTGGTACTCGAACAAAGAGGTCTGGAAGTTATACCAAACCGTATCCACCGTCTGGACCACCCCATTCGCCTCTACGGTTTTCAATTGCCATTTTCCTTCCAGCTTATGTTCCACCTTATTACAAGACACCAACGCCACGACAAAACAAGTTATCGCTATCAAATTTTTCATCATAATCCTCGTACTTATATACCTATATTGATTTGAAACGTCAAAGAAAAGAATTAATTTCCAAAGGACAAAGTTTTTAAGGATATCCTAGCCACAAATACCCAGAACTTTTTCTTCCTTCCCTTTGTTAATTGGGTAATTACAATACAAATATTATCCAATATGAAAACATTTATTGATAAAATGGATTATGCGGTCAAGAATTGGTGGTTATCACTATTGGTCGGACTGCTTTACATCATCGTCGCTATTTATTTAATGTTCGCGCCATTGGCGAGCTACGTAGCGCTTAGTATCTTATTCAGTGTCTCTATGTTCGTAAGCGGCTTGTTCGAGATCGCTTTCGCCTTGGCGAACAAAAAGGGTATCAGCAGTTGGGGATGGTATTTGGCCGGAGGTATTATCGATTTGATCTTAGGTATATTCTTGATGGCAAGCCCGGGACTTAGCATGGAGGTGCTTCCGTTTGTCTTGGCATTCTGGCTTATGTTCAGAGGCTTCTCGGCTACCGGTTACTCGATGGACCTGAAACGATACGGTACACGGAACTGGGGTTGGTACATGGTCTTCGGTATCTTGGCTATCCTTTGCTCCATCGGTGTTATCTGGCAACCCGCCCTAGGGGCCTTCACGTTGGTTTACATGATCGCTTATGCCTTATTAATAATAGGTATATTCCGTGTCATGCTATCCTTCGAACTGAAAAGCTTGCATAAAAGAAATAAGGAAGCACAAGCGGAATAAGTCTGATTCAAGGATTAATTGGTCTATTTTTAAATTATCCAGTAAGTCAACACCACTTTTATTATTTTTGTGTTCAATCATTAATAAATTAACGGATGAACGCAAACTTACCACAATTAGATTTGCCCCGGGATTATGTCGTAGGAAACGACATTACCGAGGCAATCTTAAACTTTTACAAGCAGACTTGCCGGTTAAAAGCAGGTATTTTCGTGTTATGCGTTGAAGGAAATTTACGGGCTTCCATCAACTTGACGGAGTACACGTTGAAACCGAATGATTTCATCACCTTGATGCCGGGAAGCATTATTCAGTTCTGTGAGCAGAAAGAGAGTTTCCGCCTTTCCTTTATAGGATTCTCATCCGAGTTCATGGACTGCGTGAACATGATAAAGTCTACGATGAGCGCCTTACCTACTATCTACGAGAATCCGATCATATCACTGAGTGAGGACCGGGCGGACTTCATTAACGATTATTTCCATTTGCTAGAGCGGGTACAAGCGAAAGAGAAATCCATAAACAGGGAGATGGTGAAACATATCCTGCTTACCATGATCCATGGGATCAGTGATTTGTATCAAGGAAAATCATGGCCTAACAAGATAACGACCCGTAGCGACGAGATCCACAAGAAATTCATCCAACTGGTGATGAAAAATTATACCTCAAAGCGACAAACGGCTTTTTACGCCAGCCAACTAAGTATTTCTCCCCAGCATCTCTGCATGATCATCAAGCAAAAGACCGGACGTTCCGTATCCGATATCATAGCCGATATGATAATCATGGACGCAAAATCGCAATTGATGGCTACGGACTTGACTATCCAAGAGATATCTTACTCCTTGAACTTCCCGAATGTATCCTTTTTCGGTAAGTACTTTAAACGGTACGTAGGCGTATCTCCACAGAAGTTCAGAAACAGTTAAGATAAAATTTAAATGTAACAGAAAAAAAATATCACTTTTTGCTTGTAGTTTCCAAAAAAGCGTTACTTTTGCTGCGTATTTAAAAACAAACAGACAATGAATCGATTTAGCTTTACATATTACTTTTATTACTTTTACTTTAGCAGAGTAAGGGCAGGAGTTTGTATGTAAAGCGTTGATGATTGAATATAAATATCAATAAAATATAAAGTCCTGCCGGTTTCGGTGGGACCTTTTTTTTGTTTGTAACAGTTTAGAGTAAAAATAGAGAAACAAGATGAAAAAGAAAGTAGCAATACAGGGAATAGCCGGTTCGTATCACGACATCGCCGCCCGTAATTATCATGAAGGTGAAGAAATAGAAATCATCCCTTGCAATACGTTTCGGGATGTTATCACGACGATCAAGAAAGACCCGTCCGTACTAGGCATGATGGCCATCGAGAATACGATAGCGGGAAGCCTCCTTCAAAACCATGAGCTGATCCGTGAGAGCGGGCTGAGTGTTACCGGCGAGTATAAGCTACGTATCTCCCATTCCTTAGTAGCGCTTCCGGGAACCTCGATACACGAGGTAACAGAGGTCAACTCCCATCCGATAGCGTTGATGCAATGTACCGATTTCCTCGATACTCTGCCCAACGCCAAGGTGGTAGAGAAAGAAGATACCGCCATGAGTGCCCGGTGGATCTCGGAGAACCAACTGAAAGGACATGCGGCGATATGCGGGAAACTGGCCGCCCAGATCTACAAGATGGAAGTCCTTGCCGAGGGGATCGAGACTAACAAACGGAATTTCACCCGCTTCCTCGCTATAGCGGACCGTTGGACGGCGGATGAGATGCTTCGAGGAACCGATAAAAACAAATCCTCTCTCGTATTCGCTCTTCCCCACACTTCCGGCAGCCTTTCCAAAGTCCTCTCCGTTCTCTCTTTTTACGACATGAATCTCTCTAAAATACAATCCTTGCCTATTATCGGGCGTGAATGGGAATACTTGTTCTACATTGATCTTACTTTCACGGATTTCACCCGTTACAAACAAGCGTTGGACGCTATCAGACCATTAACAAAAGACTTAAAAAATATTAGGCGAATATGCAGAAGGAAAACAAAGCGTGTAATATTACACCCGCTAACCGTGTAGGTAGCGTACAGGAATACTACTTCTCCAAGAAGCTGAAGGAAGTAGCCGAGATGAACGCCGCAGGCAAGAACGTCATTAACCTTGGCGTAGGCAGCCCCGACCTTCCACCTTCGGAACAGACCATCGAGACGTTGTGTGAACATGCCCGCAAAGCGAACGAGCACGGTTATCAGCCGTACGTGGGCATACCGGAACTGCGTAAGGGATTCGCCGATTGGTACAAGACGTGGTATAACAGTAGACTTGGACCCGAAAACAGAGATCCAACCACTCATCGGCTCCAAAGAAGGTATCTTGCATATCTCGCTGGCATTCTTGAATCCGGGGGATGGCGTACTGGTTCCGAACCCGGGATATCCGACATATAGTTCCGTCAGCAAGCTAGTAGAGGCTCGTTTGATCCCTTACGAGTTGAAAGAGGAATTGGGATGGCAACCGGATTTCGAGGAACTGGAGAAAATGGATCTCTCCAACGTAAAGCTGATGTGGACCAATTACCCGAATATGCCCACAGGGGCGAACGCTAGCGTAGAGCTATACGAGAAACTGGTGGCCTTCGGCCGGAAGCACGGTATTATTATATGTAATGATAACCCCTATAGCTTCATCTTGAACGAGCATCCGCTAAGTATCTTAAGCATACCGGGAGCCAAAGAGATCTGTATCGAGATGAACTCCATGAGTAAGGCTCATAATATGCCGGGTTGGCGTATGGCGATGCTGGCTTCCAACGCCCAATTCGTCCAATGGATACTGAAGGTAAAAAGCAATATCGACTCCGGGCAGTTCAAGCCGATGCAATATGCGGCGGTAGAAGCCCTGAGCGCAAAGAAAGAATGGTACGATAACATGAATCGTGTCTACCGTAGCCGCCGGGACCTTGCCGGACAAATCATGCGTACTTTGGGATGCGAGTACGACGAGAACCAAGTAGGTATGTTCCTTTGGGGACGTATCCCCGACTCCGCCGAGAGCGGCGAGGCAATCGCCAACAAGGTGCTATACGAGGCAAACGTATTCCTTACGCCGGGATTTATCTTCGGTAGCCGTGGCGAGCGTTATATCCGTATCTCCCTTTGCTGCAAGAACGAGACTTTAGAAGAAGCCTTGAAGAGAATTGAGAATTTATAACTGAAAATTGAAAATTAAAATATAGATCACAAAGATGGAAATGAAGATTGAACCGTTAGCATTACCGGGAGTTGACACACAACGTCCTATCGTAATCGCAGGCCCTTGTAGCGCCGAGACAGAAGAGCAAGTGTTAGAAACAGCCCAAGGATTAGCCTCCAGAGGCGTTAAGATATTCCGCGCGGGTATTTGGAAGCCTCGTACGAAACCGGGTGGATTCGAGGGCATCGGAGCCGAGGGATTGGCTTGGTTGAAGAAAGTGAAAAAAGAGACCGGCATGCTGGTATCTACCGAGGTCGCTACTAAAGATCATGTATTCGAGGCATTGAAAGCCGGTATCGATATCCTTTGGATCGGAGCACGTACGACGGTAAATCCATTCGCTGTCCAAGAGATCGCCGATGCGTTAAAAGGGGTTGATGTACCTGTATTGATCAAGAACCCGGTTAACCCGGACTTGGAGTTATGGATCGGAGCGTTCGAGCGTTTGTACGGAGCGGGCATTCATCGTTTGGGTGCTATCCATAGAGGTTTCAGCTCATACGACAAGAAAATCTACCGTAACCTTCCGTTGTGGCATATTCCTATCGAGCTTCGCCGCCGTATGCCGGACCTGCCTATTTTCTGTGATCCTAGTCACATTGGTGGTAAGCGTGAGTTGGTAGCCCCACTTTGCCAGCAAGCGATGGACTTGAGTTTCGACGGCTTGATCGTAGAGTCTCATTGTAACCCGGATTGCGCATGGAGCGACGCTTCCCAGCAAATCACCCCGGATGTATTGGATTACGTATTGAACCTATTGGTGATCCGTGACGTAAACCAGACTACCGAGAACCTGACCGCTCTTCGCCGCCAGATCGATGGTATCGACGAGCAATTATTGGAGCTTTTGGCTAAACGTATGCGTATCTCCAAGGAGATCGGCGTTTATAAGAAAGAGCACAATATGCCGATCTTACAGTCTCCCCGCTACAGCGAGATCTTAGAGAAACGCTCCTGCATGGGTGAGCAAATGGACCTGAGCCCGGACTTTGTAAAGGAGATCTTGAAGGAGATCCATGAGGAATCCGTGCGCCAGCAAATGATTATCATGAACGAACAATAATTTATAAGATGAAAATATTGATTTTAGGCGCAGGAAAGATGGGTTCTTTCTTCACCGACCTGCTTAGTTTTGATCATGAGGTAGCCGTATTGGAGAAAGATCCGAAACGTATGCGTTTTATCTATAACGCCCTTCGCCTACAAAGCCCGGAAGAGGTTAAGGATTTCAATCCCGAGTTGGTCATCAACTGCGTGACGTTAAGTTACACGATAGAGGCTTTCAAGGCCGTAATGCCTTACTTGCAGCCATATTGCATTATTTCCGATATCGCTTCCGTGAAGACTTATTTGAAGGAGTTTTATGAGACATGCGGTTTCCCGTATGTCTCCACTCACCCGATGTTCGGACCTACATTCGCTAATCTGGGACAACTGGAGAAAGAGAATACGATTATTATCTCCGAGGGCGATCATCTGGGCAAGATATTCTTCAAGGATATTTATTCCAGCCTCCGCTTGCATATCTGCGAATACACGTTCGAGGAGCACGATAAAGTGGTAGCCTACTCACTAGGTATCCCATTCGCCTCCACTATGGTATTTGCCGCTACGATGAAGCATCAGGATGCCCCGGGTACCACTTTCAAACGCCATATGAAAATCGCCCGCGGCCTTTTGTCCGAGGACGATTTTCTATTGACCGAGATCCTTTTCAACCCCCGTACCCCTCGCCAAATCGAGCGGATACAAGAGGAATTGCATATCCTGCAAGAAATCATCAAGGATAAGGATTCCGAGAAGATGAAAGAGTATCTGACCAAGATACGGAAGAATATCGAATAAGAAATTAAGAAGGTTGTGCTGATTAATTTTTCAGCACGGCCTCTTTTAAAAGTTCTCTCCTTACCAACATAAAGGAGATAAATAACGTACACAATTCCGCCACCGGTACATTATACCAAATACTTTGGATGCCGAATAAAGAAGGATAAACGATAATACCAAAGGTTACGAATACCAAGCTACGCAGCATAGAGATAACAACCGACAGCTTAGCGTTGCCGATAGCCGTGAAATAACTGGAGGCCAATATATTCAGCCCACTCATCAAGAAGGTGAAGCAATAAATCGTTATGCCGTAATTAGCGATCGCCAAAGCGTCCAAAGCCTCTCCTCCCTTAAAGAAAAAGGACGTGATCTGTTGCCCGAAAAAGAATAAGATGGCGAATAACGTTATACCTATCATAAAATTAACACGCCCTGCTAATCTCAGCACTTTCTCGATCCGGTCCAATCTTCCCGCCCCGAAATTATAACTGATAATCGGTATAATTCCATCGGATATCCCTAAGAATACCGTGGTGGCGATAAACAAGATATAGTTAATCGCCGTAAAGGCGGCGACTCCATCCTCTCCTAAATATCGCATCATCGTTATATTGAACAAAAAAATCGTGATTCCGGCAGATAGCTCGGATATTCCTTCCGAAGAGCCATTGTATAACGCATTCCAGACCAAAGGCCAACGGAAACGTCCTCTTTGTACCGCTACGACTTGCCCTCGCTGGAACATCCGGGGAATATTGAACAGCGCTCCCAAGGTAAAGGCCAAACCTGTAGCCAATCCCGCCCCCTTAATCCCTAAACCCATTACCGGGATAAACAAAAGATCCAGACCGATATTAATCAACACCGTACTTCCCATTACGATCATGGCATAAAGCGGATGCCCCATCGCCTTAATCATATAATCTCCTAAGAACATCAATGATAATAAAGGGAAAAACGGGACAAGGGAACGAATATAGTCCACGGCTCCCGTAACCAATACGTCATTCGCACCTAACATACGGGCGATATCTCCGGCGAATATATAAATCAACCCGCTAATCAAAACGGATATTCCTCCAAGAAACAAGAACGAGGTAGTTATAGCGTTATTCGCCTCTTGCCGATCCAAACGTCCGAGGTTTATACCGATCAAGGTCTGGCACCCTACTCCTATCACGATAGACAAAGCCGTCATCAAACTATAGCAAGGTAAGATCAGATTCACGCTGGCCAAAGCGTTCGCCCCGACAAACCGCCCTAATATCACACCATCAATCACCGACTGAATCCCGAGGAATAATAGGCCGGCTACTCCCGGTATCGTATATTTCAGAAATAGTCTTGAAATCTTTTGGGTTAGTAAACCACGCTCCAACTCTTGGCGATGGATCGCCTTTTCTCCACTCATTTTCATATTATCCACTTCACGTTTTTAACGACGCGAAGATATGGCTATTGAAAACAAGAAAAATTACCCTATGATAAATAATGACTTTTCCCTATTTTTTTACGGAAGCACGGATACGGCTCAATGACTGTGGGGTTATCTGTAAATAGGAGGCGATATGTTTCAAGGGTAGTTTCAAGATCAAGTCCGGACGGGTTTTCAGCAATGACTCATATTGTTCACGAGCTTCCATCCAACTATCGTTTATAAAATAGTTCTCATATTCCCGAAGATAGTAATCTTGTATTTTCAACCCCCAATTGGCCAACTCAAGGGAGCTCCGGCATAGGTAATCCAATTTCGTTTTCGGTATTCTCAATAATGTCGTATTCTCCACCATTTGAACATTATAGGCGGAGATATTCCGATAAACGAATAGATGTTTTCTGTTATTTGCTTACACGATAATTGTGTACTTTCAGATTCTCTATCCGGCTATTGAAGTTTCCGGCTTTCTCGAGCGGGAAAACCAATGTGCGTATATAACTCATAGAATCTTTTCCTGCATTGAAATAACATTTCTGTATGTTCATTTCTTCAACAACCTTTCCGTTTACTCTGAGTGTGGTACTACGATGATCGCCTTCAATCTGAATGGTCGCTTTCTCTCCCGGATTCACTTTATATGGGAACGTATTCAAATAACCATCGCGTGCAAAACCCATCATCCCTCGAATTGGATCTGCTAGATAGAATACGGCATTGGGTGAACGGAACAATTCTGTTCCGCTTTTCTCTGGTGCTCCGGTAATGTCGAAGCTGACTGTATAATTATAGCCGATTTCCGGGTAAGTGGAAGTGCTGCCGGGAGCAACGGTAGAACGCTCATATACCAATGCCGGACTCTTGCCGATTCTTCCCCAATTTGGATTGACTCCGGGGGGACTTCACTGATAGCACTACGCTTTTCATTATACACTTCGAATGGCAGACTGGTTTCTTTCCCTGTCCATGTCTTTACTGCTAGAGTTTGTAACGCAGGGAATACACGGTGATGAATGTCTTTCACGGAAATTCCATTACCTGCATGGTCGTTCCAGATGGCAAACATGCCACCGAGAATAGCAGGGTGCTTTTCTTCGAATACGGCTTTCCCGATATGTGCCGGTGTCCATTCTTTATATAAAAATACCTCGTTAAGATAATCCTGATAGTAACCGGCTAATGGAACAATGTAAACCATTGCATCCGGAATGCTGATTAGCTGGTAGCCGTCTTTTATCATGGTTGCTGGGTCGGCATATCCGTTATACCAGGCATTCATAATGATATTTTCTGATTTGACAGGGGTGTCTCCTTTTAGCATGATGTGAGAGCGCCCCATATCACGGCTTGTTTGCCAAAGCCTTCTACCAGCCGGATATAATGGTCGGTGAAAGCCCGGAATTTTTCTACTACCTCTTTCTTGGCATTCGAGTATTCGTCGGTACCGATATGCACACGCTTGCCTACGAATACAGGGTCGTCACCTTTCAGGTATTCTTTGAACAGATCGTCTGCAAATTGATAGGTTTCCGGTTTGAATAAGTCAAGATGATCCATTCCGTACTCCTTGCTCCCAATTTCCGGTTTGTAATGAGTGAATGCTAATGAATGTGCCGGAATATCAATTTCCGGTATAATCTCTACAAAGTTGGTTGCAGCTTGATTTTTGAAAATCAATAAATTCGTTTTTTAGAATAAGAACCGTCGCGGGCTGTGAGTCCCGGATAAGTTTCGGACTCCAGACGGAAAGCAGCATAAGTCTTGTCCCAGTTGTTATCAAAATATTGCTTGAATCCATTATCATTCAGATGGACTTGCAGGGTATTCATCTTGTAATAAGCCATTATTTTTACCAGATCCTGAAGATAGCTCATCGGAATGAATTTACGACCGCAGTCTATCATGAATCCCCGGATGGAGTAGTCGGGGTAGTCGCGGATTATTCCTTTAGGAAATGAGTGCTCCTGGCTTTGTTCTGCTATTTGCAAGAGGGTACGTGTGCTCCAGTAAAGCCCTGTCGGGGTGGGAGCAGAAGTCGTGATCCGATCGGTAATCTTGATTTCATAACCCTCTTCTCCCAGCTTTTTGTCAGCTGACAGTGATAGGATGAAGTCTCCGGGTGTGGCTTTGCCTTGAGTTACGCTTAAT
>ENA-OQBD01001100-OQBD01001100.1-human-gut-metagenome-genome-assembly--contig:-NODE-1100-length-13001-cov-3.923412_pt1 | contig 13001 bp, 14 predicted proteins | sample MGYA00242742_ERZ504543 | MGnify/ENA primary metagenome ERZ504543 (study PRJEB26092, sample SAMD00036239) | human gut metagenome | host: Homo sapiens | study: EMG produced TPA metagenomics assembly of... | reverse complement strand
ATGCCGTGCCGCACACCGAGCCGCAGCGAGGCGCTTCGGAGCGCAACCGCCGCTTGCGGCGGCTCTTGGCGCGGAGATCCGCCGGAGCGGTGCTTAAGCCGTAAGGCGGGAATTATGCGGTGTTGCCTTATAGCTATTGAACACGCTCACAATGATAAAGGTCTTACAAGAGAGAACCTTGCAGAGCGCATACGAAAAAGCGAACGCTATGTTGTTGCTATCGAACGAGGTGAACGAACCCCCAGCTTAAAAACCTGCGGCACCTACGTTCACAGCATGGACGAACACAAACGGCGCGAAATGGACAAGATGGATGACATGTTCGGGATGCAGTACAGTATCTCTGTGGAGAACCAGCCTTATCCTGTGCTTTGTACACTCTCGGCAGACGGCTGCACCGCCCATGTTCCTGACTTCCCCAAAATCGTCATCACTGCATCAACATTAGACGCCGCCCTGCTCGAAGTCAAGCAGCAAATCGAAAAAGTCCTACGCCAATATAAGAACCCGCCCATTCCCACCAAACAAGACCAAATCGTAGTGCCAACCAACAGCGTGTTGGTACTCGTCAAAGCGAGCTGACTACGCTGACCGCTCCTATTTTTCCCTGCCAACTCCGCAAAATTTATCCACAAAAAGCGCCCGGGCGGTTGAAAAGTTCAAGCGCCCGGGCGCAGTCTTTTTATCGTTTTGGGGTTATTGGGGGGAAAATCCGCGAAGCTTATTTCATAACTTCTTCAACGCTGACCTTGCGGTTCTCGCGCAGAGAAAGGGTAGCTGCGTCTGCGGTGGCGATAGCTGCACGGGCAGCTTCACCGGTCATCAGCGGCTTGAACTCATCCGGGATGGGATCACCGTGCATCACACCATTGAAGAACTCCATCTCTGCGTTCATGATGCTGTTCAGCCACATCGGCGGCTTTTTGCCGGGATGGCCGTACTGGATAGCGCCATCCATCTCGGTGCTGTGGTAGATGCGGGTACGGTCATCATCGATTTCCTTGTTCGCGTGCACGCAGTAATGCTCTTCGGTACCATCGGCCAGCTTGACCGTCATGCCGACATTGCACATATCGATGCGAATGGCGCCCTTGGTGCCCTGAATCAGGACGTAATGCTCAGGCCAGTGGAAGGCAGAACCATACTCGACGATGGCGTAGGTGTTGTTACCGAACTCCAGATTCAGGAACAGCATATCGTCCTCATCGCCAAACTCAGGGCCGGAGTGGGCAACATTGCCGCCGGTCATGGTAACACGGGTTGCGGGTCCCATGATGAACTGGATGCAGTCCAGCTCATGGATGTGGTGATACAGATGGCCGCCGGACTTGGAGCGGATCTTCTTCCAGCTGATAGAGGGCTGCGGCTCCTCCCAGCCGTTACGGGCAGAGTGGGCATAAAGCACCTTGCCGATGCGGCCTTCCTGAATGAACTTTTTGGCAAGACGGACGCCGTGGAAGAAGTTCATGACGTGACCGGCCATAAAGACCACATTATTTTCCTTGCAGGTGTTGACCATCTCATCGCAGTCTGCATAAGAAAGGGCAATGGGCTTCTCGCAGAAAACATTCTTGTGGTTGCGGGCAGCTTCCAGCACCGGTTCCTTGTGCAGATAGTTGGGGGTTGCCACGATAACGGCGTCCACATCCGGACGGGCGCAGATGCTTTCCAGACTGGACTCATTGTCGCAGCCAAGTTCGGCGGCGATGGCAGCGCCGTTTTCGGGATCATAGACGGCAACGATCTTTGCCCCCTCTTTAGTTTTCATGATGCGACCCAGTTCAGCGCCAAAGTAGCCTGTACCTACGATTGCATAACCTACGGTTTTCATACTGTAAAACTCCTTTTATACTTGTGTTGTTTTTACTTGACAGCGCCGTCGGACAGGCCGCCGGCCATCTTATTTTGGATAAAGCAGAAGAAGATGATGGAGGGAACGACCACGATAGCGCAGGCAGCCATCAGGGAGCCCCAGTTCAGGATATCGGCACCCTCCAAGGTCTTAACGGCAACCGAGATCGTAGTTTTGTCGGAGCTGCTCATCAAAATCATGGAGTAGAGGTATTCATTCCATGCATTGATAAAAACATAGATCGCAGTGGCAACGATGCCGGGAGAAACCAGCGGCAGCACGATCCGGATAAAGACCTGCAGCTTGTTGGCTCCATCAATGCGGGCTGCTTCCTCAATACCGATGGGTACAGTCTTGAAGAAGCCGACCAGCATCCACACGGCGTAAGGAACGCTGAACGAAAGGTAAACCAGCATCAGGCCGATACGGGTATTGGTCAGGTTCAGCTTGGCCATGACCATGGCATACGGGATGACCAGCATGATGGAGGGGAACATATAGGTAGTGACCAAGATCTTGGTCATTACATTGCCCAGCTTGGGGAAGAAGCGGACGACGCCGTAGGCTGCCAGCGAGGAAATGATGATGGCTACCACCGTGGTGCTGCCTGCAATGATAAGGCTGTTGCGAATATTGACGGTGAATTTCAGGGTGAACAGGACCGTTTTAAAATTTTCCAGTGTCCATTGGATAGGCCAGATCTTTGTGGGGTTGTTCAGCATCTCGCTGCTGCTTTTAAAGGCAGAAACCAGCAGCCACAGCAGTGGGAACACAGCCACGATTGACAGAAGGATCAAATAGACATTGGAAACTATATCGCCGAAGCGTCTTCCTTTTTTCATGCCCGATCCTCCTTTTCCCAATGTGTGATAACCGCAAAATAGATAAGGCAAACCGCAATAAGGAATGCAAGCAGAATGATCGATGCTGCAGATGCGCGGCCAACAAGCTTGTTCGTCCAGCCAAGGTCATAGATGTACAACGGCATCGTGGTTGTCATACTGGCCGGTCCACCGGCAGTGGTCATGAAAATGATATCGAAGTTGTTGAACACCCAGATGGTGCGCAGCACGACCAGCAGGCCGACAACGACTTTGATGTGCGGTACGGTAATGTGGATAAAGGACTGCCAGGAACTTGCACCATCGATCAGGGCGGCTTCGTACTGATCCTGCGGCACGGTCTGCAAAGCAGCGTAGACATTGACCATGATCATGGGGGCACCGAACCAGATGTTAATGAACACCAGCGTGGGCAGCACCAGTTTAGGGTCGCTCAGGAATTGCAGCATCCCCTCGGACAAGCCAAGCTTCATCAGCATAGTGGGGATATAACCCTGAATGCCGTTGAGCATCCATTTCCATACCAGTGCGATAGCAATGGAGGGAAACGCCCAAGGGATGATCATACAGATGCGGTAGATGGGGCGTGCTATGGGATTGCTGATGCGGTTCAGAGCCAGTGCTGCAGAGAAACCGATCAGGATCTGACCGGTGAGACTGAAGAAAGTCCAGACAAGCGTCGTTAGGAACGCCTTGCCGAATGCAGGATCCGTAAAGATTTTTATGTAGTTATCGATCCCCTTGAATGCGTATGTTGACTTTATCAAGGTCTTGTTGGTAAAGCTGTACAGCAAGGTCGAGCACAGCGGGTATACCAGCAGACAGAGAACAACCAGCATGGCAGGGGCCACAAACAGCCAGCGCGTAAGGTTACGGTCTTTTTTCGCTGGTCTGGATTGTGGAGTGCGCGTAATTTCTTTCAATATAGTATCCTCCCGGTCATTTTTGCCACAAAGAAAGCGGGGAGGGTGGGTCCTCCCCGCCTAACGTGAAGTTATCAGCTGATCATCGTATCAAAGATGTCGTTGAGTTTATCCTCAGCAGCTTTGGCAGCCGTTTCCACATCGGTGCCGTTGGTGATGATATCTTGGAACATTTCCTCGATAACACCCTGAGAGGTCAGATAGCTGGCCTGTGCGCTGGGGCCGTGCTCAAAGCCGATGGCATGGCCTTGGGCCACCAGAGCTGCGGATTTTCCACCATAAACTCTGCGAAGGCTTTGCCGTTTTCCATCGGAACGGTCAGGCGCGCGCTTGCACCATCGGGCACTGTCAGCGTACAGACAGCCTCCAGCGCAGCATCGGTGTTCACCACATCAGAGGCAATGTCAGCCGTGATGCGTACCTTGCCTTCTTCGTGGAACTGGCGCAGGCGCACGTCACGAAGTTCTGCTGTGTCCGTCAGGCGGAGGCTGACGCCGCGCCAAATACCTGCGTCCGGCAGATTCGGGCCCCAGTCCCAGCCAAACATATAATGCGCCTTACGCAGATATGTATTACCGTGCTGGCAGCCGGTGGAGGCATAGAAAATATCGCTCTCGGCGTCCTTGGCCTCAATGTAACGCAGTGGGGACGCAAAATCGACCCGCAGTGTGTTTTCCGTCTGCAGCTTTCCGGTGACATCCACCCGCCATGTGCGGTGCATATCATCAGCGCCAAGAATGACCTGCGTCATTCAACCGGACAGTGGCCAGTGTGTCAAGCCCTTCAAACACCAGCACAGCCTTGGCGGATGCACACTGGTCGGCTGTCAGACTGAAGCTGCGCCAGTAGGCGTAGTCCTTGTAGAATAGCTGCTTGACCTTGTATTCATTCCTGCGCCAGTAAGGGTCCTCGCAGAGATTCAGTGCCAGCATATCGCTGAGAACACTGCCCGGCACGATGCCCGGGTGGACGGCGTCACTGTCTGCAGCAGACCACTGCCAGACACCGTTCAGGGAAATCTTTTCGTCCATAATGGCTCCTTCTGGCCCCGGTATCAGGCCTTCAGACCGGAGGTTGCAATGCCTTCGACAAAGTTGCGCTGGAAAATCAGGAAGAAGATGACAACCGGCAGCACAAACAGGAAGGCAGCTGCCATCAGATGGGTCCAGTCAACAGAGAACTGGTTCAAAAAGCCCTGCAACCCTAAGGAAAGTGTATACTTCTCGGTCTTGTTGATGTAGATCATGGGTGCCAGATAGTCGCCCCAGGCGTTGATGAACGCATAGATGCCGACGGTGGTCAGCGCGGGTTTGGACAGCGGCAGTGCAATGGAGAAGTAACGGCGGAACTCTCCTGCCCCATCAATCTTGGCGGCTTCCATCAGAGAGTTGGGCAGACCCGCAAAGAACTGGCGCATGATGATGATAAAGAACGGCGTGCCGAAGAAGGTGGGCACAATCAGCGGCAGATAGGTGTTGGTAGCACCCAGCTTGGACCAGATGCGGTACAGCGGAATCATTGTGACCGTGTAGGGAATCATCATCGTGGCCATAATCAGGGAGGAAATCACCTTAGAGCCCGCCCACTTGATGCGCGCCAGAGAGTATGCAACCATCGGGGTAGCGAACATCGAGCCCAGCACGGACAGCGCCGTGATGAAGATGGTATTCATCATATATTTAATGTAGGGAATTTTTGCCAATGCCTCGGGGTAGTTGGTAAAAATCCATTTGCGGGGCAACAACTGCACAGGAATCTGGAAAGCATCGTAGTTTGTCTTCATTGAGGTAGTGAACATGATGATAAACGGCGACAGGAAAATCGCGCACAAAACGACGACCAGCACATAGAACAGCGTTTTCTTCACCAGACCTATATAATAATGCTTTCTGCACCCGACAGAGCAGGGAATCCTGATGATAAAACCGCCTCCGTCATCGCGCTTTCAACGGCCGGGGCGGTTTTTGTTGGCACTTATAAAGAAAGGCGGTATATCATGCAAAAAATCATCTTTATCCCGCTGGATGAACGGCCCTGTAATCTGCAATATCCGGCCTACATCGGAGCCATCAGCGGGCTGGATATCTCCTTCCCGCCGCGGGCACTTTTGGGCAATTTCAAACAGGCTGCCAATGTGGATGGGCTGTGGACATGGATACAGGAGCAGGCAGCCGAAGCCACACAGCTTGTGCTTTCGTTGGATATGTTCCTCTACGGAGGCATCGTGCCGTCAAGGCTGCATCACCTTTCCGCTGACATCTGCCATACCCGGCTGAACCGACTGCGAGCATCGCGGCAGAATTTTCCGCATCTGCGGATTCAGGCGTACAGCCTTATCACGCGTGCACCCGCCCGCAACGGTGCCGGCGAGGAGCCGGATTATTATGAGGAATACGGTTATCGTATCTACCGCTATGGCGTTATCCGGGACCGCGCTGCCGTTGGTGTAGCCACACCAGAGGAGCTGGCTGAATGGGAACAGATAAAGGCGGAGGTTCCTGCGGAAGCTATGCAGGATTTTCTGACCCGCCGTGAGCAGAATTTTGCCAACAATCTGGCTCTCATTGATTTGGTGAAGGAGTGCGTTCTGGATTTTCTGTTCTTCCCTCTGGATGATTGCCGTGAATACGGCTTTGCCCCAGCTGAACGCCGCCAGCTGGCAGTATATCTAGCAAAGCAGGACTTGCTGAGTCACGTCATGCTCTACCCCGGTGCGGATGAAATCGGTTGCACCCTGCTGGCCCGTGCTATCCATGAGGATTCCCACACCGCGCCGCTGGTCTATGTAGATTGGTCCAGCGTGCGGGGGCGCAGCCAGATTCCCTCCTATGAGGACCGCAGCATCGGCGAGACGGTGCTGTTCCATCTGTTGGCGGCAGGCTGCCTGCCTGCCGAGACCAGTGCCGAGGCAGACTTCATTTTAGCGATCAACCCGCCGTCCCCCTTCACCCTGCGGCAGGAGAAGGAGCTTATCACCGATGACATTCTTCTGGACAGTGAACGGAATTTCCCTGCGTTTCTGGCGCGTATCCGGCGGTATCTTGCCCGCGGGCTGCGAGTGGGTGTGGCAGACTGCGCCATACCCAACGGTGCCGACCGCGCCCTGATGCAGTTTCTGTACGAGGACAAACTGCTTGACAAGCTGACCGCCTACGGCGGGTGGAACACCTCCTCCAACACGCTAGGCACTGTCCTTGCACATCTTTCCGCCTGCCACGCGGCAGAGAAAGCCGGTACATTTACCGGTACCGCCCAACAGAAGGCCGACGAATTTCTGTTTCTGTGCTATCTGGAGGACTGGGGCTACATGGCCTGTGTGCGCCGCGGCGTAACGGCCTTGCTGCCCACCCTGCGCCCGGATATGGATTTTCTGCATCTGCGCAGCCAGCAGGCGCTGGTACAGCCCCTTGTGCAGGAACGACTGGAAGCGTGGCAGCACAAATATCTGCCCGATACAGATTACTTTTTTTACACTGACTTTTCCGTGGGACAGAATGTTTGAAATTGAGCTGACGCTCAATAAAAAAGAGAACTAATGCGCTTCAGCCGCAATCGGCGGGTGCCGGGTATCCGGCACCCGCCTTACTTCATTCCTAAGCTTGCAGCTCCCAACAGCCCGGCAATATGCGGACTGAAGCTGGACGGCACCAGACCATGGGCGGTGCAGCCGTCTGCTGAGAGTGTACAAAGCACCGGATAGGGCTGGTTTTCAACGGAGATGCTGTACTGCATGGATGCGTGGGTCATGCTGGCGGGATGGCAGACGAGGCTCTCTACACCGCCCAGGCTTTCCGCCAGAGTGATCAGATACAGCGGCTTGAAGAAAGTATGAATGTTCTCCTGCAGCAAATACAGTATTGTTCTTCACAACAGTTTTGACGGCAACATGTGCCGAGGGATCTTTCTCCAGATAAGTATCCAGAATGGAGTCTAAAATCAGATTGCAAACCTTGTCCGGGTGGCCTCTTGTGACAGATTCAGAAGTGAAAATGCAGCTTAGCCTCTATTGCGCCTTACAGATTTTCTTTAAAAACACCTCTGCCTGCACTACCTCTATCTGCCGCGACAGCATTTGTACCTGCCGTTCTGCCTTATTTTTTCCGTGTTATGACAAACGCCGTAATGAGCGTTTGAATCGGCACGGTCAAGACCACGCCAATCGTGCCGCACAGGCCGCTTAAAATTTCGATGACAATAGCATTGTAGCTCATCATCTGGATGTAGGGCATCTCATAGGCGTAGAGCGTCAGCAACGTGCCGGTGGCCGTGCCCGTGTAGGCCAAAATCAGCGTGTTAGACATCGTACCAATCATGTCATGGCCCACCGTCAGGCCGGAGCGGACCAGCTCCCGCAGGGACAGCGTCGGGGCCTTGGCGCGGATCTCCTCCAATGCAGCGGTGATAGAAACACTCACATCCATAACCGCACCGAGGCAGGAGATGAGGATGCCCGCATACAGAATTGTAGCGACGTCAAGCCCCGACGCACTGGCGATGTAGACCATTGACTCCGCGTCCGATGCGTGGTAGCCGTTCAAATGTCCGGCGGTGCCCAGCAGCATTGCCAGTCCGCCGGAGATCATAACCCCCAGCGTTGTACCTAAGATACTGCACCGCGTCTTGCGCGACCAGCCGTTTAAAATGTAGAGCGACACTGCCAGAATCATCACTGCCGTCAGCGTACCAGCCCAAATACCGTTCACACCACAGTAGAGCAGCGGCACGTATAAAAATGCCACACAGCCAAAAGTAAATACCAGTGCCCAGAGGGTGGCAAAGCCCTTGCGTCCGCCCACCAGAACCAGCCCGGCCACAAACAGCGCTGCCAGGGCGTAGACCATGCCGGTGCGGTCATAGTTGTAGACGGAGCCGTTTAAGCTGCCGTCTGCCCCGGACTGCACGACGGCCACGATTTTTGTGCCCACCTGGCAGAATGCACCCTGCTGATAGCTGTTGGAATTGCTTAATGTGACCTGCTGCCCCTTCCATACGCCGGAGGTGATGCGCGCCGCAACAGTCTGTGCGCCGTTGAAGGGCCGGCCCCCGGAGTAGTCTGTCAAAATTTCCGTCACCACCGCCTGTACATAGCTGTGGCTGGTGCCCGGCTTGATGGATGCCCGCGATACCTGAAAACTTCCGAGCATGATTCCCACAAGAATCACCCCCGGAAGCAGGATGCGGAGCAGGATGGATAGCTGCTGCCGCTTGTTCAATTTTTAGTCCTCTTTTCTCTTTCTGCGATAGATGGTCAGGATACCCAGCGCTGTCATGCTGCCCAGGCAGAGCAGAACCACGGCAACAATCGGCATTGTGTCACCCGTCTGCGGGATGGCCGCTGTGGCCGCTGCGGGCGTACTGCCCTTCCCGGCGGTCTGCGCCGCGCCTTGGCTGACCGCTGCTGTGCTGGTGCTGCCTGTATTACCTGTGCTGGTCGCATTGCCTGTGTTCGGCCCCGGGTCCGGCTCGGCGGGGGCGTTGCCCGGCGTCGGCGGGACATCAGCGGGGACAGCTGCCGTGGTAAAGCGCTGCACGGCAGTCTGCTGTATGCTGCCCAGGGTGTTTGTGACCTGGGCGTACCACGCGTAGGCGGTGCCGGGCTGCAGGCCGTCCCAAGTCAGGGCGGCGGTACCGGTCCGGCTGCTGTCCTGCGCGACGGTGAAGTCCGCCGTGCCGATCTCCTCACCGCGGTCCAGATACGCGCCGAAGTAGCTCGTCAGGATCGTCTGCGGGTCGGTGTGGAAGTTGACGTCCAGCGTCAGAATATCGGTGTTGATATTGTTGTTGATGCGCTTTGGCAGGGCGCTGCCGTCCGCGGCGGTGTCGGGGGCCACGGACGCGGCGCTCTCGGTGCCCAACTCGGTCACAGAGGTATTGTCGTAGTAGTTGAAATCGTCCAGCGAGGGAGAGTAGGAGTTGATGTAGATTTTATTGTTGTCCAGGTCGAAGTACAGCATTTTAATATAGCCGCTGCCGCCCTCAAAGCCGGACTGATAGTCGGTGCAGATTTGGTAGACCGTCCGATCATAGACGCCATCCTTGTCGTCGTCAAAGACCGTCGTTTCATAGGACGCGCCGTGGTAGTGGCCGTTGAGCACCGCAATGACGTTGGGATTTTGGGCGACCACATTGTCCTGTACCAGCTGGCCGTAGTAGTCCATCAGGCCACCGTCGCTGTTGTAGGATAAACGGTGGGGGAAAGTTTGGCGGTGGCGCTCAGCGCCCCTTCCACGGTACCAGTTTGATGCCGCCCACCGCGTTCAGATTGACGCAGTCTACCGTATATTCGATACTGGCCGGGGCCACCGAAGTGCCATACACCGAGAAGTTGTCGATGGATGTGGTCCAGGAGGCAGCCGAGCTGAAGTAGTGGGAGAACACGAGGGCCCCACATTGTCCGCATAGTCTATTGAGGGATCCATGGCCAGGTCAGAGACTGTCTGGCTCTTGGAAGGATCTGCTGCATCGGTGACGGTGAAACTGATCGTCCGGGTCGTGAAATCCAGTGTGACCCGGATGTGATAGATCTGGTCATCACCGGTCAGCAAGCCATCCAGTACCTTACAGTCGGCAAAGGGTTGCTTTGGGGCCCAGACCTCCGTGGATGTAGTTGAAGTTCTTGCCGCTGCTGGGGAAGGCCGTGGAACCATCTTTATAGTAGTAGGCCATGGGGGCCTGCTTGCCGTCCCGTTTGGGGAAGGCTGCCAGTGCCAGCCAGGAGTTGCCGTTGGCATCCTCCAGCGAGATGTGGGCACCGCGGTAGTGCTTGTCCGAGGTGAAATGGCCTACGTTCCAGTCGAAATCTACCACAACGGTATCGCTGCTGACGGCGGAAAACTTGCGCCGATTCTGGGAGGTGGCGCTGCCGGTGCTGCTGCTGACTTTTGCCTGCAGCGACTGTCCTTCGATCCCATTTTCCACCACTGCAAAGGTGAAGGTGTTCCCATCGGTGAAACCACCGCTGGTATCAGGCATGTAGTTTTCCCAGTCATCACTGATCACCGGCACATGGACAACGGCGGAGTCGGTAAAACCGCCATCGGCAGCCACAGCGGTGATGGTGGCGATACCGCCCTGGTGTGCGGTGACCACGCCATTGGCGTCCACTGTTGCCACTGCCTCGTTGTCGCTGGTCCAGGTCACATCGGTGTTGGTCGCCAAATCGGGGGTAAAGTGAGCGGTCAGTTGATAGACTGGCTCAGCGTCACCACGGCCCGCCGTATCGGGGGAGAAGTAGTTGGATCGGATCCAGACTTCCTCCTCAGACAATTCCATGCCTGTAGCCGGGATGGGGTTGCTCTGCACGGTGACCGTGCAGGAAGCGGTAACCCCGCTTCCATCGTTTGCGGTGGCCGTTATGGTACCAGCACCTTCCGCCAGCGCTGTGACGGTACCATTCTGATCCACCGAGATGTAGGCTTCGCCGCCAGGCTCCACGCTCCAGGTGACGGAGGAATCATGGGCGTTTGCCGGTATGACCGTCACGGACAGCGTCTTGCTGCTACCCGTCTGGATAGCCATTGTCGTGTGGGAGAGCATCAGCTGTTCCACCAGGATCGGTGTCACCTCCAGGGTGATGCTATCGGAGATAGCAGGGTACTGGTCGGAAGTTGCGGTGATCTGCACCGTTCCGGGCGAGAGGGCCGTCACCTTGCCGTTCGCATCTACTGTTGCTACAGCGGTATTACTGCTGGTCCAATTGATCTTGTAGAAGGTCGCATCGGTCGGGGTAAGCACTGCCTGCAGCTGCAGTGTGCGGCCGGAACGCACCGTCGTATCGCCGGCAATCTCCAAACCTCTGCCGTTCCCCCACACGGAGCGTCATCGTTTCCTGTGAGAGTGTGAGGGAAGCCGGCTCGGCAACATTATGGGTATCAGCCGTGGTGCTCAGCGGAGTGTAGACTTCACCGCTCACCGCCTTGGCAGTCCTACAGATGGGCGGTGGGAGGTGCGACTATCTGCCGGAATCGACTACAAAACCGGTAAGCCCAGACGCACATCCACCTGCTGTAACACGCGACAGGAAGCAATCGCCGTTTTACAGCAGCAAGCCCACGAAGTCCGCACACAGGGCTGGCGCGATCCTATGTCGGTGACACTGGGAGAGTGGTATGAATACTGGCTGGACACCTATATGAAGGATACCATCAAGCAATCTACTTACGTCAGCTACCGCAGCTACTTGAACAAGCATTTTTGTGTGCTGGGGAAAATTTTATTAAAGAAATTAGAACCGCACACCTTGCAGGAGTTTTACAACTACAAATTCCGCGAGGAAGGGCTGTCGCCCAAGACGCTTCGCAACTACCATATGGCACTGCATAAGTGCCTACAGCAAGCTGTAAAAGAGCATCTACTGGTCTATAATCCCTGCGATGCCGTGACCCTGCCCAGCGGCGAGAAGCCCGAAATCAGCGTATTTACCAACGACCAGCAGCGGGCGCTGGTTCAGGCCAGCTACCGCCACCGCTATGGCGTGTTTATCCGCTTAGACTTGTGTACCGGATTACGCATGGGGGAATTGCTGGCGCTGAAGTGGGAAGACATTGATTTTTCCACCGCCCAACTTCATGTTAGACGTACCATCAACCGCCTTGCCAAGTACGAAGCCCACGATGGCGAAAACAAAACCGAAATCGTATTCGGCACACCCAAAACGAAAAACTCCCGCCGCACGATTCCGCTGACCCGCACAATGGCAGACGAGCTTACCAGTTGGAAGCAGCAACAAGCGCAGGATAAGATTCGGGCAGGGGATAAGTACACCGACGATGGCTTTATCGTCACCAACGAGTTTGGACACTACTTTGAGCAGAAAACCTTCAAGGATTACTACGACCGCCTGTTGAAGGATGCCGACATCGGGCACTTTACCTTCCACGCCCTGCGGCACACGTTCGCCACTCGCGCATTAGAGCGCGGTATGGACTACAAGACACTGTCGGCAATCTTAGGGCATTACTCGGTGGCTTTTACGATGGACACCTATGTTCACAGCCTGGATGAACACAAGCGGCGCGAAATGGACAAGATGAACGATATGTTCGGGATGCAGTACAGCATCTCCGTAGAGAACCAGCCTTATCCTGTGCTTTGTACACTCTCGGCAGACGGCTGCACCGCCCATGTTCCTGACTTCCCCAAAGTCACCACACAAGCGCCAACACTAGACGCCGCCCTGCTGGAAGTCAAGCAGCAAATCCAAAAAGCCCTGCGCCAGTACAAGAACCCGCCCATTCCTACCAAGCAAGAACAAATCGTCGTGCCAAACAACAGCGTGTTGGTACTCGTCAAGGCGAGCTGACCGCACCGACCGCTCCTATTTTTACCTGCCAACTCCGCAAGATTTATCCACAAAAAGCGCCCAGACGGTTGAAAACTTTCATT
>ENA-OQBD01001099-OQBD01001099.1-human-gut-metagenome-genome-assembly--contig:-NODE-1099-length-13027-cov-2.200233_pt1 | contig 13027 bp, 19 predicted proteins | sample MGYA00242742_ERZ504543 | MGnify/ENA primary metagenome ERZ504543 (study PRJEB26092, sample SAMD00036239) | human gut metagenome | host: Homo sapiens | study: EMG produced TPA metagenomics assembly of... | reverse complement strand
AGGAATAAAGAATGCTCTCAGAAAAAAATTTTCACAAGCAGGATGATATATATACTTCTTTTCCTGTTTTCATTAAACGTATTCAATCAAAGCAGTTTGATCCTTGCGGCAGTATTTATACTTGTAGTGATTTTTGATAGGGGAAAGCTGTATATTCCGGCAAATGATAATGTGTTTGTTGTACTTGTATTTTTTGCGGCTGTCTTTTTTGTTTTTTCAGCGCAGAATGGTTTAAATGCAGGAATATCCGCAATTGGATGCCCTATGGCTTATTATATCGGGCTTCGAGTGCAGAATGAACGAATAGCATTGGCTCAGGCAGAAAAGCAGTTGAAATCGGTGACGACACTGTTGGTAGCAGGCATGACATGTCATGCTGTTGTGAATTTTTTTGTATGAGTTGGTCGTTTCGGCGGAATCAATTCTGGCGGAACACATTACGACTTCTTTAGTCTGGGAGCAAAAACATCAGCAACGGGTGCTGCAACATATTTAACACTTTTTGCAGGTGTGATTTTTTACCTGATTATGGAAAGCAATTCGGTTAAAAAATGGGCTGCGGGTATCTTGTTAATAGTGATTGCCTTCGCATATGACATGATATTAGGTGGAAGAACTTTTTTTGCATTGACAGGTGTTAGTTTTGTTTTGAGCATGATTGTGTATATCTGGGGACAAAAGGACGACAAGAAAAAGATGAAGGCAATTGGAAAACTAATTCTAATTGCTCTTGTTCTTGGTGCTGTAGCAATAGCAGTATACATTAGGTATCAAGATACAATAACAAGAATGTTTGAGTCGACATATCTGTTTCACAGAATATCGTATGCGAATATAGCGCAGTCACAGGATTTGTTTTCCTTTTTTAAATCCAGCGATAGGGGAAACGTTCGGAATCAATATATTGCCTTAATGTTTGATTATCCATGGGGCGGAAGAAAGGTGCTAAGTACAGTCGGATTTTACGCACATGAACTTTGGCTGGATGTTTTTGACTCGGCTGGGATAATTCCGTTTGTTCTTATATGGATTGTGACCATACAGATTACTTTTTCTAATCTTAAGTATATCCTAAATAAAAAGGTACCAATTGAAAATCGAGTGTTGATCACAGGGATAACGGCTACTGTAACAGTTCAATTCTTTTTTGAGCCTGTTCTTACCGGGTGTCGAGCGCTGTTGTTTTCTTATTTATTGATTTGTGGAATCATCCGAAGTCAGCTGTCACAATACAGAGGTGGAACATATGAGGATAACCTACGTTTCTAATTTTATGAATCATCATCAGCTTCCTTTTTTCACAGGAAATTTTAAGTCAAGATGGTGTGGAGTATACATTTGTTGCCTTAGAAGCGATTCCGCAAGAGAGACTTGACATGGGGTATGAGGATATGAATCACAAATACCCGTTTGTGCTTTGTGCCTACGATTCTGAGGAGAAAAGGCATCAGGCAGAAAAACTAATTGATGATGCAGATGTAGCGATATACGGCTCATGCCCGGATAGTCTGATTGTGCGCCGCACGAGCAAAGGAAAACTGTGCTTTAAGTTTAGTGAGCGCTACTTTAAGGAGGGAACGGGGTTGTTGCGGATCCCGCACAATTTCGCGAGTGCGTGGAAGCATTTGAAACCGTTTGAAAAGGGATCGTTGTATTTCTGCTGTAGCAGTGCCTATACTGCTACGGATTTGAATCGCTACACAAATTTTAAGGGAAGAACCTTTAAGTGGGGGTATTTCCCGGAGACAAAAAAATATGATGCCGCTGAATTGATGAAGCGAAAGCTATCGGTTACGTCAGCAGGATGGAAGCATCCTCAGGCTTCAATCCTATGGGCCGGCAGGCTTATAGGATGGAAGCATCCGGATGCTTCAATCGAGTTGGCAGCATCGCTTAAAGAAAAGGGATACTTCTTCAGAATGAGTGTTATCGGCAATGGAGAGATGGAAGCGCAGCTCCATGAAATGATTCGGCGTAAAGGCGTAGAAGATTGCGTAGAAATGCTTGGCGCAATGTCTCCGGATGAAGTGCGTGCTCATATGGAAAGAGCCGATGTGTTCCTGTTTACCAGTGATTTTAATGAGGGATGGGGAGCCGTTTTAAATGAATCGATGAACAGTGGATGTGCGGTTGTTGCAAGCCACGCAATTGGCTCAGTGCCTTTCTTAATCAAGGATGGCGTAAATGGTCTGATTTACGAAAACGGGAATCAAAAGCACTTTGAAAAACAGGTCTGTAGATTGTTGGACGACGACGCCTATAGAAGAAAGACGGGCGAGAATGCGTATGCCACGATTTCAGATACATGGAACGCACAGGTGGCATCCGGTCGATTCGTTGAATTGGCGAGGGAAATCATCAAAGGCAACTCGGTGCCGAATTTGTTTGAAGATGGTCCCTGCAGCAGCGCAGAAATATTGGATAATGGATGGTATCATGCAAATGAATCTTAAAAGAATGCTGCATTTAAATGGTATCAAGAGAACGCTAAACCTGTTTTTGATTAACCATGTTTTTGTCGGAACAAAACCGCGTGCGTGCAATATGAAACGAAAATTGCTCCGTGGAATCGGGTGTCCAGTCGGAGACGGGACGACAATAGTTGGCCCTATTGAATGCAAAGGTACCATTGCGATTGGAAATAATTGTTGGATTGGTAAAAACTGTAAGGTCAATGGAAACGGTACAGTCCAAATTGGCGATAATTGTGATCTTGGTCCAGAGGTTACGTTTCAAACGGGCGGACACGCAATTGGAGATAGGACCCGAAGAGCCGGTGAGGGCGAGATTTATCATCAGGTGATTGGAAACGGAACATGGATTGGAGGCAGAAGTACGATTTGCAACAATTCAACTGTAGGTAATGGCTGCGTTGTAGCTGCTTGTGCGTGTGTGGTACATGATGTACCGGATAATACTTTGGTTGGTGGTGTTCCGGCAAAAGTCATTAGGAGTCTAGAAGTATGAAGATACGAGATTTACTGAGCAGTAAGGTGACAAGAAATGCAAGCTGGATTATTGCCGGACGGGTATATCACATGCTGCTTGCGTTTTTTGTTGGATTACTTACGGCACGATACCTGGGACCAAGCAATTTCGGACTGATTAATTATGCCGCAACATACACATCTTTCTTTGCATCATTCTGTACGCTTGGAATCAATTCGGTTATCGTAAAGAATTTTGTGGATCATCCCGATGAGGAAGGCGAAACCGTTGGATCGGCGATTGTCCTTAGAACGGTTTCCAGCGTCTTATCAGTACTTATGATGGTGTGTATCACGCTGATCGCTGATAAGGGAGAGACTACGACGCACATTGTAGTGTTTCTCTGCGGCATTGGTGTGGTTTTCCAAGTGATGGACACCCTGGACTATTGGTTTCAATCAAAACTTGAATCGAAATACTCTGCTTTTGCGACGGTAATATCATATACGGTTGTTTCCGCTTATAAAGTGTGGCTGTTGGCAACAGGAAAAAGCGTAGAATGGTTTGCCATTTCGACTTCTATCGACTACATGGTGGTGGCTGTTGTCCTTCTTGTCATGTATAAAAAGCACAACGGCCCTCAGTTTAAGTGCTCAGTACGCAAGGCAAAAGAATTATTCTTTAGTAGCTATCACTTCATTTTAGCTGGCTTGATGGTCTCGATTTACGGCAGTACGGATAAGTTCATGCTGAAACAAATGTTGAATGAGTCGGAAGTGGGATTTTATTCAACGGCAGTTTCACTGTGCAATACATGGGTGTTTTTGCTAACTGCAATAATTGATTCTCTGTATCCGGTTATTTTGCAGTCTTTCGATAATAAGAAGCTGTTTGAACGCAAGAATAAGCAGCTTTATGCAATTGTGTTCTATGTGTCTGTGGGTGTTTCACTTCTCTTTTCGCTCTTAGCGTCTCCGATCGTTGAGTATTTTGTATGGCTGGCGCATACGCCCCGGCGGCAGTTCCGTTGAGAATCATTACATGGTATACAGCTTTTTCCTATCTGGGGGTAGCCAGAAATGCATGGGTTGTTTCTTACAGTAAACAAAATTATCTCAAATATTTGTATATCGGAGCAGCAATAACAAATGTATTGCTGAATGCAATTATGATTCCCTTGTGGGGAGCGTCTGGTGCTGCGTTGGCATCGTTGCTGACGCAAATAAGCACAATCCTTTTGTTTCCGGCCCTCATAAAAGACTTGCAGCCAAATGTCAAACTGATGATTGATGCAATTCTTTTGAAGGATGTTTTTTGATAAAAGATTAGGAGGAAAATAAAAATGTCTGCATTTGATAACGCAACTCTTATGATCACTGGTGGTACTGGTTCTTTTGGTTCCACCGTTCTGAAGCACTTCCTGGATTCCGATTTGAAGGAAATCCGCATCTTCTCCCGTGACGAAAAGAAGCAGGACGATATGCGTCATGAGCTTCAGGCCAAGCATCCTGACACTGCCAAGAAGGTGAAGTTCTACATCGGAGATGTCCGCAATCCGCAGTCTATCCGTGATGCCATGCCCGGCGTTGACTACATCTTCCACGCTGCTGCTCTGAAGCAGGTCCCCTCCTGCGAGTTCTTCCCCATGCAGGCTGTTCAGACCAACATCATCGGTACCGATAACGTCCTGCACGCCGCCATCGACGCCGGTGTCAAGCGCGTCGTCTGGCCTGTCCACCGATAAGGCAGCTTACCCCATCAACGCTATGGGCATCTCCAAAGCCATGATGGAGCACGTCATCTACGCAAACGCCCGTGTGGCAGCTGAGCGAGGCGGCACAACCATCTGCTGCACCCGTTATGGCAACGTCATGTGCAGCCGTGGTTCTGTCATTCCGCTGTTCATCGACCAAATCAAGGCAGGCAACCCCATCACTATCACCGACCCCAACATGACCCGCTTTCTGATGAACCTGGACGAGGCTGTGGATCTGGTCTTGTTCGCTTTCCAACATGCAAATCCCGGTGATTTGTTCATCCAGAAGTCTGATGCTTCCACCATCGGCGATTTGGCAAAGGCAGTCCAGCAGTTGTTTGGCGATACCGGTACGAACATCATCGGCACTCGTCACGGCGAGAAGCTGTTCGAGACCCTGATGACCCGTGAGGAGCGTCTGCGCAGCCAGGATATGGGTCACTACTTCCGTGTTGCCGCTGACAACCGTGACCTGAACTACGACAAGTTTGTGGTCAAGGGCGAGGTACATACCATGGCAGACGAGTCCTACACCAGCCACAACACCGAACGCTTGGATGTGGAAGGCACTGTCAAGAAGATTCTGACCACGGAATATGTCCAGAACGCACTGAAGGGCATCCCGAATGTCTAAAGAAAAGCTGTTGCTGGTTGGTGCCGGGGGATTCGGGCGCATGGTGGCGGAACAGGCGATGCTCCAGTATGACTGCACTTTTGTGGACGATGGACAAGACGTGGACACTGAGATCTGTGGCATTCCGGTGGTTGGAGGTCTTTCCGATTTACCAGAGTTGCGGAAAAACTATGACCTGCTGGTGGTGGGCATCGGCAGCAACCAGTTCCGGGCGCAGGTGTATGAGAAAGCAAAAATCACTTGGCTATGGGTTCCCCGAACATCGTTGCTCCCAGTGCCTATATCAGTCCGTATTCCAAGATGGGATACCGGCTGTGTGGTGCTGCAAAACGCTTGTATCCAGAATGGTGCGTCCGTTGGCAACGGTGTTCTGCTGAATGCGGAACGGAAATCCACTGTGATGCAGCGGTAGGGGACTACGCCCTGATTTGACACCAACAGCGTCATTCGCACTGGTGCGACTGTGGGCAACTTTGCCCGCATCGGCAGCAACTGCACCATCTGCAATAACGCAACTGTGCCGGATGGCGCAGATATTCCGGACTGCACCGCAGTACACTAAGAGGTGAGAGAATGAACATTCTAGTCACAGGTGCCAAGGGCATGGTAGGAACCGCCCTGTGCAACAACCTGAAAAACATCCGGGATGGGAAGAACAAAACTCGCCCGGCATTGGATATTAAAGAAATCTACGAGTATGACCTGGACTCCACCCCGGCGGAGCTGAATGAGTACTGCCGTAAGGCAGACTTTGTGTTCAATCTGGCTGGTGTGAATCGTCCGGAGAATCCCGAGGATTTCATGAAGGGCAACTTCGGCTTTGCATCCGACTTGCTGAACTGCCTGAAAAAGCACAACAACAAGGCGACCATCATGCTGTCCTCCTCCATTCAAGCCACGCTGGCAGGCCGCTTTGGCAGCAGCGAGTACGGCCGCAGCAAGAAGGCTGGCGAGGAGCTGTTCTTCCAGTATGCTCAGGAGACCGGGGCAAAGGTGGCGGTCTATCGCTTTGTAAACCTGATGGGGCACAGCCGCCCCAAGTACAACAGTGCTGTCAGCACCTTCTGCTGGGCAGTCGCCAATGATGAGCCTTTCACAGTCAACGACCGCAGTACCGAGTTGGAACTGCTGTATATCGATGATCTGGTAGAAGGGATGTTCGACCTGCTGGAAGGCAAGGAGCAGCACTGTGAGTTTGACGGCGTGGAGACTGTTCTGCAAGCAGATGGTCGCTACTGCTGTGTTCCCGTGACCCACAAGGTGACGCTGGGCGAGATCGTAGATCTGCTGCAGGAGTTCAAGCAGCAGCCGACCACGCTTATGATGCCGAAAATGCCGGATGGCTCCTTTGCCAAGAAACTGTACTCCTGTACCTGACCTATCTGCCCACAGACAAATTTAAGTACGCTCTGAAAATGAATGTGGACAACCGTGGCTCTTTCACTGAACTGGTGCATACCGCCGATTGCGGTCAGGTGTCCATCAACATCAGCCGCCCGGGCATCACCAAGGGGCAGCACTGGCACAACTCCAAGTGGGAGCTGTTCATTGTGGTCGCCGGTCATGGCTTGATTCAGGAGCGGAACATCAACACCGGAGAAACGGTGGAATTTGAAGTATCTGGCGATAAGATCGAGGCTGTCCACATGATTCCCGGCTGGACTCACAATATCATCAATCTGTCTGAAACAGAGAATCTGGTGACCGTGATGACTTGCAACGAGATCTTCAACCCGAACCACCCGGACACCTTCTTCGAGCCGGTGTAAGAGAAGATACTGGTTGACGTTAGGAGATTTTTATGGAACACAATTTTACATGGAAAAATGATGGGCGAACCAAGGTCATGATTGGCTGCGGTACCCGTCCGGAGATTATCCGACTGGCTGCGGTTATCAAGCGCTGCCGGGAATACTTTGACTGCTGCGTGGTCTATTACAATCAGAACTGGGACAGAAACCTTTCCACCGTCTTCTGGGAGGATTTCGAGCTGAAGAACACCTTCGGAGAGTATGGACCTGACATTCTGGTGCCTGTGGTGGGCGAGAATCTGGGCGTGACCTGCGGAAACATTCTGGGGGCGGAGCTATGAGCTTCTGTCCGAATTGCAGCCGGAGGGCTATCTGGTGCTGGGCGATACCAACTCCTGCCTGTCCGCCATTTCTGCGAAGCGGCTGCACATTCCTCTGTTTCACATGGAGGCCGGCAACCGCTGCAAGGATGAGTGCCTGCCCGAGGAGACTAATCGCCGCATCGTGGATGTGATTTCTGACGTGAATATGTGCTATTCCGAGTTCGCCCGGAAGTATCTGGCAGATACTGGCCTACCCAAGGAGCCGCACCTACCAGACCGGCTCTCCCATGGCGGAGGTGCTGCACATGAATCTGGAGAAGATTCAGAAAGCGACGTGCTGGAGCGTCTGGGGGCTGGAAAAGGATAAGTATATTTTGCTGTCCGCCCACCGTGAGGAGAACATCGACTCCGAAAAGAACTTCCTGAGCCTGTTTACTGCTATCAACGCACTGGCAGAGAAGTACGATATGCCCATCCTGTACTCCTGCCATCCCAGAAGCAAGCACCGTCTGGAAAAGAGCGGCTTCCAACTGGATCCTCGTGTCCGGGTCAATGAGCCGCTGGGCTTCAACGACTACAACAAGCTGCAAATGAACGCTCTGGCAATCGTCTCCGACTCCGGTACTCTGCCTGAGGAGAGCAGCTTCTATCTGTCTATCGGTCATCCCATCGCTGCCGTGTGCATCCGCACCTCCACCGAGCGTCCCGAGGCATTGGAAGCCGGTGACTTCATTCTGGCTGGCATTACCACCCGGGAACTTCTCAACGCCACCGATATGGCCATTAAGATGAAGCAGAAGGGCGTTCTGGGCAAGCCCTGCCCCGACTATGTGGACGAGACCGTGTCCATGAAGGTGGTTCGCATCATTCAGGGATACGTCAACGTAATTAATAAAATGGTGTGGAGAAAATACTGATTTTTCACAGCAGCCATGCATCAGCATGGCTGTGCTGCTCAAGTATGCTACCTCTCCGTGGTGAGCGGAAGGCAACGGGATTCTCTCCCGGCTAAAGCATATATTCGTTAATTCACTCTTTGGATGAGGAAAAACTATAATGGGAAAGTATTTTGGGACTGATGGTTTCCGTGGTGAGGCTGGAATAACTCTGACCGCCGACCACGCCTACAAGGTTGGCCGCTTCCTTGGCTGGTATTACAACGCTTTGCGTGAGCGTAACGGCAACAACGAGCCTGCACGCATTGTAATCGGCAAAGACACTCGTCGCAGCTCCTATATGTTCGAGTACAGTCTGGTGGCTGGCCTGACTGCCTCCGGCGCAGATGCCTACCTGCTGCACGTTACCACCACGCCCAGTGTCGCCTACATCGCCCGTGTGGATGATTTTGATTGCGGCATCATGATTTCCGCAAGTCATAATCCTTACTACGATAACGGCATCAAGCTGATCGACTGCTATGGCGAGAAGATGCCGGAGGAGATTTTGCTGTTGGTGGAGGACTACATCGACGGCAAACTTCACGTCTTTGATAAGGATTGGCCTGAGCTGCCCTTTGCCCATCGTGAGCATATCGGCTGCACTGTGGACTACGTTGCAGGCCGCAACCGTTATATGGGCTACCTGATTTCTCTGGGCATCTACTCTTTCAAGGGTGTCAAGGTTGGTCTGGACTGTGCCAATGGCTCCAGCTGGAATATCGCTAAGTCTGTGTTCGATGCTCTGGGAGCCGATACCTACGTCATCAATGCACAGCCTAACGGTCTGAACATCAACAACAATGCGGGCTCTACCCACATTGAGGGCCTACAGAAGTTCGTGGTGGAGAAGGGCCTGGACATCGGTTTTGCCTATGACGGCGATGCGGATCGTTGCCTGTGTGTGGATGAAAAGGGTAACGTCATCACCGGCGACCATATCCTGTACATCTACGGCTGCTACATGAAGGAGCGTGGCAAGCTGCTGACCAATACCGTCGTTACCACGGTCATGTCCAACTTTGGCCTGTATAAGGCTTTTGATGAGAAGGGCATCGGCTACGCCAAGACCGCCGTGGGTGACAAGTACGTCTACGAGTACATGGCGAAAAATGGCTGCCGTATCGGCGGTGAGCAGAGTGGTCATATTATCTTCAGCAAGTACGCCAGTACAGGTGATGGTATCCTGACCAGTCTGAAGATGATGGAAGTCATGCTTGCCAAGAAGCTGCCCATGAGCAAGCTGGCTGAGCCCCTGAAGATCTACCCGCAGGTTTTGGAAAATGTTCGTGTGACCGACAAGGAGGCTGCACAGGATGACGAAGCAGTACAGGCAGCAGTCAAGGCTGTGGCCGAGGCACTGGGTGACACTGGCCGTATCCTTGTCCGTGAGTCTGGAACCGAGCCTGTCGTGCGTGTGATGGTGGAAGCTCCCGACCACGACACCTGCCAGAAGTATGTGTCTCAGGTTGTAGAGACCATTAAGAGCAGAGGCTACGGAGTTTGAGGGAGTTTGTCCACCAGGTCCATTGCAGCACGAGTGCGAACCTGACAGTAGGCGAGGGTGTTATTTTAATATTTTTGGGTTTACTGGCGTGGCTCAACCGAAGAGACAAGAAGTGGTTTCCTACTACCTATAGTGTATTTTTGATTTTCTATATCACATTGCTGCGCCGTGCGCCGGGATATAATGAGAACATCCGACTGCACCTGAAATTATGGTCCAATGCCGGTGTGTGGGCGGGCAATCTGTTGAATCTGATCCTATATGTTCCGTTCGGCTGGACAGGTCAGAGATGGAAAATGAACAGAAAGAGAATAATCGCTGCGGCTTTTCTGCTCTCAGTGTGTTGTGAAGAACTACAGTATTTTACAGGTAGAGGCATGGCAGATGTGAATGATGTGCTATTCAATACACTTGGAGCAGTGGTAGGGGCATGGATTGCAAGCAAGAATCTTTTTGAAAAAAACTGATAAAAGTAATAACTTGAGCTGTGGAAGATCTCTCACAGCTTTGCCGCTCGGAACTTTGCACACCTCTACGCGGTGAGCGGCAGGCAACACGTGAGAATGTGGCTGAGATGCAGAGGTTAGGCTATGATGGGGGAGAATCTTATGACGAAAAGAGTTCTAATTAAATATGGAGAAAAAGAGCATCTTGAAGAAACTTGCAGAGGGCAAGATACGATTCGCACCATCACAAAACTATGTAAAAATGGAAGAAGAACTCCACAACAAAGGGCAGGAGATTTGTTAGAGGGAAAACTTGTCTTCTATGCGGAGAACTTAAAATTTACGCGCACCGATACAGGAGAAAGGTTTTGTGTTCCGGGAAAAGAAAAAGGCTGTTAGTTAAATGGACAGAATGTTAATAATATGCCGCTATTCTGTATTTCCGAATACGGAGAAGATTATTTTACTGTTGATAATAAACTCTGTATTCCTCAAGACAAAATCGAAAGCATTAAAAAGGATTTTCCAAGGGCAACACATGCGTTGATTTTTCTTGATGCCGATGAATTTTATAAACTCTGTCAGGCAAGCAGGTGGACATTCGATTTACAGTGATAGTATACACTATTATGACTATGAAACGAATGATCTGAATATGATGTCGTTTCTGTCAACGGGGATGAAGATGCTCATTTATCCAGTGGCATAGTCACGCTGTCTGTAACATATGAGGATAGATATAGAATTCTTCTGTGTAAGGATAAGGAGTTTGCAAATCAGGATGAATATAGATTTGTCGTGTTGGACGAACTGTCTGACATTCCTGTTTTCTATAGATTCAATTATAGTGGAAAGTATTTACTTCTGCCCATTGACAGTTTGCTTGATCCCATTGATTTGAGATAATCACGTTGATGTTGTTTGGCTGAAATGCTATACTAACATCAAATTATACATAATCTTATCGGAGGTATCATCCTATGCCCAGAACCAAAGGCAGCAAGAACCGTGTTACCGCATCTACCGACTTCGATGCACAGATTGTAAAGTTGCAGAAAGACAAGGCGATGCTCGAAGAAGGCCTTTCCAAGACTGTCGCCCAGATTGAAGAACTGAAAACCGACATCAAGTCCCTGCGTGAAGGACTAAAGCCGCAGAAGGCAGAGATCAAGCGGACCGAGAAAGAAATCGCAAAGCTGGAGGCCAAGAAGGCAGCCACTGAGGCGAAGGCCGCCGAAGTTGCTAAGAAGGTCGAGGCCGAAGCTGTGCTGAAGAAGCTGCTGGCATCCGGTATGACGGCAGATGAGATCCTCGCAAAGCTGAAATAAAACAGTACGCCGTGTGAACTGAATTCCAGAAGTTCACACGGCATATTCTTGAACACGATATATAGTTTGTGACGGAAATAAAATGAGGTGAAAATCAGTGAGTAATACACGCGCGCGTAAGCCCGGCGGTGGGCGAAAACCATCAAAGCCAGAGTACAGTGCAGCCAAGAACTTAACACAGCAGATGAAAGCAGTTACTGAACTTTATACGGACAAAATGAGCCTGCAAGCCATTGCAGACGCCCTGTCCCTCAACCCTATCAAGGTTCGGAAGCTGCTCATCACAGCCGGGGTCTACGAGTCGGACACGGCAAAGCTCGTCCAACAGACCTTTAACACCCTCAGAGAAACGCAGAGTTATTCTGCTGCCGTCACCTCCACAATGGCTACCTTGCAGTTGTCCCGCCCTTCTGTGACCTCTTATCTGCCGTATGAGAAAGGCGTGTACTTCCCAGAGGGAGCTGAAGCGGCGAATATCAGTGCCGGGGCAGAGCGGCAGCGTCACTACCGAGCTGTGGTTGCGCTGAGAAAGGACCCCTGCGAAGAAAACCTCTGGAAGTGCGTAGTGGCTTTTCGGGGATACAAGTTCAAGACGATGTCCGGCTTGCCCTTTACATATACGCTGAAAAAGGGCAGGGGAGATGAGTTCACCAAGGAGCTGTGGATCGACCGCAGAGAGGGTAGCAAGAGCCTTGCTTGGAGTTCTGTGCTGCTGGCGTATCACAATATCAGTAAAATCGGAGAGGTAGTGGACAGACCCAAGGCGCTGGGAGATATCCGGGGTGTGTCGTACATCTATGGGCTGTTCTACCGATTTGGCCTGATCGACGTGCCGGACAAGGTTAAGGAGAAAATGGGAGTGAAGGAACACTAACGGTTGTGACTTGTGTTGTAACGCGTGATTTAAGTAAAATCAACTGGACTTCGAAAATATTTTTCAGAAAATTTGTAGTTGACAACTAAAACAAATCGCAGTGTAATCGAGCCGTAAACACCAATTTGGTGTAAAAAATCCAAATTAAACCACCGCAAAAACAACCTAAAAAAATGAGAAGGAGGCCCCTCGATGCGTGATGACAACAAATTCCACCGTGAAAAGAGATACGTTGAAGTGGACGTTCGCTTTACCCCTGATGGCAAGATCCGCCCTCTTGCCATCAATTACGACAAAAGCCATATCTATGGAATCGACCGTGTTTTTGGCTGTCAGGCGTGGCACATCGCGCCTTGGCGGGAAGGGGCAGTGCTTCACCTGCATGATCTGCGGGCAGAAGCGGAATCTTTGGCTTGAACAGGGCAAGTGGTTCGTGGAAGCCTACTGCTCCGTGCCGGAAAGCCGTGCTTCGTAATGGCAAGGTACTTATCCCGCGCAGACCTTTCGCGCATAGCGGGTAAGTATATCGACCAGTACTATACCCG
>ENA-OQBD01001098-OQBD01001098.1-human-gut-metagenome-genome-assembly--contig:-NODE-1098-length-13040-cov-2.679315_pt1 | contig 13040 bp, 13 predicted proteins | sample MGYA00242742_ERZ504543 | MGnify/ENA primary metagenome ERZ504543 (study PRJEB26092, sample SAMD00036239) | human gut metagenome | host: Homo sapiens | study: EMG produced TPA metagenomics assembly of... | reverse complement strand
ATAAAGAAACGAGAAATCAAACCGGTCGATAAGGGTACGATCAAGCCAGATCCGATTCCCATTAAGGCGCTCACCGCTATCAACTGCCACATCTTATTAGAGAGTAAGTATAGAATACCACTTAGGGCAAAGATCACCAAGCCTAATTGCAATAGACGTATCTCATTTACTTTCTCCGTTAATTTACCCGACAATATAATAAATGGAATTATCAATAACGATGGCAAAGAGGAAAGCATCTGAATATCCAGTTCCGTAGAATGAGGAAAAATAACGGAAAGTTTCCCTAATATCGGAGAAACCGCTAAACCCGGTAATGCATTTAAAGCGGAGATAGACCATATCCCTACCAGAGTTATAAGGGGAATTGTGCCCCGGCCTGTCTGTATTCTCATAAAGATTTAGTTTTACGTTTTTATCTAATCAAAACAAACATTTTATGTGAAAGTTCATCATTTTCGCTCTTTCCAAGAGGACTGGACTTGTATCGCTAATAAACCCCAAATAATGTAAATCCAAAAAACATTCCAATCCATAATCTGTTTTGGCATAAACGCTCAGTGGAAGCAGTATTCCATTGACTCAAATCATTTTATTAACAAAAAAACTAAAGAAAAATGAAAGACTCAAATTTCAGAAATGGCGATGCCAAAACAGCGATTTTTGGCTCAGAAGTGATGTTGACACCCTCTCCTGTAGATAAGATTCCAGATGGCCCTACAACCCCGGAGATCGCTTATCAAATGGTTAAAGACGAGACTTTCGCACAAACACAGCCTCGCTTGAACCTAGCTACATTCGTTACTACGTATATGGACGAGTACGCGACAAAATTGATGAACGAAGCTATCAACATCAACTATATTGACGAAACAGAGTATCCGAGAATCGCTGTTATGAACGCCAAATGTATTAATATCATGGCGAGTCTTTGGAATTCTCCCGAGCAAGAAAAATGGAAAACCGGAGCCTTGGCTATCGGTTCTTCAGAGGCTTGTATGCTAGGTGGTGTAGCCGCTTGGTTACGTTGGCGCAAAAAGAGACAAGCACAAGGTAAACCACTGACAAGCCTAATTTCGTGATCTCTACTGGCTTCCAAGTCGTATGGGAGAAATTCGCCCAGCTATGGCAAATCGAAATGCGTGAAGTTCCCTTGACTTTAGACAAGACGACACTTGATCCGGAAGAAGCGCTTAAGATGTGTGACGAGAACACGATTTGTATCGTTCCTATCCAAGGTGTAACATGGACAGGACTGAACGATGACGTAGAAGCCTTGGACAAAGCGCTCGACGCATACAATGCCAAGACCGGCTACGACATTCCCATCCACGTAGACGCAGCCAGCGGCGGTTTCATCCTCCCGTTCCTGTATCCGGAGAAAAAGTGGGACTTCCGTTTGAAATGGGTGCTTTCCATCAGTGTCAGCGGTCACAAGTTCGGCTTGGTCTATCCGGGTCTGGGCTGGGTTTGCTGGAAAGGCAAAGAGTATCTGCCCGAAGAGATGTCATTCAGCGTAAATTATCTCGGCGCCAATATCACGCAAGTCGGTTTGAACTTCTCCCGTCCTGCCGCACAGATTTTAGGACAGTATTACCAGTTTATCCGTTTAGGATTCCAGGGGTACAAAGAAGTACAGTACAATTCGCTCACAATCGCCAAGTATATCCACGACGAAATCGGAAAAATGGCTCCGTTCGTGAATTATTCCGATGAAGTAGTGAACCCGTTGTTCATCTGGTACTTGAAACCGGAGTATGCAAAGACCGCCAAATGGACCCTGTATGACTTGCAGGATAAACTCTCGCAACAAGGCTGGATGGTTCCCGCCTATACACTGCCTTCCAAACTGGAAGATTACGTAGTAATGCGTGTCGTTGTCCGCCAGGGATTCAGCCGCGACATGGCAGACATGCTGCTGGGCGACATCAAAAATGCCATTGTCGAACTGGAGAAACTGGATTACCCCACTCCCACCCGCATGGCACAGGATAAGAATCTGCCGGTAGAAAGCAAAATCTTCAATCACGGCGGAAGACACCACAAAAAATAATAAAGCAAGAATCAGCTTACCGCTTTATTGCTTTCATACATTAAACCATGTATCGGATAAGGCTTTAGGAGATTGAAACTCCAGTCTCCTATTCCTTATTCCATATAAACTCTCTCTATATATAGATTATGGAAAAGAAAATATCAATCTCTCAAATCAAGGAAGTTGCCCTGGAAGCCTACAATGAGGTGAAAGAACAAACCGGCGGCAAGAATGCGGATTATATTCCGTACCTTGCCAACATAGACTCCAAGCTGTTCGGCCTCAGCATCTGCCTGATGAACGGACAAACCATCAATATCGGAGATACGGACTACCGCTTCGGCATAGAATCCGTTTCAAAAGTGCATACCGCCATACTTATCCTGCGCCAATACGGTGCACAGAAAGTGCTGAATATGATTGGCGCCGATGCAACAGGACTGCCGTTCAACTCTATCATTGCCATTTTGCTGGAGAACGACCATCCCTCTACACCGTTGGTAAATGCAGGCGCTATCTCCGCTTGCTCCATGGTACAGCCGGTGGGCAATCCGGACAAGAAGTGGGATGCCATTGTACAGAATATCACAGAACTGTGCGGCTCCGCTCCGCAACTCATCGACGAACTGTACAAATCGGAAACGGCTACGAACTTCAACAACCGCTCCATTGCCTGGTTATTGAAGAATTACAACCGTATCTACGACGATCCGGATGTGGCGCTCGACCTTTATACCCGCCAATGCTCGCTGGGCATCACAGCCGAACAATTGGGCATTGCAGCCGGAAACGATTGCCAACAACGGCGTCAATCCCGTTACCAGACAAAGCGTATTCGATGCGGGGCTCGCACCGAAAAATCACTTCAATGATTTCTACCGTGGGCTTCTACGAGCATTCGGGCGACTGGATGTACACTGCCGGCATACCTGCCAAGAGCGGCGTAGGCGGTGGCGTAATGGCCGTATTGCCCGGTGTGATGGGCGTTTCCGCTTTCGCTCCACCGTTGGACGAAGCCGGTAACTCCGTCAAGGCGCAACTGGCCGTCAAGTTCATCATGAACAAGCTCGGCCTGGGCGTATTCAACGGGGACAATGTGACAATTACAGAATAATCTCTCGTACTCTTTTTTCCAAGGTGCTCCGAAAGCGTTACGGACGCTGAGGGGCAACCTCTTTAATGATGAATTACGGATTGCCGACGGCAATTCCGTAACCAAACAGACCTTCATTATGAAAATGGCTCTATCGGAATTCGTTTTACGAAAGAAAGGGATATACGGCATATTGCATGTCATCATCCTGCTGCTTTCGCTGTTCCTGGTTATCAGCATCTCCATTGATACGTTCAAAGGCATCCCCTTCTACGAGCAATCGGTGTACATGGAAGTACAGCTATGGATTTGCGCATTGTTCCTGGCGGACTTTGTACTGGAATGGTTCCTGGCAACAGACAAGAAGCGTTATGTAGCCACCCATTTCATCTTTCTGCTGGTAGCTATTCCTTATCAGAATATCATTGCCTATATGGGCTGGACTTTCTCACCCGAAGTCACCTATATGCTGCGTTTCATCCCATTGGTACGGGGCGGCTATGCCATGGCCATCGTGGTGGGATGGCTGACGTACAACCGCGCATCGGGCTTGTTCGTATCTTACCTGACAATGCTGCTGGCTACCGTCTATTTCTCAAGCCTTGCATTCTACGTCATGGAGCATGGGAGCAACCCTCTGGTAAAGGGGTATGGCGACGCCTTGTGGTGGGCGTTCATGGATGTGACTACGGTAGGCTCCAATATAATAGCGGTCACCGTCACAGGGCGGGTACTGTCCGTGCTGCTGGCAGCGCTAGGCATGATGATGTTCCCCATTTTCACAGTATACGTAACGAGCCTGGTAGAGCGGCGCAACAAGGAAAAGCAAGACTATTACAAAAAGATAGAACAGGAACCGGCAAAGAGCGCTCCTTAATTGTTAAAGCCGGGATTTTCCTCTACCCGCCGGGAACAACTGTTCCCAAGGGTTGTTATAAACGCTGATTTCGAATATATTTTTCACCAAAAACCTTAACTTATGGCAAATATTAAACAAACAGTGAAGCTGGGAGTGTTTACCCTGGCAATCATGAATGTGACGGCTGTAGTATCCCTGCGTGGACTGCCCGCCGAGGCCGTGTACGGAATGAGTTCGGCCTTCTATTATTTATTTGCAGCCATTGTCTTTCTTATCCCTACGTCACTCGTGGCTGCGGAACTGGCTGCAATGTTTCAAGACAAACAAGGCGGTGTGTTCCGCTGGGTGGGTGAAGCCTACGGAAAGAAACTCGGCTTCCTCGCTATCTGGGTGCAGTGGATTGAAAGTACAATCTGGTATCCTACGGTACTGACGTTCGGTGCTGTGTCCATCGCTTTCATCGGCATGAACGACGTACACGACATGTCGCTGGCAAACAACAAGTACTATACGCTGGTCGTGGTGCTCGTTATCTACTGGCTGGCAACTTTCATTTCCCTGAAAGGTATGAGCTGGGTAGGAAAGGTAGCCAAAGTCGGCGGTCTGGTAGGTACGATTATCCCTGCCGGATTACTGATTGTCCTCGGCATTATCTACCTTGCCACAGGCGGACATTCCAATATGGACTTCCACAGCAGCTTTTTCCCCGACCTGACGAACTTTGACAATGTGGTGCTTGCCGCAAGTATCTTCCTCTTTTATGCAGGTATGGAGATGGGCGGTATCCACGTGAAGGATGTAAACAATCCGTCCAAGAACTATCCGAAGGCTGTGTTTATCGGCGCACTGATTACGGTGCTTATCTTCGTATTGGGCACATTCGCTCTGGGTGTCATTATTCCGGCCAAGGACATCAGCCTTACACAAAGCCTGCTGGTAGGTTTCGACAATTACTTCCGTTACATCCATGCTTCCTGGCTGTCGCCGGTTATAGCCGTTGCACTGGCGTTCGGCGTGCTGGCAGGTGTGCTGACATGGGTTGCCGGCCCGTCCAAAGGTATCTTTGCCGTGGGCAAGGCAGGTTATATGCCTCCATTCTTCCAGAAAACAAACAAGCTGGGTGTACAAAAGAACATTCTGTTCGTACAAGGTGGCGCTGTAACCGTATTAAGCCTTCTGTTCGTGGTGATGCCTTCGGTACAGAGTTTCTACCAGATTCTTTCACAACTGACGGTGGTGCTTTATCTCATCATGTATATGCTGATGTTCTCCGGAGCCATCGTATTGCGTTATAAGATGAAGAAACTGAACCGTCCGTTCCGTATCGGTAAAGGCGGTAACGGTCTGATGTGGCTTGTAGGCGGCCTCGGCTTCTGCGGCTCACTGCTTGCATTCGTACTGAGTTTCATCCCGCCCAGCCAGATTTCTACCGGCAGCAATACCGTATGGTTCTCCGTACTTATCATCGGCGCACTTGTCGTGGTGATTGCTCCGTTCATCATCTACGCTTCCAAGAAGCCGAGCTGGGTTGACCCGAACAGCACTTTCGAACCGTTCCATTGGGAAGAACAACCGGCTGCACAAGTTGCAGGCAAAACCGCCACGGCTACGGCAACTGCCGGAACAACCGCTTCGGCCACTGCAAACGAAAGCGTTGCCTCTCCCACGGGCAATGCTCCGTCAGCAAACAACAGCAACAACAGCGGTAAAGCTCCGAACATTCCCCCTAAAGGATAAAGGCAGGCTTGCTGTCATATAATTTTGCCTATAGTGGAAATCCGGTACAATGTACGTCAAAAGGATTTTTCCACTATAGGCAAAATCGTTTATATCAACTGTCAAACGTCCCAACGCTCGCAAACATTGGCGGCAAGCGTTTCGCATGCCCGCTGATAACCTGTTACCAGTTCGTCCATCACTTCTGCTACCGTTTGTATTCCTTTCTCATTGAGCAAGGCGGAAACCTGACCTATTTCAAGTTCGCCCTCTTCAAGGTCTCCTTCAAAAATGCCGCGTTTGGCACGTCCTCTCGACAAAAGGATACGTAAATCCTCTTCCGTAGCCCCTGCAGCTTCGGCAGCCGCCACTGCCTGCTGAAAATTACCGCGGGCCAGACGTACCGGAGACAGTTTCTTCAATAATAAACGGGTATCCCCCTCTTTCAGATGCAGGCAATATTCTTTAAACACTTCGCTGGCTGAGCTTTCTTCGGTCAAAGCAAACCGCGTACCCACCTGAACACCATCGGCCCCCAAAGCACGCATGGCAAGAATCGCCTCACCGGTAGCAATGCCGCCGGCAGCAATCAAAGGCAGTGAGGTAACTGCACGTACAGCAGGTATCAGGCAAAGCGTAGTCGTCTCTTCACGCCCGTTATGTCCGCCGGCTTCAAAGCCCTCGGCCACGATGGCATCTACACCGGCAGCCTCGGCTTTCATGGCAAAACGCGATGACGAAACAACATGCACCACTGTAATGCCATGCTGCTTCAGCCAAGCGGTCCATGTTGTAGGGTTTCCGGCCGAAGTAAACACGATACGCACCCCCTCATCTACCACAATCTGCATGATTTCCTCTATCTGGGGATACATTAAAGGAATGTTCACTCCAAACGAATGATGCGTAGCCGCACGGCACTTCCGTATATGCTCACGTAAAGTTTCGGGATGCATGGAGCCTGCTCCCAACAAGCCTAAACCACCGGCATTACTTACTGCCGACGCCAACCGCCAGCCACTGCACCACACCATACCGCCTTGGATGACGGGGTATTTTATTCCAAACAAAGAAGTTATTCTATTCATTAATTTATCCTTTAAAGGTTTATTTTTATGAAAACAAGAAGCGGAGAAATAAAGTTCAATACTCAAAAGCGGAATATCCCTATTTGATAATCGTCTCTTTACGGCGGGCAGTTATGGAATCGCCGTAAGTCCTTAATACTTCCAAAGTACGTGTACGGCGTCTGGCAGCTTTCCTGTTCCAGAAATCTTTTGTAAAAGGACGCATGAAATTACCTGCAATGCCACCACCGCCGACACTTCGCCAACTCCCCACTGCCATATTGTTGGCACGTTCGGTCACCATATAGCGCAAACCGGTAGCTTCTATCTGTTCGATACTCTCACGCGGCCCGGCATCCAACGGACGCTTTGCCCAGTCTGTATAGATTTTAAGCCTGGTCAGTTCGTAAAACGGATCGCCCCGCCATGTATTCTTGTTCACCGTAATCTTCTTCTGATAGACGGGATCCCAGTTGTATTTGGTGTTTGCGGTATAAGGCCGTAAGGTAAGCACTACCTTTTTCTCCGGCATCCGAGGCATTGCGGGTAAGGAAGCATCAAAGTCCATCCACGTCTTACTTACATCAGTCTTTGGAGAGCCCAAAGGAGCATCAACGCCCATTTCCTTCAATACATCCGGATTCAGTTTCATCTCTCCCCCGCCATCCAGCAACCGGTGCAGACGCAAAGAGTCTTGCGGCGTCCACTCTTGAGCATAAAGAGGAAAGGTTACCGCACAAAGCAACCCCAAAAAGAGAATAGAATACTTCACCCCGATTGATTTTTTATACCTTACACTTTATACCTAATCTCACCACCACATATAGCTGCTTCCGCAAAGCGGTTCATCGTAGCAAGGGTCTATAGTCCACATGGTACGCGGATATTTCCGGCCTTCCCACCAACGGCGGTAACGGGCGGCTGCATCGAGCACCTCCTCATCGGTCAGGAAGTAGATGCCTTCATAATTCTCGGCATCGGTATGCACCATCTTACACCCCATCGAAGCATTATGCCCCAAACGAATCGTTTCCACCGTCCACAAGATACATTCGCCTAACCGCAGTTTTCCGCCTGCCGAATAGGATACGGGAGCCAACGGAAAAGAAGGTATTACCGTCAAATCCTCGGCATACTTCAGGAGTTCTTCAATATCTTCTTTGGCAAATTTGGGAACATTACTCAGTCCTTCAGGACTTTGAGTAGAATATTTGCCGGTTTTCAGTTGTTTTACAAACAAATCTACATCCGGATGATTGTAATCCAGCGATTCTTTACCGCAGGATGCAAGCATAAGGCACGCTGCCATTGCAAGTATCAGATATCCGTATTTATATAGTTTACAGAGAGTCTTCATTTTGTTGTATTGTCTTTAAGGTTAATAAGTCATGCGCACTCCACACAAAAGATTCAGGTTCGTAGGGCGTTCCGTCCGCAAGGTTCCGGTTTCGGAGTCCGTACCGAAATGGTGGGAAACCGAAGGCTCGGCAAACAAAGCAAACCGGTCATTCAATCTGTAACGCACCCCTACTCCTGCCGCTACCGACAGTTGAACGGGTTCCGCATTAAAGCCGTTATCCGCAGCGCCGGCAATGCACTTTTCGGCAGTTCCGCCTACAGTGGCATATAAATCAAGTTTGGGAGTACTTGCCAATGTCATATTCAATTTTACGGGAATCCCTAAAGTATGGAGCGTGCGGTCGGCATGCAAACGATTATACAGAATACCCGTTTCCAACGCGAACCGGCTATTCAGACTGCGTTCCACTGTAACTGCCGCCGTCAGCGGCATATTGTAGTCCCCTTTAGGAAGAGAGGTTCCAAGAGCTGCTTTCAACGCCCACTTACGCGATTTCCGGTATTTTAAAGGAGTAGTTGCCTGCTCTTCTTCCGCAGGAACAGCGGAAAAGGTGTCCGAAGCAGAACTTACCCGGCCGGTGGTGTTCTGATAAGAACTGCCGGTTTGTGCAACGGCACTATTGCTGAAGTAACCGTCACCGGTCTGCTGCACCCGCTGCCTGATAGTGATGGAAAGCCGGACGGAAACAGACTCGCTCTCAGTTTCCGATTGGGCAATCATGCCTGCGGGAATTCCATCGGCAGGTTGTTTTGTACCGGAATTCCGTACCATCGGGGTCGCCTGATGGATAGATGGAAAAGATTCCTGCAGCACATCTCCGTCCAGACTGCCTTCCGGCGTCAAAGCAGCCACTTGCGTAAAGGCTTCCTTTATCTCCTCTTTCGGAGAGAAATACCAGAAAGCGGCCGAAGCGGCTCCCAGCACAAATATAACGGATGCGGCGGCTGCCACCCGATAATATTTAGGAGAAAGAACAGCCGCTCTCTTCCGGCCTGCAGCCGGAGATGCCGCGTCTTCCTGCAACTGCTCCCAAAAGCCATCGCGTACCGTCATCTCTGTGCCGGACAGACGGCTGCGGAACAATCCGGTTATTTCATCTTTTTCTCTCATATTCAGTATATTCTTTAATTCTTTTCGCTAACATACACTTGGCACGGTACAACTGCGAGGTAGACGAATGCTCCTTGATATGAAGCAGTTCCGCAATCTCCTTGTGCGACTTCTCCTCGAACACATACAAGTTGAACACGGTACGGCAGCCGTCGGGAAGTTCCGCCACGAACGCCATCAACACTTCCTCTGAAAGCCCGCTTCCGCTTTCGGCAATACTCGCTTCGTCCTGCACATCGGGAAGTTGTTCTTCGTTTACCACCAGTTGGCTGAAACGGTGTTTCCGTCGCAGATAGTCGATAGCTTGTGTCACCATCACCCTCGTTACCCACGTGCCCAACGCACATTCACGCGAAACGTGAAGCGGGTGAGATTTTGATAAAGCCATCGTGCAAAACATCGTGCGCCGCATCCATATCGCCCGTATAACGGTAGCATACCGCCAGCATCTGCTTGGAATAGAGAGTGTAAAGTTCCTTTCGGGCGGAATCCTTTCCTGCCCGGCAGCCCTCTATCAGTTCTATCTCATTTTCCAATGTCAGTGCTCGTTTTACGGACGCCTCTTCGCGTCGTTTGTTAGTTAGACGCAGCATCCGGCAGAATGCTGCAATAGAATCTCTAAAAGAAGTTAAAGAATAAGGTTATCCATATCTTTCCGTTTCATCATTTGCCCTTTATAACATAAGAAAAAAGCCCCTCACAGACCTGCCCTGACGGGCAGCATTCCCTATGAGAGGCTTTCTCCTGTATTATATCGCCTTTATCAGCAGGCTTTGAAGCTCATGTCCAATCCTTTTACGGAATGCGTCAAAGCACCTACCGAGATAAAGTCTACGCCGCATTCGGCATAGTCGCGCAGTGTGTCAAAGGTGATGCCGCCGGAAGATTCCGTTTCATAACGACCTGCTACCATTTCTACGGCTTTCTTCGTCATTTCGGGTGTAAAGTTATCGAACATGATACGGTCTACGCCGCCCAAATCGAGTACCTGTTGCAGTTCGTCGAAGTTGCGTACTTCAATTTCTATCTTGAGGTCCTTGCCCTTCTCCTTGCAATATTCTTTGGCACGGGTAATGGCCTTGTCGATACCGCCGGCGAAGTCAACATGATTGTCTTTCAGCAGAATCATGTCGAACAGACCGATTCGATGGTTCACGCCGCCACCTATCTTCACAGCCATCTTCTCCAGAATACGCATGCCCGGAGTCGTCTTACGGGTATCGAGCACACGGGTATTCGTACCTTTCAGCTTCTCGGCATACTTATGGGTCATGGTAGCGATGCCGCTCATACGCTGCATAATGTTCAGCATCAGGCGTTCAGTCTGCAACAAAGACTGCACCTTGCCTTCCACAACCATAGCCACGTCGCCCGGCTTCACTTCAGTACCGTCATTGATGAATACTTCCACTTTCATGGTGGGGTCGAAACGACGGAACACTTCTTTAGCTACCTCGATACCGGCAAGAATACCGGCTTCTTTAATCAAAAGTTTGGATTTGCCCATTGCCGTAGCAGGAATGCACGAAAGGGTGGTATGGTCACCATCGCCTATATCTTCAGCAAAGGCCAGGTCAATCAGCCTGTCAATCAATTCTTCTTCCTTATTCATTTGTCTTATCTATTCTTATTTGATGTATCACATATTTGCCTGCCACTTTTCTAAAGAAACAATTCACCCGGAAGTTTCCGTTTGCGGTTGTCAGCGTACCGACTATGAAACTCGACTCATTGCGCTTTCCCTGGTGATTCACCGTAAAACCGCTCACCCGATTGCCGGAAAAGAAAGATTCCATCTTTTTCTCTGCCGCTTGGTTGTCGACATTGATTGAACGACTCTCCAGAATCAGTTCCACTTTATCACTCAGATACCCGTTCAGTTCCTGAGAATTTCCTTTTTTAAAGGCGGCGACCACTCCTGCCGGTACGTCTTGTGCCATAAGCGAAACTGTCCAGACAAAGAAGCAGAGCCATAATATTACTACTCGTTTATTCATTTTCACAAGTATTAATGATAGGCAAAGGTAAGCAAATCTTATAAATAACAAGAAAAGAAAAGCGACATTCTCACAGGAAAGGATTATTTTTGCACGAAAATCAGTAATTCATATGAAAATGACCTTGCTCGTCGTAGGACGAACCGTAGAACAGCACTTTATTACAGCCATCAATGACTACATACAGCGCACGCGACGCTATCTCTCGTTCGATATGGAAGTTATCCCGGAACTGAAAAATACCAAAAGCCTCTCCGCGGACGTACAAAAAGAAAAAGAGGGCGAACTGATACTGAAAGCGCTCCAACCGGGCGATGTGGTGGTGCTACTGGATGAGGGCGGAAAAGAAATGCGCTCCATAGAGTTCGCAGACTATATGAAGCGCAAGATGAACACCGTAAACAAACGGCTGGTTTTTTATTATTGGCGGCCCTTACGGCTTCTCCCCCAAAGTCTATGAAGCGGCACACGAAAAGCTGTCTCTTTCGCGCATGACCTTTTCGCATCAGATGATAAGACTTATCTTTGTGGAGCAATTATACCGTGCCATGACCATACTGAACGGCGGGCCGTATCACCATGAATAAACCGGAAAGCCTCTCTAAACAATCTCCTGCAATAGGGCCGGAATTTCGGGAGTGCTGTTTTTTATAACCGTAATACGGCTCTTCCCTTCCGGCGTCAGCGCAAAGTGCATCTGACGCTTATCCGTTTTTCCCACCAGTCGGGTAATCAGCTTCTTGTCCTCTACCGAGCGGATTACCTTGGAAGTATTGGAAGCTGACAGTCCGAGCGCTTCCGCTATCTCGCTGGAGGTGAGTTTGGGCGTATTGAGCAAGGTACACAACAGCATACCCTCATTCAACGACAAGTCAAACTCCTGCATGAATTTTACTTCAAACTCGGCTATCGCCCGGTAAATATCGCGGATTCTACATAAAGTTTCCATTATTCCGTTTATATAAATAGATTCACATTCGCCTTGTCCGCGCGCTCCATATAGGTCGCCACACCGCCTATGGTAACTTCGTCCAGCAATTCTTCGCGCCGGATGCCCATCATATCCATAGACATCTGACAAGCAATAAACTCAACTCCTTGCGCCAACGCCTGAGAACGCAACGATTCCAAAGAATCTATTCCTTTCCGCTTCATCAGGAAGCGCATCATCCTGCTGCCCAAGCCCATCATATTCATCTTGGACAGTTTCAGCCGCAATGAATTGGACGGAAGCATCATACCGAACATCTTTCCGAAAATATCTTTCTCTGTCCGGGGTTTCTGTATCTTCTTCAAGACATTCAATCCCCAGAAGGTGAAGAATATCGACACTTTCTGTCCGGTTGCCGCTGCGCCGTTAGCGAGTACAAAGGTAGCTAAAGCCTTGTCTAAATCATCGCTAAAAAGAATTAAAGTTTTTCCCCGTCCGCCTGCTGCCGGAAGAGACGACGGGCAGGCACAAGCCTCATCGCCTTTTTCAAGCAATACCGTGTAGCGTCCTTTTTCTTCCTTTTTCTCTATCAGCTTGTTGCCCGTAGTGGCACACCAGGCAGAAGCATCACGTGCGAATCCGGCATCGGTCGCCACAATTTCCACCCGCTCGCCCGGAGCGATGCTGTCCATGGCTTTCTTTACCTGCATGATAGGGCCGGGACATTGCAGGCCGCAGGCATTAACCCTCAAAGGCTCTTTGGCAGAACCGCTCTGTGCCGATTGCGACGGAGCGGATGCAGCAGGCTGAACCGACGATGATGCCACAGGAGCAGGAATGGGCGCCACTGCTGCAGAATAGGTCTTATATCC
>ENA-OQBD01001096-OQBD01001096.1-human-gut-metagenome-genome-assembly--contig:-NODE-1096-length-13051-cov-3.011297_pt1 | contig 13051 bp, 10 predicted proteins | sample MGYA00242742_ERZ504543 | MGnify/ENA primary metagenome ERZ504543 (study PRJEB26092, sample SAMD00036239) | human gut metagenome | host: Homo sapiens | study: EMG produced TPA metagenomics assembly of... | reverse complement strand
TCCGCTACCCGCTAGCATGAGATGATTGACAATCGTATGCCTTCCGGCGAATAAGCTGTTCAAAAGCTTTAGTTTTAGGCCGGTATCTTGAAATGTGATTAGCATATGAATTTGTGCGTTGTGGATCAATGCGTCCATACGTTCCTTACTGGGATTTGCTTCTACTTTTATATGTGGGTAAGGGGCGGCTGCCTCTCGTATCAAACGGGTCGGGTTCATGCCCGCTATTATGCAGGTATGTTTTAATTGGCTGAAAACATGCTTGGTGAGAAATAACACGGCTCGCTCATTCTCGATAACGGATAACTTGCCATGATATAAAATATAATCGGATTTTCCCGGTTTGGCCGTAATCCGGTTATTCTCGTGGAAACAAGGAACGAACTCGATCCTTTGATTGGGAAATTGTTTTCGTAAATAGTCTGCGTCTGTCGTGGATACGGCGATTATCAGATTTGCGTACTGTGCTACTTTCTGATAGGCTTGGAAGCGCATGGCCTCGATCTTGAAAAAGGCATTGCGAACCAATCCTTTGCCAGACTTTGCCAAGTGGCGATAATAATCGTGCTCGATATTGCACTCCCGGAATATCTTCATCCGGTTTCTTAAACGGGGATCGTCCATATAATAGCAGGAGTGGAGGCCCTCAAATAAGATCGGGTAATCATTTTGTAAAAGATTCTCGATCAAGCGATGATCTTTACGGCTATATACATTGTAAGGGAGCCATGTTAAATTAGCGATTACCCCGGTACGGCGTTTATAATAGAAAACCTTGTCGCAAATGCTTTCTAATTCCGGTGCGTGCGGACGTTCATATTCGAAACAATGTAATATGAGTTTCACGCCGCATGCATGCAAGGCCTCCAGTTTATAATACACATCAATGACCCCTCCGTAATTGGCGGGATAAGGTATATTGAACGATACTATGTTGAGGTATTTATCCATCTGCTTAAATCTCCTCAAATATACGCGCAAATTGGCTAGCTTGCTCTTTCCGGGAATAATTCGATAGCTTATCCCGATTGACGGGCGAGGTCGTATATCCTTTTTCCTGCCATTCCTCATAGTAATGTTTCAAGAAATCGTACACCTCGTCTACCCGGGTTGCGGCCAGTCCGGAATGGGTCTCCTTGATGGCTTCGGCGAGGTAAGCCTCGTCACTCTGTACGCATAAGATGGGTTTTTCTACCGCAAGCGATTCAAAGAACTTAGTTGTCATGAAGCCTTTTGGACCAGACGTGTCAAACTTATTCGTCAAGGAAAGCAGCACCGAGCTTTTGTTCAAGATGAGGGGAATATCGGATGCCGGTACATACTCATGGTAATCCATGAAAGATTGCACCCCATGTTGTTCGGCCTCTTGGCGGATGATGGAGCGGGACTCTTGATCGGTATACCATACAACTCGAAAAGTTTCGGGGATAATGACCTTGTCCTCCGTAAGACGGGCGATGGCCGCAAATAATAACTCCGGATTTCGGATCGCTAAACTTAACAACCGTCCGGTATAGGTAATGATAAACCGGGAGGTCTTGATTTGTTGCGGATAGAACAACTCGGGATCGAATCCGTTATAAATCAGTTTTACATTGGGATTATATTGTTTAAGTACCTCCACGTGCCAAGGCGATACGGTCGTGACACAATCCGCTACCTCCAAAGCGTTATTCCGCTTTCTAAGTAACCGTTTGCGAAATCGCTTTGTGATGAATGCGTCTAGCCATGAAAATGTATGGAATTTATGCGATATATATTCGTTGGAGGCGTATTGCTCGATAATATCTCGTAAATCCACGACGAAAGGGAGGTTGGTATGGATCGCTAACGTCTTGGCGGCGGTTAAAGGAAAGGTACGGTATGTGCTACACAATATTCCTTTGTACTGGTTGGTCTTTATTAAGGGAATACATGCGTTGATTATTTTCATGTCTTTATAACCAAACAAGATGTCTAGAAACATGACCCACATCCATTCGATATGCTTTGAGATCTTTCCTGATGCTTTGTAGTAGCGGACGCAATACACGTCCGCATACCCCGTAAGGAATTCGAATGTATTGTCTTCTATGTATTCTGTCACTACGGTAACTTCCCATCCCATGCGTGTCAAATATTTGCATAGATATCCCATTCTGGGGGCGAAAGCGGGTGGGAACATATCACATATGATAAGGAGTTTATTCATGGATTCAATCAGGGTTATAAGAATAGACGAATGACTTCAAACGCTTCCGCATAGGTACATCCTGCTTGGACGCCCGTGCTCTTGCTAATAGAATAGATAAAGTCCTTGGATAGATAATCTCTCGCTCCTTGCGATTTATAGGCTTTCAATGATTCTACCTTTGCGTCGATATGGCGCTCTTCCAGCCTTACAAAACATTCGTGTATTGAATGTCAGGTTGTTCCAGATTAACTCATAACCTAATATATTCGTGTTTTTGAACGCTCGTAGACCCTCTTGGGCGATCGTCGTATGATCTTGGTGGATGTCGTGCAAGCTAGGGATGAAGACTAGGTCAAAATCGGATACTTTTTTCAGGCGTATTAACTCCTCTAATATCTCTTGTCTTGCGTATCCCAGTTTTCTTACTTCGTAATTGTATATGATTAGGTTTCCCGGTTCTATACCTAAGGTCTGGGTCGCTTGCTTGACCTCTGTCTTCAAGATATCTTTCGGAAACCTTCGGGAACCGATTGCTGTGCGGTGGAGAAAGCCACATAGGTCACTTTTTTACCATCTTCTATCAGGCGTGAGATAGTTCCCCCCAACCCAAAGTTCCCCATCATCCGTATGAGGGGCGAGGACTAAAATATTTTTACAATTAGTAATCATTCTTTCTGATTTATTTGAATACAGGGATTTTGTTGTTTTCACTGCTTCGCTAATTCTTTTAATAGCTGGGCGTATAATTTACGTAAATAACTTCCGGACCCTTCTTGTACGGAGTCATTATGCCATAGTAAAACCAATTCACCTCCTACATTATTTACTTGTTCCACTAAATTCCGGCAATAGGTTAAAGCCCTGTCAAAATCCAGTCCCATATATTTTTCCTCCTCTAGGGTACAATCCATTATAATAAGCGGATGTAGTCGGAGAGGAGATAGCCGGCGGGTGATCGGATTGATCCAACGAACCGGGTAGCAAGTCCCTAACCGGAATCCGGAGACATCGGCATACCCCATGGTGAAATCGTCCGTAACCCCAGCAGCCTCTATTTGGTCCATATCTTCCGGTTCCCGGATAGCCAAGAAATGATGACGGTTGAACCGAACATTTTTTACCGATATGATCTTCCAGACCGGTTTTCTCTTTCCGGATAAGGCTGGGAGTCGTACCCGCTTGGTAGCTACTATGCAAACCAATAGTTACATTATGCTCTAGAGCACTTTTTATCAATTTACGAATATCTTTATTCCTCAAATCGTAATGAGGTTTGTCGTGCTTGGCTTTCCCCCCGTTCCGGATAAATAGGATAGGGTGACATTGTTCCTTCCCGATCAAATCCTGAAGGATACTATTCTGGCGGAAAACCAAGGGAAGGTATAAAACGGGTCTTTCTCAAGGGTACCGAATTTACCTTGAAAGGATTTATATAAACCTCTTCTATCTCTAATAGACCGTATCAAACCTTTCCACGAACGATATAGAGTCGGAGAATCTACGTCGTGCGTGAGGTAGATCTTCCGGATTTGCTTTTTTTACCTCGGGTACACGTAACCGGGATTGGCGTAGCCAACGATGAAGCAGCATGCGATATTCATCCACGATCGGACGATGCAGGAAACCGGCCCGGTAGGGCAAGGACTCTTTACCGGGAAATCTTCCATGCTCATCCCGAAGTCCACGCCGTACCATCTCCTCGTATCTGGAAATGAGAAAATAAGTACTTGCGATGATATCGGCATGAACCACCCATGTATCTCTTACCCATTCCTCTTTCGGCGAGCCGAATAACAAGGGGATACCTTGAACCTCTTGCAAAGGGAGTTCCGGTAAGGAAGCAGGAGTCCCGTATGTTTGTCCATCAAAGAAGCCGGATGGAATGATAACGACGTTATATCGGTCGAATTTATTGGGATCAGCCGTGTACCCGATCGTTTCCACCAGTTCGCTAGGGACATCATCTCCTACAAGAAAACGTATTATATAATGTAAAGTGCGATTTTTCATACCCATTTGCTTAGTTTAATGCGTGCTCTGTCTAATAAACTCAATTTCCCCCCTAGATATTGTGAAAAATGGGGTTTGGATAGCTCCGAACTCGCGGAAGAAACGTTCTACTCCGGGTAGCATAGACCCTTCGAAATCAAATACCGTCGTAAATTGAGAAACGAAATGAAGACATTCCCACAGGACGTAGCTTTGCGCTCCGGAACCTCTATAGACCGGATTTCCTCCTCCAGCGAGATAGTAAGCCGATCGATCTTGCCATACGATGAAAGCGGCCGCATGTAAATGGCCTTGCTCGTCATAACCTCCCCATAAATCACCTTGTCCTCTTTGTCGGCAAGTGGCGATCAAGTCTTTCAGTACATTCGTGTCTTCCTTGATTCGTACATGCTGGCGGTCAAATGTTTGGGCTTGTACAGCTAGGAACTCATTCAAAGGAATCCCTTTTTTTACGGATATATGGTATTTATTCTGCGCTTTCGTAATATTTCGCCGGATATTGGGGCTCATATTCTCCCATACCGCTTGATGATCCCGGATATTTTTTAATAAATAGGTATAACGTGTCGTTTGGTTATATCCCGCCCAATAAAACGGAAGCCAATCCGTGATGTCATAATTGAAATTTTGCAGGAAGTGCGGATAGCGTTTTAGTTCTTCCGTGAATTGTTTGCATAGTTCTTGACGTCGTCCTAACTCGGTCGTATATTTCGTGTCGGAGGAACTTGCGGTGAACCAAGGGCCCATTGTTTGGGTGTAAGAAGGCATTGAGACAATATCGGAATGGGGGACGTAAAGGGGGAGGGTTGCCTGTATCTTTCCCTTTTGTTCTATAAGCAAGACATCCCATTTTTTTTCTCCGCAAACCGTATCCAACCACCAGTCATGTGAGAAGATCGGTATATTTTTTTCAGTATTGCAAAGTAAACGATATTTGTCTTTATTACTCATTACAATTTCGTAGTAGGGGCGGGGGGTGCCCGCCCCCGCAAATTACTTGTTGGCTTTTAATGCCTCAAATATTAATTCGGATAATTCGTCTGCCAATTCGGGATTGTCCTCGACACATTGTTTTGCCGCATCACGACCTTGTCCCAGTTTGGTATCATTATAGCTGTACCACGAACCGCTCTTCTTGATGATATTCAGTTCAGAGCCAAGATCGATGATCTCTCCGGAACGGGAGATACCTTGACCGAACATGATATCGAACTCTGCCTTGCGGAATGGAGGAGCCACCTTGTTTTTTATGACTTTCACACGCACTTGGTTACCCTTGATCTCGTCACCATCTTTCAGCTTTCCAATACTACGGATATCCAAACGGACTGAGGCGTAGAACTTCAACGCATTACCACCAGTCGTCGTTTCCGGGTTCCCGAACATTACGCCGATCTTATCACGCAATTGGTTGATGAAGATACAGGTCGTATTCGTCTTATTGATCGCAGCTGTCAATTTACGAAGGGCTTGCGACATTAAGCGAGCTTGCAGACCCATCTTGCTGTCTCCCATATCGCCCTCAATCTCAGCTTTAGGAGTCAAAGCGGCTACGGAGTCGATAACAATGATATCTACGGCGGATGAACGGATCAACTGCTCGGCTATTTCCAAGGCCTGCTCACCGTTATCCGGCTGGGAGATCCATAGGTTCTCTACATCAACGCCTAACTTTTCAGCATAGAAACGGTCAAAAGCATGCTCCGCATCGATAAATGCGGCGATACCTCCTTTTTTCTGAGCCTCGGCGATCGCATGGATCGCTATGGTTGTCTTACCGGAAGATTCCGGACCATAGATCTCGACGATACGTCCTTTCGGATATCCGCCTACGCCCAGCGCTGCGTTTAAAGCGATAGAGCCTGTCGGTATCACCTCGATATCCTCGATGTTTTCATCGCCTAGTTTCATGATCGAACCTTTTCCGTAGTTCTTCTCGATTTTATCCATTGCCGCACGTAAAGCCTTTAGCTTATCCGTGTTAGCGGCTGGTTTACCACCTTCTTCTTTCGCTTTTTCTTCGAACAAATTTTCTTCTTTTGCCATATGTGTCCCTTATAAATTAAGGATTTGATTTGCATGGTCTTTTGTCTTCACCTCTTTCGGCCCGATGATATTAGTAACAATACCTTCCTCGTTAATGATAAAGGTGGTCCGGAGAGTCCCCATGTATGAACGTCCGTACATTTTTTTCTCAGCCCACACACCAAACTGTTCTTGTAAGGTCGTTGTCTGTGTCCGCTATTAAACGGAAAGGTAAAGTTTTGCTTTTGTATAAAAGCCTTTGATTGCGAATTTGGCGCTATTCTTTGCTTACTCCGATGATCTCGAAGCCTTTCGCTTGTAAGGCTTGATAGCCGTCACGTAAGCTGCATGCTTCCGCCGTGCAACCGCTCGTGTTATCTTTCGGATAGAAATAGAGCGTACTTTTTTCCCTTTATAGTCACTCATCTTTACCTCTTTACCGTCTTGATCGGTTCCCAAAAACTCGGGAACCTTATCGCCTATTTGTACTGCCATATTACAATTCTAAGTCAATGTTAAACAATTCATGCCAAGGCAAACCTTGCTCATTTAGCTCTTTCATGAATGGGTCCGGATTGAATTCCTCTACATTCCATACTCCCGGTTTCTTCCAAATGCCCTGCATAAATAATTTGGCGCCGATCATGGCGGGAACACCGGTGGTATAACTAACACCTTGCGCTCCTGTCTCTAGATAAGCGGCATGGTGGCTACAGTTGTTGTATACGTAATAAGTTAATTCCTTACCGTCCTTGATACCACGGATGCGGCAACCGATGGAAGTCTCGCCAGTATAATTCTCTCCCAGATCACCCGGGTTCGGCAATACGGCTTTTAAGAATTGGATCGGAACGATTTCCTGCCCGTTGTAAAGGATCGGGTCGATACGAGCCATACCGATATTTTGGATGACACGTAGATGAGTCAAGTATTCCTGTCCGAAAGTCATCCAGAAACGAGCCCGTTTGAGGGTCGGGAAGTTTTTGGTCAAACTTTCCAATTCCTCGTGATACATCAAATACGATTCTTTCGGTCCTACATTCGGATAATTCAAGGCTTTATGTACGCTTAACGGATCGGTCTCCTTCCATTCCCCATCCTCGAAATATTTGCCACGTTGAGTAATCTCACGGATATTGATTTCCGGATTGAAATTGGTAGCGAATGCCTTATGGTGATCTCCTGCGTTGCAGTCTACGATATCCAGATAGTGTATCTCGTCGAAATGATGCTTTGCCGCATAGGCTGTATATACGCCGGTAACCCCCGGATCGAAACCACATCCCAAGATAGCGGTAAGACCGGCTTTCTCGAAACGATCTTTATAGGCCCATTGCCAGCTGTATTGATATTTGGCTTCATCAAGCGGTTCGTAGTTGGCCGTATCTAAATAGCTAACGCCGTATTCCAGACAAGCATCCATGATATGCAAGTCTTGATAAGGTAAGGCCAGATTTACCACCAAATCCGGTTTGAAGGCGTTAAACAAGGCAACAAGCTCTTGCACGTTATCTGCGTCTACCTGTGCGGTTTGCACTTTTACGTTCTTGATATCGGCGGCGATCTTGTCGCATTTACTTTTCGTACGGCTAGCTACCATGATATCCGTGAAGACATCCGCATTCATCGCTATTTTCTTAACAGCAACGGTACTTACGCCCCCTGCACCAATAACTAATACTCTTCCCATTTACTAATAGAATTAATCTTGTTAATATACAGTTTACAAGGTTTTCAACCAATGGACAAATATACGGCTTTTCCTTGACAATCCCTATAAAAGATTTATTTATTCATTTTAGAAGGGATGAAAGGAAAGAAAGATACAGCTAATGAATGTGAATACTGAAAATAGTCGTACTTTTGTCACATTTACTGTTTAAAGTTTGGACATGAGATTTTTAAATTATGCCGGGGGTGTTTTTATTCTGCTCTTATTGGCGTTGGGGTGCAAACCCGAGGCGAAGCGGAGCCGTGTGCTTGTGATCCAATCTTTTCGGTGGGATGACAAGAACTATCTGGAATTAAACTCGGATATCCGGAAAGAACTGAGAAAAAACCGGGTGAATGCGGACATCCGCACGTTTTATCTCGACTGTGAGTGCTATATGGCTGAGGAGGAAGAGGAACGGATGTATAACTTTATCGATACGATACGTCTTTGGAAGCCCGACCTCATATTGGTGAATGATGATCAGGCTACCTATACGTTGATGAAATGCGGCCATCCTTTTGTAAAGAAAGTTCCGGTTGTTTTCTCTGGCGTCAATTTCCCTAATTGGGATTTGCTGGAAAAATATCCGAACGTAACAGGTAGTTGGGACAAGATTGATTATAAGGAAAAACCTTCGTTTGATCGATCAGCAAATGGGAAAGGTCTCGCATTTATATCAATTATGATAAGACCTCCTTAGGGCAGTTGGCTTTCCGGGAGTTGATAAAAGCGGTCGATACGAGCCGATATGTATTGAATTATAATCAATTGGCTTTCCAATTAAATGACCCGGACTTTAAGGTAGATTCCATGACGTTTAGAACCGAGATGAGAATGAAGGCGATACGTCCTTCGAAAAATGTAATTCATTTCATGCCTTTTCGTAAAGCCAATGGGGAGTTTTTATTGAGTAATATTAATGGTACCTATCCTTATTGCGTATTTTTCAATATCCGTTATGACTATACATCCGCAGGTTTGTCTAAGATGTTCGTGACTCCTTCATTTACGGCGGTGCGGGAAATCTTTAATATAAACGTGGAAGTTCTGGGAGGCTATTTTTGCTCGAATCGCATACAAGCGGCGGAACAGGCTCGGTTGGCGGCTAAAATTCTTTCCGGTACGCCTGTCTCTTCCGTTCCGATCGTAGAGAGTCCTAAAGAGTATCTGTATGATTGGGGGGAGATGCAACGTTTAGGTATCTCAAAGGAGGAGGTCCCTACTAATGTTCACATCATCAATATGCCTATTTCTGAACGGTATAAGATTGGGGTTTTTATCGCCTCTTCCTTGGGCGTGATCTTATTGCTGGCATTGATCGGTTATTTGTTTTATCTCTATTGGCGGGAAGCAAGACGAAGGAAAGCGGTGCTCGCTAATTTAAAGCAAGAGAAGGAGCATCTTTCTTTAGCGTTGGAAGGGGGGAATATATTCGCTTGGAAATTACAGTCTGGTACCTTCCGGTTTGACAACGAGTTCTTTAGCTATGTGAATATTTCTCCCCGGGAAATTCCTTTGGATGAGCTGTACGAGATGACTCATCCGGACGATAGGCAGAGTTTGCGCTCCTTGATTGATTTCATTTGTACGGGTACGATCTCTCATCATATCCTTCAATATCGTTGCGATTTTAACGGGAAAGGTTACCAATGGTGGGAATTTCGTTACGGAAGCTTAGAGGATGCGAATGATGGGTATGTAATCAATGGCTTATGTTTGAATATCCAAAATATCAAGGATACGGAGGAGGTCTTGATCTCTGCGAGGGAAAAAGCCGAGGAGTCGGATCGGATGAAGTCGGCTTTCTTGGCGAATATGAGCCATGAGATCCGTACGCCGCTGAATGCGATTGTCGGTTTCTCGAATTTAATGAACTCGGAAGAGGTCTTGGAGCCGGAAGAGCGTGAGCAGTTCGTGAAGTTGATTAATACGAACTCCGACTTACTATTGAAACTGATCAATGATATTTTAGATCTTTCCCGTATGGAATCTGGAAAGATGAGTTTTGTTTTCGATCGCCATGATTTGAATGTCTTGATCAATGAAATCTATTGTACTTTCCAGTTGATGATGCCCGAGGGGGTAGAGCTACGCATGCGTGTCCCCGAGATCCCGGTGATTGTGGCGGTAGATCCTTATCGGCTGAAACAAGTATTGTCTAATTTTATCAATAATGCCATCAAGTTCACGACTTCGGGCTATATAGAAGTGGGATACTATTTCTGTACGAAAGGCGACTGCCTTCATATCTATGTAGAAGACACTGGTATCGGTATCCCTGAGGAGAAACAGAAGCAAGTTTTTGATCGTTTTTGCAAATTGGATGAGTTTGCGCAAGGCACCGGACTCGGACTGGCGATTTGCCAAGTGATAGCGCAGCGTTTCGGCGGTGAGATACAATTGAAGTCGGAATATGGTAAAGGTAGCCGTTTTATGCTAACTTTGCCTAAAGAACGTATAGGTTGACAAAGCATGGAACAAATAGAGGAACTTTCACGATTTATCAAGGAACATGCGTCGGATGATTTGAATCGTCTGTTGCTTTCCGCCTCTCGTTATCCGGGGATCGATATCCCTTTCGTGGTGGATCAATTAAAATCTCGGCGGCAGATCAAGGATAAACTACCTTCATGGTATCAAAACGATCGACTGGTTTTTCCGGCGAAGATAGCGGCGGAGCAATGTTCCTCGGAACAGACTGCCTTGTACAAACAGAGGTTGGTAGATCCACAGGCACATGTATGTGATTTGACTGGTGGATTGGGGATCGATAGCTATTTCTTCTCCCGGAAAGTACGGCAGGTTACTTATATCGAACGCTTTCCCGCTTATTGCGAGGCGGCTATCCATAATTTCAAGGTGCTAGACGTTGGTAACGTAACGGTATTGAATGGCGATTCTACGGAGTTGATAGATAAGATCGATGGAATAGATGTGTTTTATATCGATCCGGCTCGTAGGGGAGAGGGGAATAAGCGGATTTTTTGCGCTGCAGGATTGCGAGCCGGATTTGACAAAGTTGGTTCCTGTCTTGTTTGGTCATGCCCCTAAGGTGATCGCTAAATTATCTCCGATGGCGGATATTCATATGACGTTGGATTTGCTTCCGGATGTGACAGCCATACAGGTGCTTTCGGTGAAAAATGAATGTAAGGAGCTTTTGTTTGTGTTGGAGCGAGGCTCGAAAGGCGGGAGTCCTCAAATCTGTTGCGTGAATTTCACTTCGGAGGAAGAGCCGGAATTGTTTGTGTTCTCATTGGTGGAAGAACGGGAAGCTGTCGCTTCCATCCGTGGAGAAGTCAAGCGTTATTTATACGAACCGAACGCTTCCATCTTGAAGGCGGGTGCGTTTAAAGCGGTCGCCACTCGCTTTGGATTGAATAAATTGCATGTCAACAGTCATTTATATACGTCGGATGAGGTTGTCCCTAGTTTTCCGGGACGTTCTTTTGTGGTAGACGAAGTGATCCCCTTTACGAATAAACAATGTAAGACCTTGTCGAGGCAGATTCCCCAAGCGAATATCACAGTCCGTAATTTCCCCCTCTCGGTGGATGAGTTACGTAAGCGAACTAAAATTGCGGATGGAGGAACTATCTATCTTTTCGCTACTACTCTGGAAAATGGGGATAAGGTACTTATCAAAACTCATAAGATATAGGATACTGCATAGGTGCTGCAGCATTACTGCATAAGGGTTGCAGTACTACTGCTAGGCCTGTTGCAGTACTACTGTAAGGCTTGTTGCAGTACTATTGCAAAGCCTGTTGCAGTGATATCCGAAGGGATATAAAAAAGTGTATGATGTTATCACCATACACTTTTTATGATATGAGGTTTATATTACTTCAATAGATTCGCACGCATTTCCTCAATCTTAGCTTTTGACTCACGAGCCGTATTTATGGTTGCTACCATTCCGCTTAACGGAGCGATTGTAGTTCCTAATTGCTCCAAGTCAGGATAATATTTAGCTAAGTCGGCTGTGATCTGCTGGATGATACCGATACGTTTTTCCATATTCTCGCTCAAACCGGCGGAAATAGCGTCGCCTTTAACAACCAAGCCCGGATTTGCGTATACAATGGCATATTCTACAGCCATGCCCCCTAACAACTCAAGCTCAACGTCAGCCTTATCATTTTCCATCATAGCGTCGATCAATTTGTTTTCTTGGTTTTTCATGAATTTGCTTAACTCCTCTTTGCTGGCGTTAGCGGGAGCGGACTCTTTCATGATGTCGATAGCGAATGGAATGTCCAGATCCGTAGTCAATTTAACCAATACGTTCTCGATATCTGTAGTCGGCTTTTTCATAGCCTTCAATACGTTCAAGTCTGCGAAGTAGATACCGCAAGCACGTGCTTTCTGGGCTTGTGTGTTCAATTCGGAAACCTTGCTGACCGGCAACATAAAATCAGTATTAGCGACAGAGATCGTAACCTCGCCGGTAGATACTTTGTAAGGCAACTCCGAATCCGGCATATCTTTCAAGAAACGAGTAACCTCGTCTTTCAACTCGGCAGTAAGCAGACCTTTAGATACTTCTCCTGCGATAGCTGCTTCTTCCTCTACTTTTTGCTCAGCGGCGTCTTGTTTTTTACTGCTGTTGCAAGATGCCATTCCAAATGTAATCGCTGCTATGGTTAGCAGGCTAACAAAACTCTTTTTCATGTTATTCTTTATTTTTAGATTATATATTTTGTCATTAATCGCTCCCTTTGTTTAAATACTTGCCGGGAAACTCTGCGAAGATAGATATAATTACCAATAAAGCAAAGATTCCTAACATTAATAAATTAAATGTAAAAGTAGAAAATGTATAACCGGCGAATTTTTCTCATGACTATAGAAAGGCGCACGTCCCCAATTATTGTCCGGTTCCAGATAAATCTGCCCGATTTTAGGGTAGATCCGGTTGTGGGCCTCCTTATAGAATTGGGTACTGGTTGAGTTGAGTACCAGCTCCTCGATGGCTGAGTTATGATGTTCCTTTTTCAAGGTGTTCAACCATTCGGAGCCGTGTTCTTGAATGACCTCTTTCCGTTTTTTCTCTAATAACGCCGTGAAATTATCGCTACGGGTATGCAGGGCTTTTTCTACTTTATCCATATAGCTCTCGTAACTCT
>ENA-OQBD01001092-OQBD01001092.1-human-gut-metagenome-genome-assembly--contig:-NODE-1092-length-13068-cov-3.433042_pt1 | contig 13068 bp, 16 predicted proteins | sample MGYA00242742_ERZ504543 | MGnify/ENA primary metagenome ERZ504543 (study PRJEB26092, sample SAMD00036239) | human gut metagenome | host: Homo sapiens | study: EMG produced TPA metagenomics assembly of... | reverse complement strand
AATGGATCCAGGCAATTGGAAGTGGTATGAGTGATATGTTCAGCATCAGTATCGTTGCCATTCTTGTATCCGGTATCATCGGTCTTGTACGTGAATATGGCGGTGTTGAATGGCTGGTGGGCGCGATCAGCAGCAAGATCAAGAGCAGACGTGGTGCGGAATATGGAATCGGACTGATGTCAGGTATCCTTTCCGCAGCTATGGTAAATAATACGATCGCAATCATTGTTACCTGTCCGATCGCAAAAGAAATCGGGGAAAAATATAAGATCGCACCGAAGAGACTTGCCAGTCTGGTGGATATCTTTGCCTGCGCATTTATTGCACTGATGCCACATGATGGTGGTATGCTGATGATTACGGCACTTGCTGATGTATCACCGCTTAATGTACTTAAATATTCGTTCTATATGTTTGGACTGATTATTGCGACCTGCGTTACGATACAGTTCGGATTGATGGACAAGAAAAATTAGACAGAAAGAAAAATAAAATATGAAAGATCTAACAAAAGGGAAACCGTCCACGCTGATTCTTGCATTTGCGCTGCCTATTTTTTTCGCAAATCTGCTGCAGCTTACCTATAGCCTCGTGGATACCAGAATTGTCGGAACTTTTTTAGGGGAGGATGCGCTGGCAGCAGTCGGCGCGACCTCAACCTTAAGCAATCTGATCATTGGATTTTTGCAAGGGCTTTCCGGAGGTTTTGCAATCATCACAGCACAGAAATTCGGGGCAAAAGACTATAAAAATGTAAAAAAATCATTTGCCATGTCACTACTTATAGGAACAGGAATTGCGTTATTTTTTACAATATTCGGTCTGTTATTTTTGCAGCCGATCTTAAAAATGCTGAATGTTCCTGCGAACCTTCTGGAAACAGCTAAAAGTTATATTTTCATAATTATCGCGGGACTTGTGGTAACTTATCTTTATGATGCCTGTGCGGCAGCGCTTCGTTCACTGGGAGACAGCGTGACACCACTTGTGATCCTGGCAATATCGGTTATCTTAAATATTATCGGAGATTTATTCTTTGTTGTAATATTAAAAATGTGGTGTAAAAGGTGCGGCAATCGCAACGGTACTTGCACAGTCGATTGCATTTATTGTTTGCTGGATTTATATGATAAAGCGATATGAACTTTTGCGGCTTGGTCGGGAAGATTTTAAAAACCCGAGTTCTGCAATGGTGAAAAATATGCTGAGTGCCGGTTTGTCTATGGGTTTTATGAGTTCTCTGGTCAATATTGGTTCTCTGACTTTGCAGACAGCGATCAATAAACTTGGAAGAGATTATATCGTGGCGCAGACAGCGGCAAGAAAGCTGACAGAAATGTTTATGCTTATGTTTGGCGTGTTTGGAAATACAATGGCAACCTATTGTGGGCAGAATCTGGGAGCGGGAAAGATAGACCGGATCAAAAGAGGAATCTGGCTTTCTATTTTATACACCTGTATCTGGTGTACATTTGCTATTATTGCAAGCTATACGATTGGAGATAAGCTTGTCTATCTGGTGACCGGAACAGATAATAAAAATGTAATTGAAAATGCAACCCGATACCTGAAGTTTGATACACTGTTCTATTATGTGACAGCGGTGATCTGTATTGTGCGAAATGCGATGCAGGGGCTGGATGATCATATTACTCCGATTGTCTCAAGCATGCTTGAGATGCTTGGAAAAATTGTGATCGCATTTACACTGGTTCCACATCTTGGATACACGGGGGTTATCATTGCGGAGCCGATTGTGTGGTTTGTGATGGTGATTCCGCTGATCGTGCAGATTTTCCGGATGCCGGTGCTGAAGCAGACAAGCCTTTCTTGACACTATTCATACGCCTGTGCTAGAATAGGCTTGTTTCAGAAAAATAAATACAGATGCGTAAGGTGTCAATCAGACGGAATGTCTGGATTGGTGAAAAGGGAAACAGGTGCAAGTCCTGTATGAACTCGTCACCGTAATTTGCAAGCTTAGGCTGTCATACCACTGGGAGACCGGGAAGGAAAGCCACAAGCGTCTGAGCAATCAGTCGGGAGACCTGCCTTTCGCAGTACAGGAACGGAACGTTCATGCCACGAGTAACTGGCAGTACGAAAGATAGAAACTTCAGACTGATTTTGCAGAGGGCAAAATGTCAGTTTCTTTTTTGTACGCCCTCGTTAAATTTAGATACGGGGGATTTTTTCGCTTACAAAAAATATGTTGTAAAGTGTAATGAATATCATTCCGATTCCTGAAAGTATGACAAAAAAGTCAGGGAGGATCAAGATGAAGAAACGAGTATTAGTAGCATTACTGGCAACAGCACTTACGGTGTCTATGATGACTGGATGTGGAAGCAAGAAGACAGAGGACACTTCTTCTACAAAGACAGAAGAAACATCCAAAGACAGCGATCAGGAGGCAGCAGACAAAGTGGCAAAGCTGATTGATGACATTTATGTACAGGAAAGAACAGACAAGACCGATGAACAGTGTAAGGCTGCAAAAGAAGCCTGGGATAAGCTTACTGATGCACAGAAAGAACTGGTAGAAGGCGAGAACGCTGATCCGGATTATTTTGGAAGGGATACAGGCGATGCATCGAAAGATGATCCGCTGAACGAAGATAACATCGGAGAAAATGAAATTCTGGTTGTAAGCTTTGGTACATCTTTCAATGACAGCCGTGCAGAGGATATCGGTGGTGTGGAAAAAGCACTTCAGGCAGCATATCCGGACTGGTCTGTAAGAAGAGCATTTACAGCACAGATCATCATCAACCATGTACAGGCCCGTGATGATGAGAAGATCGACAATATGGATCAGGCACTGGAAAGAGCAGTCGACAATGGGGTTAAGAACCTGGTCGTACAGCCGACACATCTGATGCATGGTGCCGAGTATGATGAACTGACAGAAGCAGTTGAGAACTACAAAGATAAATTTGAATCTGTAAAAATTGCAGAACCACTTCTCGGTGAAGTCGGAGCGGATGAAACAGCGATCAATGAGGATAAAGCAGCTGTTGCAGAAGCAATTACAGCAGAAGCTGTAAAGACAGCTGGATTTGACAGCCTGGATGCGGCAAAAGAAGAGGGAACCGCATTTGTATTTATGGGACATGGAACTTCACACACAGCAAAGATCAGCTATTCTCAGATGCAGGCACAGATGGAACAACTTGGTTATGAGAATGTATTTATCGGAACCGTAGAAGGCGAACCGGAAGATACCGCTTGTGAAGCAGTAATTGAAAAGCTGAAAGATGCAGGATACAAGAAAGTAATCCTTCGCCCTCTGATGGTTGTAGCAGGAGACCATGCAAACAACGATATGGCAGGCGATGATGACGATTCTTGGAAGAGCCAGTTTGAAGCATCGGGAGCATTTGACAGCATTGATACACAGATCGCAGGTCTTGGTGAGATCGATGCGATCCAGCAGCTTTATGTGGCACATACACAGGCTGCAATTGATGCAGAATAAATAAAAAAGAGGGATTTATAAGATGAAAAAGAAACTGTTAGTATTGGTATTATCTGCTGTAATGGCAGTGGGAATGATGAGCGGATGCGGTGCAAAATCGGACACATCAGATACGAAAGCAAAGACAGCAGAAAGCTCTTCTGCGAAAGAAGAGGAAACAGAGGAACAGACAGAGTGTGAGCTTGAAGACGGAACCTACACAGCAGAGTTCAAGACTGACAGCGGAATGTTTCATGTAAATGAAGCGAATGACGGAAAAGGAACACTCACAGTAAAAGACGGGAAAATGACGATTCATGTCAGTCTGGTTTCTAAGAATATCGTCAACCTGTTTGAAGGAACATCCGAAGATGCACAGAAAGATGGTGCAGAACTTCTGGAACCTACAACAGATACGGTAACCTATAGCGACGGTGCAACAGAAGAAGTTTATGGATTTGATATTCCGGTTCCTGAACTGGATAAAGAATTTGATGTGGCTCTGATCGGAAAAAAAGGAGTCTGGTATGATCACAAAGTAAGTGTAACAGATCCGGTGAAAGTAGAAGAATAAAATAATACAGGAAGAGCTGCCTTTTGAAGTAAAAAATCCTATGTCTGCATATTTTATGTGCAGACATGGGATTTTCTTTTATAAAGAAGATAGTGTATACTATAAAAGTAGAAAAGGAAGAAAGGAAGTTAAAATACAATGTACTATGTACCAGACGGCACGAAAGAGTGCGGATATTATGAATGTAAAAAATGTGGGAACCGTTTCTTATCCTTACAGACAATGAACCGGATCCCTTGTCCGGAATGTGAGACAGAGATCGACTATGAGATCGGACCAGACGAATCCATGGAAGATGCTCTGGACACGGCAGAATTACTGGAAAAGATTACCGGTGAAGAAGAGGTAGAGAAGATGGATGGACTTCTGAGTCTTGCAATTACCGGTGGAGATTGCAATTGGATTTAATTTTCAGGTAAAATTGTTCACTGGTGGTCAGGATGAACAAACAGAGTATATTATAATAGAAATATGAGTAAAAGAGGGAGAAAATAGATGGATATTCATGATTTGAAAATATTTCTGACAATCGCGCAGGAAGGCAGTGTTTCCAAAGCATCCAAAAATCCTTTATATGAACACCGCAGGGAACAAGTAAGGTACTGAAGAACCTTGAGACAGAGATGGGATGTCAGTTGTTTATCCGGGATAAGTCCGGGATGCAACTTACGGAAAGCGGAGAGAGATTCCGCGAGTATGCGCTGAAGGATGTAGACGATTATTATCAGGTAAAGAAAGATATTCTGCATATTGAACAGAGACAGAAGAAGGTTGTAGATCTCTTGTCGGCATATGGAAATCTTGCGTCTGCTTACGCCGGACTGTCTTGTGGCATTCAGGGAAAAGTATCCAGATATCGAATTCAATTACCGGGAATATCCGGATCTGCCAGTCGAACAGCTTTTTGCCGGAAATGAAGGGAATGTGGCATTTTCTATTGGAGAGTTTGATGAGCATTTATATCATGTAGTGCCGTTGGGAACCTTTCCAATAGAACTTCTGGTAAATGAAAAACATCCCCTTGCGCAGAAAGAAAGTGTTACGATTAAAGATCTGCAGGGAGAGCCGATGTTTATTGAGAGCAGTCAGTTTCATATTTATCATTTGATTATGGAAAAGTGTGCAGAAAGTGGTTTTGAGCCGGATATTATTTTCCAGACCAGCGGATTCAGCCTGTGCCATAAGATGGTAAAAGAAAATAAAGGGATTTCCGTGGTGGTGGATTTTGTTTATGATGATATGCGGGAAGAAGGAATGAAACTGATCCCGTTTTCAGATGGAATATATGAGTGGAAAGCCTGTATGCTCACAAGGCGCGATGAGGAAGAGAATGAAGGCGTGCAGTGTTTCCGGAAACACGTACAGGAATGGCTGCAAAAGATTCGCTCAGGAGAGATTACACGATAAGAAAAAAGTTGATAAGTAGTAACGAAAAGTTGCGGGTAAGTCACAAACTATACAGAATGCATGAAAAAGCGGAGTATAGTTTGTGGCTTTTTTGTCGACAATTTCATGGAAATAGATGATGACTATAATAATGGAATATTTATAGAAAAATTGAATTTGAATAAAATGTACAAAAGAATATAATGGTAATACATGGATGCTAGTAAAATATACAAATAATCGCGCTGGCACAAATATATTTTTTACAGGAGGATTTGAAAATGAATATCGGGGTAACAGAAATCAGTCCAAGAGAAGTGCAGAGAAAGGCAGAAAAGTGTTTTAAAGACGGTTACTATTGCTGTGAAGCTTTAGTAAGTACAATCCGTGATGAATTTAAACTGGATGTACCAAAAGAAGTAATCGCCATGGCATCAGGAATGGCTGTGGGAGCAGGAAAATCCGGATGTGTATGTGGTGCATTTAACGGAGGAATCCTTGCACTTGGACATTTTTTTTCGGACGTACAGAGCAGGACGGACCTACAAATCCAAAGAGTCGTGAAGTGCATGGAACTGACACACGAACTTCATGACTGGTTTAAACGGGCAAATGGCAAAAAATGCAATTTGCTGCAGAGTTCTTACAAAGGAATTCAATATGGGACAGGGTGAACACAAAGAACAGTGTATCTATTTTACAGGACTTTGTGCATGGAAGGTAGCGCAGATCGTCTGTCGTGAGCTTGGTATCAAGAATCTGGATGAAATTGATGAACCTTGCGAAAGAAGAAAAATTGCAGATATCTAAATAAAGTGGTAACGACAGCCGCTTGATGAGAGAAAGGGAAAGAAACAATGAAAGACGTAATTAAGAAAGTACCGATTCCGCTTTGTGGAGTCATGCTTGGCGCGGCAGCACTTGGAAATTTACTTCAGAGCTATTCAGAAGGAATCCGTTATGTATGCGGTATATTCGCAGCATTTCTTCTGATACTGGTGCTTTTGAAGCTGATCATGTTCCCGGGAGCAGTGAAAGAAGATATGGGAAATCCGATCATGGCAAGCGTATCAGGAACATTTCCGATGGCACTTATGATTCTCAGTACTTATGTAAAACCGTTTATCGGAAAGGCAGCTTATTACATATGGCTTCTGGCAATCATTCTTCACATCATTCTGATCATATACTTTACGGTGAAGTTTGTTCTGAAACTTCAGATACCGAAAGTATTTGCAAGCTATTATATTGTATATGTAGGAATTGTTGTAGCGTCTGTTACAGCACCGGCTTATGAGCAGCTTGGAATCGGAACCGCAGCATTCTGGTTTGGATTTGTAACACTGATCGTACTTCTTGTACTTGTAACCTATCGTTATGTGAAGTTTAAAGAAGTGCCGGATCCGGCAAAACCGCTGATCTGTATCTACGCAGCACCGACCAGCCTGTGTATTGCAGGTTATGTACAGTCCGTAACACCGAAATCATACGGTTTCCTGATGGCAATGTTCGTAGTTGCAACGGTTATTTATATTTTTGCCCTGGTAAAAGCAGCAGGCTATCTGAAGATGCCATTCTTCCCAAGCTATGCAGCTTTCACATTCCCGTTTGTTATCAGTGCGATCGCAACGAAACAGACGATGGCCTGTGCAGCAAATATGGGACATCCGATGCCATTCCTCAAATATATTGTTTTGATTGAGACAATCATTGCAAGTGGTACTGGTGGTATATACTTATATCCGCTTTATGGGGGCTATTTTCGGAGGAAAGAAATAAAAGATTTGACCGGACAGATAAAAAAGGGTAAACTTAAATTTATCAAGAATATGTCGGATGAGGGACGCCCTAGACACCGCAAGGGGCCGAAGAAGCAAAGCGTAAGGTAACATCTTCCTTTCGTGGAAACTGACAGGCAAAAAGGAAGGCGACCTGACGAATCTTTGGAGAGTGTGCAAAGAGAGCACCACCTACGAGGCTAGAACCAACTGGTAAAAGGACAGAGAAAACAGATGAACGATTTTTTCGTGCGTCTGTTTTTTTCTGTCCTTTTTATATGGGCACTTATATGAGATGGGACTGTTAGCTGGGGGTACGTGGTGGCATACAAAAGTAATATCTGAGGAAGAAGGGAAAGGGCATTTTTTGAATAAAATTTGACAGAAGAAAAGGAAAAGCAGGAGGAAAAAAGATGAGAATGATGCTTGTGGGAGCCGGTGCAGTCGGTGAGAGTATTTTAAAAGTAATGCAGTGGAGAGATCCAAAGGGAGAATGGCTGAAATATGTGCTGGTCTGTGACTATGATCTAAAAAGGGCAGAAGAAGTTGTTACTATGATGAAGGGGGATACCCGTTTTGAAGCTTCTAAGATCGATGCGACAAATACAGAGGAAATGGCAGAAATGATCCGGGAACATAAGATTGATTTTGTGATGGATGCGGCACCGCCTTTTGCAAGTAATATGATTTTTGACGCTGCATTTAAAACGGGTGCAGATTACGGAAGCATGGGAACTTGGTCGGTTCCGATGGAAGATCCGGCTTACGGACTTGGTATTGAGAACAGTTATACTGAACCGATGACAAAATACAATTTTGACCGTCATGAAGCCTGGAAGAAGCAGGGGAATATGGCTGTGATCTGTATGGGAATCGATCCGGGTGTTGTAAATGTATTTGCAAAATACGCGGCGACAGAGCTTTTGGATGAAATTACAGAAGTTCATGTAAAAGATGGCGGAAATCTGTCTGTTCCGGGTGCAGATCCGGATGACATTATGTTTGGATTCAACGTGTGGACCGTGCTGGATGAGGTAATGAACCCGAATGTTGAGTATGATAAGGAGAAGGGCGGATTTATCGTAGAAAAAGCATTTGCAGGGCAGGAAGTCTATGAGATGCCGGAAGGGGTAGGAAAAAATACTCTGGTAAAGGTAGAGCATGAGGAAGTTGTGACGATGGCACGCTACTTAAGCCAGTATGGATTGAAAAAGGCAACCTTCAAGATTAGTCTTGATGAGAATCTGATCACGGCACTTAAGGTGCTGGATAAGCTGGGACTTCGCAGTATCAAGCCGGTGCAGGTAGGGGATGTGAAGATAGTTCCAAGAGATGTGGTTGCAGCCTGCGCACCGCAGCCAAAAGATATCGGAGATGAGATGACCGGAAAAATGCTGGTCGGAGTACAGTGTATCGGAAAGAAAGACGGAAAGGAAAAAGAATACTTCCTGTATCAGCCATTTGATAATCAGGAGTCTATCGAAAGATGGGGAACCCAGGCTGTTACCGCCCAGACAGGATTTGGAGCAGCACTTGCACTGGAGCTGATCGGAAGAGGAATCTGGAAAGAAGCTGGGGTCTATGCACCGGAATATTTTGATCCGAAACCATACCTTGCATTAATGAAAGAAAGTGGTTATAAATACGGAATTATAGAGAAATAATCTGGATGTGTTCAGAGATGGTCTGAGATAATAAACAAAATAAAGTTACGCGCAAAACGGCACAAAGTCATAGCAGAACTTTGTGCCGTTTTGTACGTGAAAGGAAATCAGATCAGCTTACACTCTTTTGGCCCATTTGGTGACAAAGGTAAGAAACTTATCAAGTGCAGGAGAGAGTTCAGGTGTATCCAGATAGGCTACGGACAGATTCCTGCGGAAGTGTTCGGTAAAGGAACGGACACAGACGTTGAATGGAATATTATGAAGCAGAAGTTTGGGAAGTACAGTGATGCCAAAGCCCTGTTCCACCATTTTAATCGCGGTATAGTCTTCATTGATCCGAAATCTTACGTTAGGCGTGATATGGTTTAATCGGAATAATTTTCCGGTTTCATAATCAAAATCATCGGCGGAGAGAACAAAATCCTGTCCGTCAATATCGGCAAAAGATACCGTCAGCTGATCGGCAAGAGGATGGTCCAGGGAAGTAACCAGAACCAGTTCGTCGGTGCCGACAGGCAGATTTGGGAAATCCTTTGCGACATATTGCGAAACAAAGATACAGTCCAGTTCTTTTTTGCGAAGCTTTTCCGTCAGGTTCTGAAATCCGTCAACATAGAGCCGAAAGGTGATATTCGGGTATTCGGCAGAAAAATTTTTCAGTACTCCGGGGAGCCAGTTATAGGCAATGCTCTGCACCGTTCCGATGCGGATAAAACCACTGTCCAGATTGTTGATATTTGAGACAATCTGATCGATCCGTGTATTGGCGGAGCGGATATGCATAAGTTCTTCAAAGATGGGTTCTGTTCCGGGAAGCGCTTCCATTCCGATTTTTTGAACGCTTGAACAGCTTAAGACCAATCTCTTTCTCATAATTGCGGATAGTCTGGCTGACAGCTGACTGTGTGTAGTTGTGTTTTTGAGCAGCTTTTGAGATGCTCTGATTCTCATAGACATCAAGAATCACATCGTATTTAGACATGATGAACCCTCTCGTGGTGTTGATAAACAATGCTCTTTTACTATCTTACTTAATATAAGGAAGATAATCAATATCCGCGGGATTTTATTATAAATATTTTTAAAATCAAACATAAGAAAAAGTGAAAATATAAGCGCAAATCAAAGAGTTAACAATGTATTAAGAAAAAGTGAAATCTGATATCAGTTTTACAGACTTTTCAATGATTGGAAACTGGAATAGCATAGAGGCAGGGGAATGAAATTCAAAGGCTTTTAACATGTATCATGAATTAAAGGAGAAGAATAATGGGATACAATTACTGGAACGGAACAGAAGCGGCACACCGCCGTGTTATGATGAAGGCGGCAGGATATTCGGATGAAGATATCCGTCAGAAACCGCATATCGGAATACCGAATTCTTACATGGCAGGTTCTCCTGGAACTGCGCATCTTCGTCAGGTGACAGAAGCTGTAAAAGAGGGAATCTGGGCAGCAGGAGGAATCCCGGTAGAATTCGGAATCCCGGCTACTTGCGGAAATGTGGCAAATGGTGCGGATGAGATGAAGTATGAGCAGGTAGGAAGAGATATCGTGGCAATGTCCATCGAATTTGTATCCAGAATACATAATTTCGATGCGATTTGCTGTGTGGCATCCTGTGATCTGATCATTGCCGGATGTTATCTGGCAGCGTGCAGACTGGATATTCCGGCCTTGGTAGTGACCGGGGGATCAATGCAGGCCGGAAATTACTGTGGGAAGACAGTTGTAGAGGCAGATCTGGATGCGGCAAGATTCTCAGGTGCTTCCGAGGCAGAATTGTTTGAAATGGAAGAAAGCGTCTGCCCGTCTTTTGGTGCATGCCCTTCTATGGGAACGGCCAACACGATGCAGATGTTAGGTGAGGTATTGAACCTTGTTATGCCGGGAACATCTACGATTCCTGCATCAGATAATGCAAGACTTCGTGCTGCAAGAACAGCAGGAAAATACATGGTACAGCTTGCCAGGTCCGGAAAGACACCAAAAGATCTGATCACGAAAGATGTTCTGGAAAATGCGATCATGTTTGATATGGCAGTTGCAGGATCAACCAATGCGGTACTGCATATCCTGGCATACGCATATGAACTTGGTATCAAGCTTACACTGGCAGATTTTGAAAAGTATGCGAAGGAAATTTACTGCATCAATGCAGTGATTCCAAGCGGACCGTATACAGTTGTAGATTTTCATTATGCCGGCGGTGTAAAGCAGGTCATGAAGCAGCTTGCCGGTAAAATCCACACCGATGCGCCGACGATTTACGGGGATACAACTTGGGGTGAACTCCTCGATTCTGTGAAAAGCGCGCCAAATAAAGTCATTCATTCGCTGGAAGATCCTGTAGCAAAAGAACCGGGACTTAAAATCATGCGGGGAAATATTTCTCCGGCAGGAGCGATCGTACGTCCGACAGCAGTATATGAAGAAGTAAAATACATCAAAGGTGCGGCAAAAGTGTATGAATGCGATCAGGATGCATATAAAGCCATTATAGCAGGCGAGATTGTTGCGGGGGACATTCTTGTTATCCGCTATGAAGGCTGTAAAGGAGCACCGGGTATGAAAGAGCTGATGCTTAGTATCGATGCGCTGATCGGACTTGGACTTGATAAAAAGGTCGGGCTTATCACAGACGCGCGTTTCTCCGGATTCAACTACGGAGCAATCGTCGGACATGTTTCTCCGGAAGCTTATGACGGCGGAGTGATCGCTTTGATCGAAAATGGTGATGAAATTGAGATGGACATTGCAGGGGGAACCGTCAATCTTCTCGTATCCGATGAGGTTCTGGCAGAAAGAAGAAAATCCTGGGTACGTCCGCCGCTTAAGCAGCAGAAGGGTGTTTTAAATATTTACGCACAGAACTGCAGACCGGCAGAAGAAGGCGGTGCAATGCAGCCATGGGCACTGGATGCAGATTACGGATATCATCACGAATAAAAAGTATTGATATGGATAAGGAGAGAACGGTATGTTATTGCTTTCAAAAGAGGATATTAAAAGTGTAATTACAATGAAAGACATGATCGAAGCGGACAAGCAGGCATTTAAAATGGTTGTCGATGGTACGGTAGATACACCGCTTCGTACAGTCATCAATGGAAAATATGATGGCGCATTTCTGTTTATGCCGGCCTATGCTCCGGAATTAGATGCAGCAGCCATGAAGGTGATCAACATTTTTCCACATAATATCGATAATAATCTGATGACATCACCGGCACAGACCATGCTGATCGACGGAAAGACAGGATATGTGATCGCGATGCTGGATGGAACTTATGTGACACAGCTTCGCACGGGGGCTTCTTCCGGTGCAGCATTCGATCTGCTTGGAAAAAAGGGAATGTAAAAAAGGTGCAATGATCGGTACAGGGGGACAGGCAGCAGCTCAGCTTGAGGCAATGCTCGCAGCAAGGAAGCTGGAAGAAGTAAAGATCTTTGACCTGAATGAAGAAAGATGCAAAGCATTTGCCGAAGAAATGCAGAAGGAACTGGCTAAATACGGTGCAACAATCATACCGGCAAAGGATTCGGATGACTGTATCGAAGATGCAGATCTGATCATCACAGTGACGCCTTCGGCAAAACCGGTATTTGACGGAACAAAGGTAAAAGCTGGTGCAACCATCAGCTGCGTAGGTACTTATGAACCGCACAAGCATGAGCTGGATCCGGCGGTTTTACCGAGAGCATCTAAGATCATCTGTGATTCAAAAGAGGCGGCACTTTCAGAAACGGGGGATCTTCTGATTCCGATCGCAGACGGAATCATTACAGAAGAGGATGTGCTTGGAAGCCTTGGAGATGTGATCAATGGAAAGATCAAAGGACGTGAAAATGACGAAGAAATTATCGTATATGAAACCGTAGGAGTTGCTGCTCAGGATCTGGTGGCAGCGAAGGTGATTTATGATAAAGCAGTAGAAGCCGGAAAAGGATTTCGCTGGGGAGAATAATCCAAGAAGAGGATGTAAGTACAAAAAACACGGAATTTTTCCGTGATTTTTTGTATTCTAAAGGATAGCTTTATGATAAAATAGACGAGAACATTAATTTGAAGAAAAGGAAACGAGAGAAATGATAACTACATGGATTCAGGCAGTATACCAATTTTTATGGGGAGATCTTTTAAGGATACCACTTCCGGGAGGTTCCTCTTTTGGTGTGTCACTGCTTATTATTTTACTGATT
>ENA-OQBD01001090-OQBD01001090.1-human-gut-metagenome-genome-assembly--contig:-NODE-1090-length-13084-cov-2.982326_pt1 | contig 13084 bp, 9 predicted proteins | sample MGYA00242742_ERZ504543 | MGnify/ENA primary metagenome ERZ504543 (study PRJEB26092, sample SAMD00036239) | human gut metagenome | host: Homo sapiens | study: EMG produced TPA metagenomics assembly of... | reverse complement strand
CGTGGATGCTACAGTCATCCTCACGCTCATTATGAACTATTATGTGGGTCAGGAGAAGCAAGAGATGCAAATCCCCTACACATCAAGATCAGAAACTACAAATAACAACCATAATATAACAACAATAAACTAAAAAAGGAGGACCTGACGGATGAAACCATCAATCAACCTACGATATAAATCCTTGTTATTAACTTGCTTGTTAATTTTTTCCGCTGGTGTGGCTGTGCCGGCGTGGGGGCAGACGTACACGATCAATTATAAGAATGGTTCACCCCAAACCGGTATTACCGAACGTGTGGATACGGTGTATGTGGCAGATGGGGAAGAGAGGGAGTTGTTTATTCCTGAGTTGAGGAATAATGATGGTGTATCGGATCCATATTATAGATGGTATGTGCGTTGGTATCGAGAGGATGGGAATAAAAACATGCTGTCTATAGAGGGCAAGATCGCAGGGACAGATATTACTTTTGACGAGGATCATCCACCAGTATTAGGAGGTACGGTTCTTAGTGCTGCTACTTATCAAAAGACATTGAAATCAACCAGTGATGGCAAATCTCTTTTTGCATATGAATTTTTTTTATAATCCAAGTGGAAGCAATGAGGAATTGCGGAAGTCTGCTAGTGCCACGGGAGCTTCTACTGTCAAATATAAGGTCAATACTGTAGAAAATGACGTAGTGGTTTGTGATGTGAGTCTGAATACAGACCTTGTGGGATCTGGAACAAATGAAATTATAGAACCGACACTCTCTATACGTTATAAGTTTGTTATTCGTCCAGCAAGTGTTATTGCTGGACAAATAAGAAGTTCTGGTGCGGATCAATCCAATGCATTTATAAAAGAGGATATATTTACGTCGCAGAGTAATGAAATTTTTAATGTACAACTAGGTTCGATCGCAAATAATTATGCGTGGTATGAGGGTGAAAATATAATAAAAGGAAAGACCTATGCGTACAAATATGTTTGTGGTAATAGTACTAAGACTGGTAAATTAAAACCATTAGAGCAAATAGTTGATTCTTTAAATATTACAGAACAATCTATATTGGAGGTTTGGGCTGTTGATGAAACAGGAGGAAAGAGGAGTCCTTTACTTTATAAATACACGTTGATACCGATCAGCGGCGCAGGATTTGTATTAGAGGATAATTTGAATACAATAACAGATCCAAAGCGGAAACCGGATGAACATCCAGATATTTATGAAATGATTGGTTATATAAATTTTGACCGGGGAGATTCAATTACACTTGAACAATTAAAGAATAATTATACTTTAAATATGGTTAAACCTCAATTTCCTATGGCAGATACTGATAAGGGAATGTGGTTGGAGCCAGATGTTACGGGCTATGCGCCAATTGGATTATCATCGTACACGTGGACGTTTGACTCCATTGCAAAATACAATATGGATTATATCGTACTGCCAATTTATTAGAGGTTTCTGAAACAAGAGCAGAGAAGGCTACAACTATTGTTTCATATGAAAATTTTAGCTCAAAGAAAACTACGAATTTGCAGTATTACTGGTTTCCGACTTTAAGAGAGAATGCTCCTAATAATGATAGATCTAAAAGAAGTTCTGTTGCGCAAAGGACAATATATGACCGAACATATTATAATACAAATCACCAAAAATTGGGATTTTTCTATTATGTAGATGCTGCGAATCTGCCGGGACGTTTGGTGAAGATTAAATTAGACGGAATAGTTTGTAGTCATACGGGTATTTTGGTGAATTTTTGGGTAAATGATATGACTACAAGAGCGAATGAAACTTCTACAGGTTCGAAAGCCGGCAAACCTATTCCTCCTAATATTAATATAAATTTTATAGGTAGGAAAAATGGAGCCGATGTGATTCTTCATCGGTTTACTTCTGGAGATGCTTTGACAAATTATACAATGCGCGAAGCATATCAAGGGTATGAAACTAATGAATACATTGGTAAATGGCAGCAATTAATGTATTCATTTTCATTCTCTGAAAGATCTAATGACTTTGATGAATATTATTTGGAGGTGCAAAATAACGCCATCCATTCATATGGTGCGGACTACGCCATCGATGGTCTGCGTATTTATCGCTCCATACCGAAAATTGACGTAAAGCGAGTGGACGTGTGTTCCTCTGCCAGTCTAACCGTTGCCACGGATTACGAACTTCTACTCAAGAATATGGGTTGGAGCATTAATCCGGATGTATTGTCCGATCTGAATATGGGGGATGGAATAACGGAAGATTCAAAGCATATATGGAAATACCGCTATGGTTTGATGGGTGGAGATCCAACGAAAAGAAATGATAATCTTAATGAAACGATCGGAAACGTTTATATTGGAGCTACCGATAAAAAGGAAAATGGGGATATAACGAAGCCTGAAGATTGGATTACATTGAATACGGATTTGAAGGACTATAAGAATGAGAACTATAACAACCGAAGCAAGGTGTATCGTATTATCGTTCCGACTAAAGATGGGTTAAAGCATCAAGGATTTGAGGATCTGACAAATTATGAAACTGCGATGCGACGACAAATTGTCGTAAACCTGCGTATGATCAATGATTTCTTATATGATGTAGCTGAGCAAGGAGTTTGGGATGAAGACATAGACGCGCATGCCCAAAAAACAAATGGGGATCCGTTCCCGAAAGAAGAGTATATCGCATATTTGAAACAAAATTTGGGAGATCTTTGTGACAAATCAGGATCAGAGTGGAACTATAAGATTCCTGATCCGAAAGACATGGAGAGTCAGATAGATCAAATAATGGATGGATATGACAATAAATATGAAGAACTGATACGAGCCGTATGTTCCGTGATGGGTATTTCTCGTCCTCCGTGTGCCTTGGTGGGATGAAGGAAATAGCAATACCATCCATTTGAGTGCCATTGATGTGGACAAGACTGAGTTGAGATATAAAGGTGAGAGACCTTACGGAAGCGGGACGAAGGTAGAGCCTGCCTCCGGTAAGTATGATGTGGTAATCTTTAGTGCGGCCGCGACAGTTACTAGCGATAAAGTCGTGGATTTCCCGAATGCCTATGCGGGAAGTAGTTTCCAAGATCCTTGCTTGCTGACTACCCCTTTCACCGTACTCCCTTCCTTCACGGTCGTAGCGAATACCAAAAGTGATTTGCCGGAGGGCATGATCGCTTGCGAGGGACGGATCAGTCAGATCGAGGAAGCGACCGTATGGGTTGAAGAGGTGGATGATGACCAAAATCTGACAGGGGAACTGAATAAGTTTGAAGAGATAGAAGCTTTCAAGAATTATTCATATACGTTCGATTGGTTCTTGGGCGACTCGCTGGAATTTGCGGCGTTCCATGAGAGGCATGGGGTATCATTAGAAGATATATTGAGGTCTTATAGAAATCAACTTCCTGATGAAAAGAATGCCTTGTCTTTCCAGGCAGAAGCTTTGATTGAGTATTGTAAAGACAAATATAAAGATAAGCCTGATTTAATTGAGGAATTGAAGACACTGCTCTTAGGTGATGTGGACACAGAGCCAAAATTAGTGATTGGCGGGAAGTTTGGATATGCGGAATTCCGTTGGGTAAAAAAAGTGGTAGCGATTCCTTATCTGCCAGAGAGTATTACTGAGAGTGATCGACGCAAATGGCTCTTTTGCGAAAGACCTCAGGAAAAAACATTGGAAGCCGCTCCCGCCCCGACACTGTTAGTCGGTTTTCCGGATGTGGAATACCCGGAAGAAATGGCTCATTATCCCAATGTGCCCCTGCGTATCGGCTTGCCGAATATCATAGAAGGAAGCATAAACGATATTCCTATTCAAGGAGAAGGCTTGACAATGGGTATGAAAAAATCTAACCAATTGGGTAAGCCTAACGGTAACGCTACGACTATATTCTTGCGGCAAGGGCAGACTTATATAGAGGTAGGTGATTTGACGGCTTTGTCTGCGAAAGCTGAAACTGAAACAGATAATGGCGGCGGGTTATTCTCGATGACCTTTAAGGAGGGTGCCTATGAAAAATTCGCCGAAGGCCAAATCTATTCACTTTATATTCCATTCGGTGAATATAAGGATGGAACTTTCGTAGAAGGCTCTTGCGAGGGATATGCGACCTTACTTATCAAGATCGTACCGGAATACTTGACTTGGACGGGTAAGAACATCGGTGAGGATGCTGAGGCATGGTATAATGATGCGAACTGGCAGCAATCCACGGAAGGGGATTTGTATATAGATCAAACGGGAGAAAGCAAAAAGGATGCCAACGGTAATGATCTTGTGACTGCCGCCTTCGCCCCGCTTCATTTCACCCGTATCACGATCCCGGGAGGGCAGACACTGGAATTGGAAGACTTGAAAGAGGATAAGAATTTACTGCAAGGAATTGATACGACATCTAAAACAAAGGCTACCCAATATATCCAATACGATATGGCGGTAAATAAGAATGATAAAGGACTTATCGTAGCTCCGTACTATATAAATAAGGTAAAGGCTATCTATTTCAAACCCGAGGCGCAGTTACGCCGTCAGCAATTCCTGACGTACGACACTGCCCATGTGGAATTCGAGATGACACCTGATGCGAAATATTGGATGGCATCGCCCCTGCAAAGCGTATTCGCCGGCGATATGTACACCGTGAAGAACACGGGCCGTCAGAACACCTATGCTTTCGCCGATATCACCTACAGCACGGCTGACAACGACCGCCAAGCCCCAGCCTTCTACCAGAAAGCTTGGGACAAGGCGATCACGATGTACGTGCCGAAGAGCGAAGCAGATCAAATAGTTTCTTTTCCGGAGAATGGTTTGGATACAACTCATTACGAGGTAGTCCAATCCAACTGGAGCCGTGAATATAACGATGTGAATGTGCCCTACGCTTTAGGAAAGGGATTCTATGCCAGCGTAGAAAAGAAGAATGCGACCGGCTTAGGTGAGAAAGTATTGGTACGCCTGCCGAAAGCGGATGACTCCTACAAATATGAACCGTGGAAACCGGATACGAAAAGCGCTACATTGAGAGCCGCCATGACCAAAGCCCCGACTTTAGCAAATCGGATCAATGCTGGTAAACTGGCAGATAACAAGTCGATCAAGGTGGTATTGACAGATGTGAATGGAACGGAAGATTGGTGGAATACGGATAATGGAACCGTCCGTGTTATTGCTGATGGTGACGGCAAGCACTTCCTGTTGGGTAATCCTTATATGTATCCGTTGGATATCGTTCGTTTCTTGAAAGAGAATGAGGCTATCTTAGAGCAAAAATATTGGACATTGGATGTGAAGGAGGGGCTTGTTGTCGGTACACCTGATGTGGCATGGGAAGGTGGAAATGTTACTGATGCTACATCCGGAGCCGTTATCGCCTCCATGCAAGCCTTCTTCGTAGAGCTGAAAGATGCGGCTCAAACGAAAGCGGAAGGTACGGCAACCGGTACCGATCTGAAGGTGGTTCATTTCGATCCCTCCATGATGCAAGGAGAGTCGGAGAAGGTCTCTTCTTCCTTACGTACCGCTACGGCCAAAAACCCGGTATTGAGGCTGACAGCAGAGCGGGATGCATATCGTAGCACGGCCTTGTTGATGCGGCAGGATGATGCCGCGAATAGCTATGAGGCAGATAAGGATGCCGTAATCTTGCTGGATACGGAACTGGAGGAGATCCCGCAGGTGTACACTATCGCCGGGACTCGTGCCGTGGGTGTGAACGTAGTACGACGGATCGACCAAGTGCCCCTTGGCGTATATGCCGGCGAGGGTAAGGGGGAGGTTACACTGACGATAGAGGGTATCGGCGATTGGGCGGAGACGCTTTACCTGTACGATGCCGTGACCCGTAAAAGTACGGAGTTGTCGGACAATACGTATACCTTGCGTTTGGACGGCAGCAGCCATGGACGTTACTTCCTAAGTGCGGGCTCGCCTACCGGTAATGAGGGGGTGGACAACGTAGAATCTATCTCTGTCTATTCCGCCGTATCGGGTAGGATAGTGGCCAGTGCTAGCGAGGCGTTGAAGCGGATACAGGTGTTTACGCCGATGGGTCGTTTGGTACGTACCTTATATCCCGCCCGTCCGACTTATACGTTCGATCTCCCGGCAGGCATCTACATTATCCGCACGGAGATCGCCTACGACCAAAAGACGGTGAAACTACGGGTATTGTAAATAAACCCCCTTGTTGTTAGTTCGTTTCTACCACTCCATCCTTGATATGAATCACCCGATCCGTGTTTGTAGCCAGCTGTTCGTCATGCGTCACGATGACGAACGTCTGGTTCATCTGGTCTCTTAACTCGAAAAAGAGGGCGTGCAATTCTTCCTTGTTCTTGGTATCGAGGCTTCCCGAAGGTTCGTCGGCGAGGATAACCGCCGGGTTATTGATAAGCGCACGGGCTACCGCTACCCGTTGCTTTTCTCCACCGGATAGCTCGGCGGGCTTGTGTGCCATACGATCGGAGAGTTTCAGGAAGTCCAGCATCTCTTTCGCTCGCTTCTCGGCCACGGCCGATTTCTCCTTGGCGATCAGTGCCGGGATCATCACGTTCTCCAAGGCCGTGAACTCCGGCAGTAATTGATGGAACTGGAAGACGAAGCCGATATTCCGTTGCGGAAAGCCGCCAATTCCTTATCGCCCAATCGTCTTGTCTCCGTGCCATTGATAACCAGTCGCCCGCTATCCGGTGCGTCGAGCGTGCCGATGATTTGCAACAAGGTTGTCTTACCCGCCCCGCTGGGGCCTACGATAGCGACAACCTCGCCCTTGTTTATCGTGAGGTCGATGCCTTTCAATACTTGTAAGGCACCGAAACTTTTCGTTATTCCTTCGGTTTGTATCATATCAAGTTTCTTAGGACGTGCGAGGCAAGGAAACAACCGAACGTTGCCGGCATATAAGAGACCGTTCCCGTGGTCGTACGTTTACATGTTTCGTTTTCAACTTCGATCACGGCGTCCGGATCGGCGAACTCGGTGGAAAATACGACGGGAATCCCCTTGCTTACGCCTAGAGGACGCAACCGTTTCCGCACCGCTTTCGCGAGGGCGCAATTGATTGTCTTGGAGATATCCGCTATCCGTACCAAGGATGGGTCTACCTTAGCGCCCGCCCCCATGGAGGACACGATGGGGATCTTATGGATATATGCTTGGTACATCAGGTATACCTTGGGACTTAGGGAATCGATGGCATCTACCACGAAATCGAGAGGGGCCGATAAGAGTACCTCCTCCGTCCGTTCGTCTCGCAGGAATTCATTCAGGACGGTTAGTTGCAACTGGGGATTGATATCAAGCAAACGCTTGGCCACGACCTCGGCTTTCGGCATCCCTAGGGTGGAATGAAGGGCGGGCAATTGGCGGTTGATATTACTCTCGTTTACCGTATCGGCGTCTATGATCGTCATCTTTCCTACTCCGGCCCGACAAATCTGCTCGGCGGCATAAGCTCCCACACCTCCTAGGCCAACTACCAATACATGGCTACGGGATAAGCGCTCCATATGCTCCGCTCCGAACAAAAGTTCCGTCCGTGTATTCCAATTGTAACTCATTTATCTATTTTTGAGCACAAAAGTAATCAATTGTTCCGGTTCCTCCAATACTTGCTTTTATCCGAAAGCTTTGTGTCTTGTTACTGCACGGGCGTTGCAGCGTTACTGTATGGGCGTTGCAGTATTACTGCATCAGCCTTGCAGTACCACCGCAACCCAGGTTGCAGTGGATGAGTTACGTCAGATGGGTTGAATATGAAAGACTGATCCTCCGTCGGAGGCCAGCGGAAGGGTGATTTTATCCCTGTAGGTGATCTCCTCAACCTCTTTTACGAGTTTGTTCGAGTCTATATTCGTATCTTCAGCATCTTTATAGATCGTTATCTTATATTTCTTGTCCTTATCCAAGAACTTGAGGTCTACATCGATACTGCGTGCTTGGCTGTTATTGATCGTACCGACAAACCAATCCTCTCCCTTTTTGCGGGCGATCGTTACGTATTCATTGACGGAAGCGTTCGGAACGACTGTTTGGTCCCAAGTCGTAGGCACGGCTTTCAGGAACTCGAATCCCGGTTGTCCCTCGTAAGCCTCCGGCGTATCGCAAATCATGCCGAGATAGCTCTCTAATACCACGTACATCGCTAACATATGGCAGCGGGTACTCATTACGTAAGGGTTACGCTCTTGATTCTTGAACTTATCTCTCGGCAAAGAGCGGAAACCTCCTAAATGATAATCAGTCGCTCCCGCTAACAAACGGGTAAAAGGCATATGGATGTCATGATCCGCATCGGTATCCTTATCCCATTTGCAATGCTCGTAATTAAGCGTACCCTCGCGGGTGAACTCGTTGGGATAGGTACGGTTTAATCCAGACGGCTTGCAAGCTCCGTGGAATTGCACGAATAGATGATGCTTGGCCGCCTTCGCCAAGAACTCTTCTTGGATGCGGATCATCTCCTGATCGTCTCGATCCATGAAATCGATCATCATGCCGGCGATTCCCCATTTCTCGAATTGGGCGAAAGCCTCGTCTATCTTCGCGTACAGAGGTTTCCAGTTGGTCCATAAATGGATACGTACGCCTTGGCTCTTGGCGTAATCGCAAATCTCCTGCATATTGAGGCTCGGAACGACTTTCAAGATGTCCGCTTTCGGACCCGGAGAACCGAATCCGGCTCCATCCTCGTCATACCAAGCTTGCTCGGCGTTCCCGTAGATCGAGTGATAATCCAATCCGTTACGGGCTACGAAATCAATGTAATATTTATTCGTGGGGAAATTGTTTCCGCCAAGGAAAGTCGTATCTGGAACGACATTCCCGTTCCACCACGTAAAAGTAGTCTTACCCGGCTTAATCCAAGACGTATCCTCTATCTTACAAGGCTCATTGAGATTCGTAAGGATATTGGACGCTATCAAGGAACCGATTTGATCGCTGATCATCAAGACCCGCCAAGGAGATTGATGGGGTAGGGATGCCTCTACCTTGATACGTTCTTGTCCCAGTTTAGGTGATAGTTTCCCGAGAAGAGCCCCGTTTTCTTTCCATAGGTACATACCGGCGTAATCACGAACCGCCGCCTCGGTAATCGCCATATAAACATGGTTCGGGAAAGAGAACAGGGCGGGCATATCCATCAATCGTTTATTATCCATGTCGGCATAATCCGTGACCGTATATTTACCTTCGTGGGAACTTTGGTAGTTGGGGAGGAATAAAGTGGTTACGTTCGGGTTACTTTGTAGGTTGAAGGTGGTTCCCTCGTCATACATGATATACGAATCCCATCCTTTTTGCTTCGGAAACTCATAGCGGAAGGCGATACCGTCATCGAAAGCCCTTACGACCAGATTAATCTTGCGGAAAGGTTGAACGGTTTCCTCTAGCGGGATGATTACCTCTTTGGAAAGGCTATGTATATGTTTCGCCTTACCGACGATCAATTCGTAGGTCTCTTCCTTCGTGCTGAACACGGGTTTGTTGATCTTTACATTTTCCCCGAACGCCCCATTATCGAAAGTCAGCGTCAATGGGGAGTCTTGGATCAAGGTCTGCTTATTAAATGTTACGCTGTATACCGGGCTATTCTTATCCAAAGCCAAGGAAAACTTGATCTTTCCGTTTGGAGAAGCCAACCGCACGCTTTTATTCGCATATAAAGAGTGAGCGCAAAGTATAAAAAATGCCAGAACGAGGTAGATTGATTCTTTTTTCATGGATGATAATTTTATAGGCCAAAGATATACATATTTATTTTGTACGGTTTAACTGCTTCAACAATTCCTTAAGACTGACGGTCTCATTCTTGACCAATGGTTTTGCCCAATAGGAAATACTCAAGATATAGCCCAGCGTGATAAATAGGAAAAACATGGAATAGCGCAACCCGATCAGATCTCCAAGTCCACCAATGATGAACGGAATCAATGCCCCACCGAAAATACCCGTACACAAGATACCGGAAAAAGCCCCATGATGCTTATCCACGGAGTTAAGGGCTAAGGCGAATATCACCGAAAACATGATCGAGATCGAGAAGCCGCAACAAGCGAAAGCGATAATCGCTACTTGCGTAGGACCGAAGAGCGCTATCGCTAAATTAAAGATCGCTATCATCGAGAAGATACGTAACATCAGCTTTGAGTCGATTAACTTAACGATCACCAATCCCAACAAGCAGCCGATGGACATCAATCCCCAGAACCAAGCAACCGTAGTAGCCCCGGCTCCTTCCGGGCTGACCCCATGATACATATTCAAGAAAAGGCTCATCCAATTCGCCAATCCTTGCTCGGTTCCCACATAAGCGATAATCCCTAAGAAATAGAATATAACTTGTTTTTGCCTGAGCAATTCCTTATAATTCTGTACCGTTCCCGCCTTCTCATCTTCCTTTAATTCTACTTTCGGGAATTTGACATAAGAGATAACCACTAACATGATGACAAAAACAATCGTAAAGATAAAATAGAGCGAGCTCCAAGGTAAGCTCTCCGGCGTTATCCCTTTGAGGAAACGGATGAAGAAGTCGTTTGCCGAATCCTCACCGGTTAATTTCCGCATAAGTCCGGCCAAGACGAACGGGCTCATGAAAGAAGCGGCCCCGAATACGATCTGGGCCAATACCTGATTAAAGGCATATTTTTTCTCTCCACCCGCCTCACGCATCAAAGGCAATATGATCACCTGTAGCATCGCCATGCCCAGACCGATAGCGAAAAGGGAAGTTAATACGATAGGGTAGGTCGGGAATATGACGAAAAGCCCCGCACCCAAAAACGCCAGACTGAAAGCGATCAATAAGGAAATCTTTCCCCCGAAACGCTCGATGATCATTCCTGCCGGGATCGACATGATGCCATATGCCAAGAAAAACGAGAACGGTAAGAAAGCGGCCAATGTCAGGCTCAGCCCAAAACTATCGATAATCATCGGTAGCATAGGGCCTAATATATTGGTAACAAAAGAAATGACAAACCAAATACACAAGATGAGGAGTACGATCCAATTATTCTTATTCATGATAGATAGATTCAATGATTAAACACCAATGCCGCCGCCCCGAGGCATCCGGCCTTATTTCCTAATCGGGCAAGCTCGATAGTCGTGAAGTACGAGGTTTCCTTCATCACGTATTTCCCGACCTGCTCCCGTATATTGTCAATGTAGAAATCTCCGGATTCCGAAATGCCTCCGCCGATAATCACCTTTTGCGGAGCGAAAATGTTGATAAGGCTCGCTACGCCTAGGGACAGATTCCGGAAATGATCCTCCATAGCGAGTACGGCCTCTTTCTCCTGAGCTTTATAGCGCTCTACTATATATTTTCCATCGATACGGGAAGGTATCTCCCGTCCGTTCTTCTCCAATAATTGCCGATATAAGGTGATCAACGCACTTACGGAAGCGTGTGCCTCTAGGCAACCGGACGCTCCGCAAGTACATTGATTCCCATTCAGACCATGAATAATTAAGTGCCCAAGTTCGGTGCCCCGGTTCCGGTAGCCGCCATAAAGCCGGCCGTTCAAGAACAAGGCGCCCCCTATGCCGGTACCCACCGTCAGGAAAACGATATCGGAGAGACCTTTAGCCGCCCCATATATCACCTCGCCCAACCCCATAAGGTTTGCGTCGTTGTCGATGAATACCGGTAGATTAAATTCCGCTAACGCAAGATCCAATTGTTGGTTATCTAGTTCAGGAAGATTATTGGCAAAGAGAACCACCCCATTATCTACTACGGAAGGTACACCTATGCCAATTCCGTAAATCCCCCAATCCCGGGAACGGGCGTAGTCTGTCATTTTCCGTACGATACTTTTTATGGTATCGGATAATGGGCGTGGATTCTCTTTTGATTGTGTGGTTTCCGACGATTCGTAAAGAATGTCGCCATTCTGGTTCACAAGAGTATATTTTATGCTTGTTCCTCCAATGTCTAATGCGATAGCGTATTTCATGATAATTGTAAAAGCTTAATTAGAACTATGCGCCGCTTCCCTGTCGATCAGGCAAATCACGTTCGGGTGCAGCCACAATAAGGAGGCCGGCAACTCCGTCGAGATCTTCTGTTCAAGGAAAGCTTGAGTAATCTCCCTTTTCTTTATCCCGTTGATAAGAAGGATAATCAGGCGTGACTGAAAGATATTCGCCATGCCCAATGTCAGTCCGTATCCCGGTTTCTCCGTATCCCCGGCGATCATGGGATGTTGCAAGGATTTCTGGGACAGATGAGCCACATGGCAATTCGTATGCAAGGAAGGAGCCGGCTCGTTCAAGGCGATATGGCCGTTCATCCCTATTCCTAATATACAAATGTCGATAGGGCCTTTTTGATCCAGTATCTGTTGGATCCGCTCACATTCCGCCTCAGGGTTCTCCGGATCGCTTTGGAACGCTATATACCGGTCTTCCGGGATTTGAAGCGGACCTACGAAATAGTTCCGTAGATACGACTCGCACGTACCCGGGTGGTCCATCGGGATCCCTCCCCATTCATCAAGCTTTAGTACCGTGAATTGGGAGAATAATTCCGGTTGGCGACTGGCTTCCTCTACCAGCAACTCATACATCCGGGTAGGAGAGCCCCCAGTGGCGGCACAAAGCGTAAGTGCCTTGTGCTGCCCTAACTCTGAGGTAACAATCTCTTTTGCCTTAAGGCTTAATGCCTCATAAGATTGACAAATCTCTATTCTCATACGATTTTAGAGCTCTTTGATTCGGATATTGCGGAAGCAAACACCATAACCGTGGTCTTGCATACCGATGTAACCCGGTTGTTTTCCGCATTGTAGCATCAAGTCGTAAGCTTCCGGGCATTTCTCCGGACTCGTGCTGAACTTGCTGAACTTACTATGATCCACTAACGCACGCCATACCGGTGTACCGAACTGGAATTCCAGCACTTTCACGTCGTTCATGTAATGGATCACGCGTTGGTTATAGACCGTTCTGAGAATACCAGGGATTGATTACCTGAATATTATTCACTGTAAAGTCTTCACATGACAACGGATGCAGACACCAGCTCGGTGAGTTCTTGAAAGTGACTCCTTCCAGCAAAATCC
>ENA-OQBD01001089-OQBD01001089.1-human-gut-metagenome-genome-assembly--contig:-NODE-1089-length-13090-cov-3.379079_pt1 | contig 13090 bp, 18 predicted proteins | sample MGYA00242742_ERZ504543 | MGnify/ENA primary metagenome ERZ504543 (study PRJEB26092, sample SAMD00036239) | human gut metagenome | host: Homo sapiens | study: EMG produced TPA metagenomics assembly of... | reverse complement strand
GCAATTCCACTGTACTGGCCCTGAAAGAGCCGAAAACCAAGACGAGTGTGCGGAAGGTATTTTTGCCCCAGGGCGGTGGCAGAAATGCTGGTAGAACGCAGAAATACGATTGATGAACTGAAAGAATTGCTGGGGGATGAATATAGAGATTATGACCTTGTATTCGCCACTACCCAGGGGACCCCCACTGAAGCAAATTACATCAATCGGGCCTTTGGCAAACTCATCGCGGACAACAATCTCCCCAAGGTAGTATTTCATAGTCTCAGGCACACCAGCACGACCTACAAACTTAAACTCAGCGGTGGCGATATTAAAGCCGTTCAGGGTGACACCGGCCACGCACAGGCCACAATGGTCACAGAACGGTATGCTCATATCTTAGACGATGACCGTCGTGTAAACGCCGCAAGTTCCAGGAAGAGTTTTATGGGGGTGGCAGCACAGCGGAAACTGCAGCGGTGACCGAGTCTCCTGTGGAACAGCAGCCCCCGGCACCAGACCCGCTTCAAAACCTTGACACAGCAGCCAAACAGCAGTTGCTTCTCAAACTCCTTACAGAATCCCCGGATATGGCGGCGCTTTTGACAGCCCCTTGCAGGAAGAATCGCATAATAGAGACGGACAGGAATGAGTACCATTCCTGTCCGTTTTAAGTCCTTTTTTGCCAAGTATCGTCACATCGCCTCTGGTCTGTACATTTACCATCTGATGTGAGTTTTCCTGGGTTATCTGGAATGCACTGGGGCGGATCGGGAGCTGTATGGAATCCTCCCCACATTTAAGCCAATATTCCATTTTCGCCTCCTTATGCCATCTGCATCATGTTACCGCTTGTCTGTTCAATCTTTCTGACAATTGCTTCAGCTATTTTATCAATGTCCGATTCTTCCCTCACAATAATGCTATCTGCGAGCTTTGCGACCGTAACAGACAAATTTTTCTTTGCTTCCTGTTTTGCCATGCGTATGGATTCATCATGCGGGTACACGCGGCTGCCAGATGGAAGATCAACAATCTCTCCGCCTTTCTCACTTATCTGTACAATTCCGCCTTTCCAGTTGTCTGTACCTTTTGCCAACGTCGGAATTGTCGGAATGTTAAATCCAATGTGTCCCTCCGCCTACGACATCTGGAAGCGTTACGCTTATATTGTTTATTGCGCCTATTGCTTTGTTTACAAGATTAATAACCGCATTGATAGGGGTTTTTACAAGTGCCTCTAAGGTTCCGAATATGCTTCCTACAGCCTGCACGATTCCATTCCATGCTTTTTCCCAATCTCCCTGGAATACGCCTGTCAGGAACGTTATGATTCCTTCAAATATGCCAAGTACATTGTCGATAACTTCGCTTACCTGATTAAACCAGGCTACAATAGCTTCTCCTGCCGCCTGCCATATCTATTTTTGAATACTTCGAGCAAAGTGTCCTTTAAGTATGAGCCAATCTCTTTACATAAATCTATAAATGGCTGTAATTGTGGCTGCACCGTATTCCAGAATTCTACAAATCTCTGTCCGATTTTTTGTATGATTGGCTGAATTTTGTCCCAGTTTGTATAAATAAGTGCCGCTCCTGCTACTATTGCTGCTATCGCAGCTCCTACTGGTCCAGTCAATATTGTTGCAAATCCGGAAAATCCAGATGCGCCCGTGAGTCTTGTTATAAGGCCTCCCACTTTTCCAAAATTTGAAATTACAGTTCCTATTCCTGAAGAAATCTTTCCAAATCCCATAAGTAATGGTCCTGCTGCCGCCGCAACCATTCCAAATTTTACTATTGTTTTTTGCGTGGCAGGCTCCAATTTGTTCCATTTATCTGTGAATTTTTGTATAAAGCTGATGCCTTTTGTAACATATGGAATCAGCTGATTTCCAATGGGTTGAAGAACATCTACCTGTATTGTCCGCCATAGGCCTCCCAGTGCTCCTGATAATGTGTCGTATTTAACATTGGCCAGTTCTTCAACAGATTCTCGGTTTTTGTCAATTGCGTCACTGGCGGTTGACATAGAAGTGATAACCTGCGGCCCTAAGTCTTCCCACATCGTTCCAAACAAATTAACTCCAGCCGCACTCTGTGCTACTGGATCATCCATTGATGCAAGCCCCTGAATAACCTGGTTGAATGCATCTCGTGCAGTGTCTCCTCCTGCCCCGAATTTCTTCGCCATCTCATCCGCATTCATCCCAAGCGCTTCAAACCCTTGCTTGGTAGTGTCTGATCCATCAATCGCTCTGATAGAAAATTCTTTTACAGCGTCTCCAATCTTATCGAGATTAAATGCTCCGTTCTCCGCTCCGTTTGCAAATATAGAGAACATATCTTCTGCATCCAAACCAAGTTTTTTAAACTGTACAGAATATTCATTTATGCTGTCTATTAACTCTCCGGAATAATCCATCCCGGACTGTGCCCCCTGCGTAATCAGATTAAATGCTTCCCTTGCAGATACTCCATAATTTTTTATTAAGGTATCTGCTGCCCTGGTACTTTCTGCGATATCGTATCCGAAAGTGTCAGAAAGAGTATAGGCATACTCCGTACATCTTTCTAGGGCGGAATCATCTAAATAAGACATATTCTGATTAACTTTTGCCATGGCATCTGCGACATCGCTGATGGAATCTCCAAAATTATCTTTGTAGATATTATTTATCATGTCCTGATATTTTCCCATCTCTTCTGTTGCAGTTCCTGTTGCGGCGGCAAATTGCTGGTATGCATCCTGAGAATCTGCTGCAAATTTAACTGCTGCTGTTCCAACTGCTGCTAGAGGTGCAGTTACTGATTTTGTCAATGTCTCTCCGGCAGATGTAAACGCTTCGCCGGCATGGTTAAAGACATCAGCAACATTATTGAACCGTTTTTCGAGGTCTCGGGCCCGTGCCGCAACCTGTTTTGACGGGTTGCTAAAGTCATCTATTAATTTTACTACGGCTGCAACCGTCTTACCTGCCATTGTGTTTCACCTCTTTCTCAATATCCTGCAGTTCCTGTTTCAAAAAAGCGCGGGTGACTAATCGTTCTCCCGCGCCCATGCTGTAATATCTCGACGGTTCCCACTTTTTCAGGCGGAACAAGGCGTAAGCCACACTCGCTTCACCGTCCACCTTTATGAGTTTTTTACTTCATCCTCAGCGTTTTCTCCAAGTCCGGAGAGTTTAATGATCTCAGCTGCGATATTTCCGGATTCCATTCCGAAAAGAATCGCTGCCAGGTCTTTTGGTGTAGCAGCTCCAAAGTGCTCCATTAAAGTATGGTCTGTCAGGCATGGTTCTGTAACTCCGTACACACAGCACATCAAATTGAAATCGTAAGTAGCATTCATATCGCGATTTCCTTTTTTGTCATACAGCATAGACTGTAAGCTGTTGTATCTCTTACCGGACAGCTCTTTGATCGTAATTTCAGCTCCTTCGCCTACTAATTTTGAGAGTCTTTTAGATTTAATCTTTTTCGTTTCTTTTTCGGTTGCTTTCTCTTTATCTACGCTAAGTAATTTTTCAATTAAAGTCATGTTTCTGCTCCTTTTATACATCTATGGAATCTAATACTTCCCAGCCGGAAAAACTAAACGGAATGGATTCTTCCAGTAATTTCCCAGCTTCCCAGTCTGCCAGCTTAATCTCTGTAAATACAACATCATCCAGTCTGATACGTTCTGCTCCAAACGCTTCCGGATCTTCAATGTTTGTGATGATTGTTGCTCTGGTAGCCTTTCCTGCTTTTAGATTGCTTCCAATCTTATTCAGCATATATGAAGATACTTTGTTAAGTTTTACAGTTCCGCTGCATGTGATACCTGTCACTTTATACCCTTTTTCCAAGGTTCCTGTCCTGGTTACTTCTGTTGTATCCAGTTTTACAGTTGCTTCCAGCGCTGTTGCCTCTGCCATATAGTCATCGTCTATCCAGCATTCTCCAAATGTTCCATTAATGACTCTATCCGGTGTGTAGCTATCCATTCTTCTTCCTCCTTACACAGCGATATCGAGAGTAATATCTTCCATCACATCTACTAATGTGGCTGATGCAGACAGGAATACTTTTTCATCTGTATACTGCTTTTTGATTTCTGCTTCATCCATTGCTTCTGCCTCGTCTCTGGTTACGCCTTTGTTCTCGATGATGTAATCCTTGATTGCATCTACATCCAAGCCAATTGTGTAATCTTCGATCATGCCATTTCTTTCCATCTCTGCCAGATAGGAATTGATTGCAGATACTAAAAGGCATTTATTTGCATAAGTGTTTGGGTATTTTCCGATGTAGTTATCTTCGGCTAAGAGTACGAGATCGTCATGGAGCATATCCATGATTTCAACCACACGGATCTTTTTCCATGGATTCCCTTTTCCTTTTTTTACTGTCTGCAAGGAATTGACTCCACGTCCTACTTTTACCTTTTCACCGTCGTAATAGAGGACAAATTTGCCCTCTTCGATAGCTGTATCCAGTTCTGCTTTTTTCTTCTTTTCGCATTCTGTCACTTCGTCCAGAACCGCATATGTCGAAGAACTTTTATTAGATGTTCCTGCGAGCAGTCCGGCGATTCTTGAGCAGAAAGATTCTGCTGTATATTCTTTTCCACCTGCTGTTACAGTCTTTGTAGCATAATTGATGATTCCCTCATCATCAGCTGCCGTCTCCGGAAGTACTGCTTTTACCTTATCTCGTTCGTCTCTCTCGTTCTTTACCCAAGTCACGATTGTCTCTGTCTGTGCGTCTGTCTTAGCAGTCGGGCAGCATAACCATGTTACCTTTTTCACCGAAAAATAATTAAGGGCAGTCTCATAGCTTTCTGCTTTGGAGTCAAGCACATATACTACGATTTTAGCCGGTGCTGTATCATTTCCGATCAGTGCGAGCTTAATCTGTTCCTTATTTGCATCACTCAAATCTTCCGGAATATCTTTTTCCTTGTATACTACTACCGGGTTTGCAGCCGGTACTTTTGCATCTTTTACGATCATTCCTACCACGCCGCGTTCAGATCTTCTGATAGAGTTTCTTGCCGCTGCGGTAAAAATAATATTCATTACTGGTAATCCCACTATTTTACCTCCTGTGATAATCTCATTTCTTCCATCATTTTGCTGTTGTCTGTCTTCGGAATCGAATCCCAGAACTCTATATCGAACTGGCACACTGGAATGTTTGAATTTTCCCCTTGGAAGTTCAGATCCATATTGCTTGTATTAAAGCTCCTGCTGCCAACTGTCAGCTTTTGTCCGAATAATTCCTGCATGGCATTGAAAAATCCATTCCTTCTGCCTCGTTTGGAGATTTCTGGATAAAGTCAATTTCTATTTCAACATTTTTGTGAAACGCATTTTTCGTTGATTCAGAAAACGTCTGTGTTGCATACACAAAAAGGAAGGCCTCATATAGCCTTCCACTGTGTCTGCTCCGTATATTTTTGTATCCGGATATCTTTCTTTTAAAGCGGAATTGACCGCTTTTTTTATCTCTTTAAGAGTCAAGTCCCGCCTCCTTCAGTATCTCGTTCAACAGTTCCTGTCCGATCAGTTCTGCGTAATCTGACCTCTGTGCCATGTAATGGGCTACGGTTTTTTTGCCTGCTACGGTTCCGACCTGTCTCATGCTTCCCTGTTTGCTTTTTCCTTTTTTATTTTTGCGCTTGTGCGTAATCATTGCATGCCCTTCTTCATAAAGGTGATAATGCAGAGCTTTTGAAGTAACTGCGGCTGTCATTTTTTTTTCCGGATTTTACAACTTTGCCTTGCCTGAAGCTGTCTGCCAACGGACTCTCAGAACCTCCGTAATGGTGTCCTTTTGCCTCTGTATTGACTCTGCTTTTTAAATCCTTTGCGACATTTCTGGCTTCTTTCTTCAGAACCTTTTCGGCAGATGCTGGATACTGTTTCATCGCATTTTCCATTACTTTCGCAAAATCCTCAAAACTGCCATCCTGATCAAATCTGATATCCCGTTCCATTAAATACCTCCTCGCACTGAATTTCCAACATGCGGTGCTGATTATCCATATCTAATGGTGGACCAGAGATGGCATATGTGTGTCCCTGGAACAGGATCCTCATATCTGTGCTTATGTCTCTGCGAAACCGTATGTACATTCTATGCGTAACTTCTGGTTTTAATTTTCCCATAAAGTTATATTCCGATGACTTATATGGTTTTACTGTAGCCCAAACAGTGCAGTATTCTTTCCATTCTGATTTACTCTGCTCCATTTCGTCTTCTTCGGTTTCCAGACGAAGAAATGTGATTCGCCTGTTTAATTTTCCAACATCAACCATCATTCTCCTCCTGCAGTAATTGCGCCTGAAGTTGCAGAACAATTGAGTTAGTCACATGAGCAAGACGCGGTTTATCCGATTCTTTTACCGTCAGAACACGATTTTCGTAAAAATCCTGCATAAGTGCATAAAACAGCAGCTTTGTCTTCGGATTTTCTTCATCGCAACGCCCTACGGCATCTTTGATATATTCTTTTGCCGCATCAATCATGATGCCGATGGTTGTGTCATCAGCATCATCATCGATTCTCAGGTATTCTTTTACGGCATCAATATCCATATACCCACCACCTTATCATGATCCGGATACTGTTGCATCTGTGATGGAAACCTGTCCATAAACATACGCTGCATCATCCTTTACTGTGCAGTCTTCTCTTTCAATTGCGCGGAAAATAGTCAAATCTTCCTCAAATGCATTTAATGTTCCGATCTGCGCGATATTTGATGTCATCAGAGTCATCTGGTTTCTGTCCCAGAATACAATTGCCTCTTTCAGGTCGCCGATAAACATCGGGATTTTTCTGGTTTTTGCAGTCTTAGTATCTGACTCAAGATCTGCATTCGGGATTACGTATACAGGAACGATAGTTGCGCCGGCGCAAATTCTAAGCTGCATAGGATTAGCTGGATCTGGCTGAAGGAGATATTTGCCTTCATTGTCTTTTAATGTGTCGAGCCACTGCAAACCATCGTCATTGGTCACGATGGCAGAAGTTGCTTTAAACGCCTGTCCAAGGGTTACGTTCAGTGCTTTCTTGATATCATCAACAGATGCCATTGCAGTCACTGCCTTTGTCTGCAGCTGTTCAAGAATAATCTTATTTCTTGTTACCCTTGACTCATCTCCGATCCAGCTTGTGAGTGTCGCTGTGATATTTGCGTCAGAATCTTCCAGAAGCTCATTTGAAACAGGGAAATAGCCTGCGTATTTGTTGATCTCATATGTCTTTCTTTCGAACTGTGGTGTATTCTTTCCTAAGATTTTCCCACCTTCGCCCACTTTTGTAAAACCGGTCTGCTGAGCACGCTTCTTAAAGGTTCTCTGTCCTTTATTTGTTGTAACGCTCTGAACATCAACTAAGCTGAGCAGAGAGAATTTAGCACTTCTGTACTCGTTTATTCTGGTCTGAATGTCTTCCGGAACAGTGTATCCGCCATCAGCAGGTGTCCCTTCTGTCATGGTTGCGTTTCTGAAGCCTCTTCTAGCCGCATTCGCAAATTCTTTTGTAGAATCTTTCGGTTCTCCATCAGGCACTGCGGGCGTATTCTGTGCTTCAACGGTTCCATTTCCTGCCGGATCCATTACATCTTTTAACAGATTAAATTTCGCCTGCATATCTTCCAGCTCGTTTTTTGCTTCCTTTGCTTCTTCCAGTTTTCCCTGTTCTACAAGGTTCTGAACCATTGTTTTCTTTTCATTGATTTGATTTAATAATTCGAGTAATTTTTTATTCATATTTACCTCCAGATAAAAAATGACTCAGACACCATATTTGTCCAAGTCGTTTAAAAGTTCATTTTTCAGTTGTTCATTTTTGTCCTGCAGTTCTTTCTCTTTTGTCACCTGCTGCCGGACTTCCTCTGTAAGTCGAATTCCATTGATGCTATTGGTCATTTGTGTCTGAAGTTCTTCAACTTCATCAATAAATCCCATTTCCAGCGCCTGGCTGGCTGTGATCCATGTCTCTTTGTCCATCATCTTCAGGATCTCATCTTTGGTCTTGCCGGTTTTTGCAATATAAGCTTCTGCCAGTGCACTATTCATGGTTTTTAAGACTTCTGCATTTTTCTGCATGGCGTGGTAATCGCCAGATGCTCCGCTCATGGATACGTTATGAATCATAATCGTTGCCACAGGGCTCATCTTGCAGGTATTTGCCATCGCAATCACGCTTGCCGCACTTCCGGCAAGTGACTGAATATGAATCTCTACATCCTCTCTGCCATGAAGCAGACTGTAAATCTCCTGGCCTGCCATTACCGAACCACCGCCGGAATTAACGTTCACAATAAGCTTATCATCTGCCGGCATCGTCAACAAAGCATTTTTAATATCATTTGGACAGGTTGAGTCCCATTCCAGCCAGTCATAGATCCATTTATCGTCATTCCCGATAATATCTCCTCTTACATCAATCTCCACTTCCTTCACCTCCCTGATTGATTCCATATGCTGCTCCGATATGAGTGATTGGTTGATAAGTTCCGTTTACCATATTGACATCTCCGCCTTCAACCTTTGGAAGGTCTAACGCGTCTCTGCCCTCGTTTATCGTATACAGACCGTTTTGTACGTATCCTGTCACGACCTCTTTCTGTGTCTTTGAATCTGTCCTGAGAATCGCTTTCTCGTTGAATTTAAAGTAATATCCTGCGTTTATTTCTTTTTGGCTCAGACATTTATAGTTGATCTCCTGTTCGTACTGTGTCAGGCGGTAGCTCATTGTGTCTACCAGAAAGGCGAGCTGCTGAGTTTCTGAGTTGGAGTAGCTGGATTTATCGTAATTGTTCAGCTGATTAGGTTTGATTCCAAATGCTGCAGCTATCTGCAATGCAGAATACTTTTTTAATTCAGCATACTGGGCATCTGCCAGGGTGATATTTAATGGCTGTAGCGTCATTCCTACCGGAACAGCAACCACTTTCTTTGCATTCTTCGCTCCTGTTAAAAGACTATTGTATTCTTTCTGTAAAGCCAGTCGTTTTTCCCTTTATCCAGATCACCTGTGTATTGTAAGACTGCTGATGCCGTCAGACCACCTTCATACAACTTATTCAAATAGTTCTGCGATTCTATTGCGCCTGAGATTGAATCCTTCAGAATTTGCCGCACAGGCTTCCCAAGGATTCCATTAATCGTGCACCATGTTTTAAAGTGCAGTACATTTTCCTCTGAGAAAGTATATTGTTTCCCAGTTAACGGATCACTGTATCGATAATACAGTCCCCCATTGTTATTTCCAAAGATTCCTGCGTTATCGTACAAAACCTGTACATAATTGCTCTGCATGACCCAGAATCCCAGAATCCGATATTCCCCGCCATATCTGCCTTTCTTTTCAAAGGCTGTCTGAATCCATACATAGGCATTGCCATAATGTTCGCAGTTGTATTCTACTGTGCCCCAGAATGTTGCCGGTGTCATGATTTTGTTTGGTCTGTTCATCAGCAGTCTGGCTGCATCGTTTGGCTCAGCCCTTATCTTACCCTGATTTGTCTGCTGATAAAATTTGAGTGGAAGTTTACCCATTGTCTCGGAAAGCATCTTTAAGCAGGTAAAATATGTGATTTCATTTATTTCCTGTTTTTTCAGACTCGTATCAATTCCAATCCACTCCAGCAATTCTTCATCGCTCAGATCATCAGATGATCCAATCAGGTTATTCCATGCTTTTTTAATAATCTGCGTGATTTTCATGTAAAATGTCCTCGATAAAACTATCAATATAGTCACCGTAATCATCCCCGAACTGATGAAACATTGCCAGCTTATAAGCACATAAGGTTGCGTCTACCGGGTCGATTCGTTTTGTTGTTGCGTCTTTGTCAATCTTTATCAGTCCGTTGCTCTGGCGGACTACTGCATTGCTCATTGCGTAATTAAGTAGTGGGTTGGGCAAATATCCCACATTTTTGCAGAATACCTGCTCTCTGAATCCCTGTGTTGCTTCGTTTAAGTGTTTATGGCTCTGGAACACTTCCTCTACATCATAGCCTTCATCTGAGAGGTCCATCATAAGCTTGCTTGCGTTAGCTGGATCAAAGCAAAGGCACTGTATTTTTAAATTGTACTTCTCGCATTCTTCCATCACATATCTCATAACTCTTCCCTGATCCACGATTGGTGTATCAGTTACTTCCAAAAAGCCCTGACGTTCCCATGCATCATATGGAACTTTGTCTTTCACGATATGTTCATGCAATTTCTCTCTAGTAGGGATAAAACTATGTGTCCAGAAATAATATTTCACAATTTCTTTTCCATTTCCGTCATATTCCCCGGAAAGATACGGAATCATAAATGTTACTGACGTCAAGTCTGTTTTTGCCGACATATCAAAGCCTACGTAGACCGGTTGACCATATAATTCGATTGGAAGTTCTTTTAATTCGCAGTCTTTCCACTTAGCCATATCCATATAGCCGCCTTCTTTGGCCTGTACCCAGACGTCCAGACACTTCGTGAGAAAAGCAGTCATGTGTTCTGACTGCTCTCTGGCAATCTTATATTCACCGCGAATCTTATCGACACCTTCCGGATATGTCATTCTAATCGGATTAGCTTTCTTCCAAGTCTCTTCGTTATCCAGATTTGAAATGTCTTCATAATCTTCCGGATCCATCTCACAAATGTCGATCAGATATTCATCATTCTCCACGTCCGTGTTTGGATCCAACACCTTGGAACAATACTGATACTCAGTCACATAGCAAGGATAAGTTAAATCCCTTCCAGCTGTTGTTATAATCATCAAGAGTGGCTCTTTTGTGTTTGATCCTATTCCTAAATCATAGAACTCCGTGGTTTTGTGCTGATGATACTCATCTAAAACCAGAAGTGCAGGGTTTGTACCATCCCCGGACTTTCCATCGTCTTTTGATAATGGTTTGATTGTGCTATTGCTTTTCAGATGTTTTATACAGTCCCTGGTTACCTTAAATTTCATCCTCAAAGGTGATCCTTGAAGCATTAATCCGGCTTCCCCGAATACAATTTTGGACTGATCGCGTTTTGTGCCGGCGGTATAAATCTCGTATACTTCTCCGTTCTTGGTTGATGTAACTGCTGCCTCATAGAGTGCAATACCTGCTTCTTCCTGAGATTTCGCATTCTTTCTGGCCACTTCTGTGAAATATTTCTTGAAACGTCGATATCCGGTATTTTTATGAACCCATCCGTACAGCTGGCAAATTCTAAATCTCTGCCATGGTGTTAGAATGATCGGTTGCTTTGCCAGAACTCCTTTACTATGTCGTAAGAGTGCAAACCATTCTACAATGTTCTCCGCCTGGTCTTCATCCCAGACGTATGGAAAATCCGGTTGACCGATTCGGTCGATATCTCTCAGTAATCTCTCACATGCCCATATATGTTTTCTTCCACTGATAATCTTTCCAGATATGCAGTCACAAGCGTATTGTTTAAGTTCATCAAGAATCATATAGCACCGAACCGGTTCTCAATTTCTTCCTGCTGCTTATTTACTTTCGCCGATCCTGCCTTCAATCTCGAATCAATTGTCAGACCACATAAGGCGGCGAAGCGTCTCATTTCTTCTGCATACCCTTTCTGAATATCAACCATAGGAATTTTTTTACAACAATTACTCCCGTTCTGGTTTCTCGATCAACATAATACGTCTGCTGACTCAATATTTCTGTTGCTTTTACGTAGTTTGCGAACGCATTGCAATAACCTCCTATATTGTTTAAGTCCAGATTTCCGACTATATTTAGCTTGCTTAACTCTTTTACAACTCTTCGCCATTCTTTTTTAGCAACATCATCGATCAGCCAAGAAGGAGGTCGTTTAAGCTGGTTTTTCTCTGTTTTTACCTGGTCTTCTGCATCTCTTTTCTTCTGTCCGTCAATAACTTTTAAATGTCCGGTTTGCAATTCTACCGGCACTCTCGGTCTTGCCCTCTGACCTCCCTCCTTTCATTTGCCAACTTTTTTTTCGTTTTTAGAATTTTGCAGAAAGAAAGGGGCATACGTGGTCGTGGAGAATCCAATCAAAACTTTTTTCTATTCCCCGGTGGTTTTAAAACGCATCTGAAAGTCTCTCAGTTCTTCCTGCACCACTGTCTTCCCCTCTCTTTCGTACCGTGCATGTACCTCTTTGTGTCCAGCTCTTGAGACTGGAATCAAGTTTGAATCTGAATAGAACAGGTCAGGTCTATCTTGCGATAATTCAATATGGTGTACCGTATCTGCTGTCACTATTCTGTTATGCTTGTACATCATGTAGATATCCAGCCCGTCATATTTGTCAAGCACAACCTGCCTCAGGTTCTTCCACCGTTGTGTGTGGTATTCTTTCTTTATTCCGGTTGGCTTTGCATACTCTCTGATGTTATTCTTTCTGCACGGGCACGTAGTCCCTGCCGGTACCCTACTCCCGCATCTACTACATCGTTTGTATATCATGCCATCCCTCCTGTTCGATAGCGGGAGATGGATTCGAACCATCGTTCCAGGCTAAGGAGACCTGTAAGTTTCCACTACTTTGTCCCGCGTCAATAATTGATAGGCTGGACATTCCGGGGTTCGAACCCGGGACCTGCCGGTTATGAGCCGGTTGCTCTAACCACTGAGCTAAATGTCCTTAAAATTTAATTTTTATGTTACAAGCTACCACTAGATGCTCTTGCCAAGCCTCACCACCTCTCATTCGTTTCGTTTTTGAGTATAGAAAAAGCAGCCTGAAGGCTGCCTTTTACTTTTCATTTTATATAGTACGTGCTTCATAAAAAACTAAATATTCGTCACCTACAGGATTTTCATTAATATCGCAAGATTGTGCGAAACTCCATTCTAACAAAATGGATTTTCCCTGAAGCAATTCGTCTCTAAATAATTTTCGTATTTCTGGAACATGTTTGTATAATTCATTCTGCTCATATTTGCTCAAAAACGTCTCATTTCCAACTATTTTGGAAAAATTTCCATAAACATCTGCAATTATTGTTACTTCACGATCCGAATAAGTAACCAAATTCCACAAATCTTTTTTAACAGCTTCAATAATAACACTGTCCATTCGCACTTCAAGTGTTCCGCTTTTATTCGCAATAAAATAT
>ENA-OQBD01001086-OQBD01001086.1-human-gut-metagenome-genome-assembly--contig:-NODE-1086-length-13122-cov-3.555214_pt1 | contig 13122 bp, 15 predicted proteins | sample MGYA00242742_ERZ504543 | MGnify/ENA primary metagenome ERZ504543 (study PRJEB26092, sample SAMD00036239) | human gut metagenome | host: Homo sapiens | study: EMG produced TPA metagenomics assembly of... | reverse complement strand
TCATGTAGGCGGTGGAGTTGAGCGAGATGGTGACGAGGCCGGCGGTGAAGGTACTCCAGATCTGGTTGGCCTGGGCGGTCTCGAAGCCCATGCCGCGCAAAACGGTGAAACCCGCGTAATAGATGAGAACTGATTTTATCTTCATCTTCTCTCACCTCGTAAATTTTCTATTTTTCAACCTTTCGGAGTACCCTTGCCGGATTGCCGACGATTCCCGTCTTTATCAATAAAATTCCAAGAACCATGACAAACGCCAGAGATGCTGCACGTAAAAGTACCGCTGCCATTTTGTTGTCCTCCTGATGTATGTTATTTTCTCTTTATCCACGCATCGATGTCCTGACTTCAATCAGATTGCCGTCCAGATCATAAAAACGGATCACTTTCTGTCCCCAGCTGTACGTCATCAGCCTGGTGACATATTTGGTTTCCGGATACAGTTTTTCTAATTTTTCAGTAAATGCTTCCATATTCCGCTCTTCAAAATAAAGTTCACAGGAATTATTCTCCGGGACAACTTCTTTTCCTGTAACATCCTTCCAGACTTTTTCGTCCTGTAAAACAAGTCCTTCTGTCAGAATAACGTTTCCATCATTGTCCAGAATGATATCCAGACCAAACAGATCATGATAGAATTTCTTTGATTTTTCAATGTCTTTTACGACAATCAGGATATTCCTTAATCTCATCTTCTCCTCCACAACCTGATTTTTTTACTCTATCAGTTTTTTTCTGATCTTCCTAGTAAAAAATAGGCTTTTCCTATTTAACTCCCCTTCCCAGTGGCACACCGTCATGGAGGATGTCTTCCATCCTATGCACACGACGTTATCCGGATTGCACGGGATTTATTCGACACCTCCAGTGCAAATGGGTTCGCTTTCCTGGAATAGCTACCGCAAATACTTCTGTGTCTTTTCCATTACGTTTTTCAGGATATCAATGTTTTGTAAAATATTTTCTTTTTCCAATGAATGATTGGCATCCTCATACACATAAATCGGAACTGCCTGATTCTTTGAACATGCAATTACTTTTTTTTACATCGCTCCACGGATCCGCAGTTCCAATAAATGCAATTGCATCATCATGTTCAAACATAAAAGTCTGTTCAAGCGGAGTATACAAAATCTGGCAGCATTTTATCTTATATTTCTCAGCATAAGCGGATGCAATAATGGTTCCTACGCTTTTGGAAATAAATAAAACTTCACTGTACTCGTCAAATGCGATTTCTTCAAGCTTCTTTTCTGCCTGCGCATACAAGCACTCAAATGCCTCTTGCATTTTCTTTTTATCGCCGCGTATATTTTTGCCATTATAGGAATACTCCTGCATGACTGTCTTTTCATATCCATATTCCTGAACCAGTTTTCTTGCATAGTACAAAAGTGGCTTATCACAATGATAACCAATTCCTGGGAAAAATACTGCTATTTTCATGGCATCCTCCTAATTTATCTTTTATTTCCATATTTATCAAAATTTTTCCTGAGTGCAATCTCCGTCGGTATGATCGAACCCACCAGTGGAATCATCTGAAATACACACAGATTCCCCGACATTTCCTATGGCATCATTAGACTTTCCAATAACCAGAAGTAACACAATTAAAGATACCACCAAAAGAATAAGTCCACAGATATACCAGATCTTTCCGCAATAATGATGTGCAAATACCCAGGTGTCCTGATTCTTCATTGACATTGATGTTCTGTAACCAAACACATAATTGATCTGATCCGGTGCTTTTTTCAAAAACATTTTTCCGAAGCCGATCATTGTAAACGGAATCAGTAAATCCATTATAAGCATAAAAATCCAGAATCCCATAACCGCACCTCCATTATTTTATCTTTTTTCAGTTTTTCTCAGATACACACACACCAAATGTCTTATGTTTCAGTTTACTCTCTTGGGACAAATTAATCAACAAACCGTTTTCGGTTCTTGTGCATTTTGTGGTAAAAAAGAAACTGGAAATTTGTGCAAATGCTGGTGAATTCGGTTCTCTATACAAATCAATTTTTAAGGCAGGACTCGCTCCTTTCGGACTTACTCTGACTCCTAATATTTCACTGGTGATCATCAACCTGATATTGCAGGGCGTAGGTGATGGAAGTCAGCCACTTATGAGAAAATATTATGGTGAAAAAAGGACAAATGACTTAGCCGAAGCGAACCATATGGCTTATACTTTTGCTATTATTTATCTGCCATATTACTCGGATAAATTATATGATAAAATAAGGGATTTTTAGTTGCAGGTTGTTCTGGAGTTTCAAAATCTTCAGCGGAGAGCGATTGGCTATCAGATAAAAAACACCAAATTTTCACATTTTTTGCATATCTTAAATGAGAATGTTATACCACCCAGGAGGACTTATGAAAAAAAATTTTATATCCTTACTTTTTGTTTCTGCTATAACTGTCGGCCTTTTATCAGCCTGCAGCTCTGCACCTGCCGATGATAATGCTACGAATCCTAAAGCTGAAACCGTCACTTCCCAAGCCAATCATGACACCAATTCTTCTCCTGTCTCTGTGACACTGAACGAAGTCGCCCATTCTATCTTCTATGCCCCACAATACGTTGCGATTGAAAATGGGTATTTTGCGGATGAAGGAATTAATTTGACTCTTGTTACTGGTTTTGGGGCGGATAAAGTTATGACCGCCGTCCTCTCCGGTGAGGCAGATATTGGCTTTATGGGAAGTGAATCTTCGATTTATACTTACCAGGAGGGTGCAAATGATGTCATCAAAAACTTCGCGCAGCTTACGCAGCGCGCCGGAAACTTTCTGGTCGCACGTGAAGAAATGCCGGATTTTTCATGGGATGATCTGAAAGGAAAAGACGTTCTTGGCGGAAGAAAAGGTGGCATGCCGGAAATGGTCTTTGAATACATTTTGAAAAAAAACGGAATTAATCCACAGAAGGATCTTTCTATCAACCAGAGTATTGATTTCGGTTCAACCGCTGCTGCATTTTCCGGTGGGCAGGCAGACTATACCATCGAATTTGAACCGAGCGCTACTGCCCTTGAAGCGGAAAAAATCCGGTTATGTCGTTGCTTCTCTCGGCATTGATTCAGGCTATGTCCCATACACCGCCTATAGTGCCAAAACAAGTTATCTGAATGCTAATCCGAACATCATCCAGAAATTCACCAATGCCCTGCAAAAAGGAATGGATTTCGTTCAGTCCCACACTCCGGAAGAGATTGCAAAAGTCATTGCACCACAGTTCAAGGAAACCGATCTCGCTACAATTACAACCATTGTCAGCCGTTACTACGAACAAGACACCTGGAAATCGGATCTGATTTTCAAAGAAGAAAGTTTCAATCTACTGCAGGATATTCTGGAAAACTCCGGTGAACTGAAAGAGCGTGTTCCTTATGAAGAACTAGTTACGACTACCTTTGCGGAGAAGGCCGCTCACTAAATTAAAGCGCAGACGCTTCATTTTAAGACAGCGTCTGCGCTCATTTCTTACCTTTTAAAATTTATCCTTCTGAAACTCTTACCGGATATATCCCTCCTGATAAGCCTTCTGCTTATTGAATGTGTACATCTCCGCAAAGGATGCCTGTACATACGGATTTACATAAAAAATTGCAAGAAGTCCACAGGTAACCGCACTCAGCAGATACCATCCAAGGAATGACAGATCCATGATAAATGCTTCCATTTTTTCTCCATCCATCATCTGTTTACTGATCTGGAATGCTTCTTTGTAATCCATTGCCGGATTCTCAGCAATAATATATGGTACCATCAGATACTCATAATGCTTGACAATTCCAGGTACCACCAAAAGCAGACTCCAAAGTGCAGTAAATAAATCTCTTAAAAACATGGCAAGAACAATATTAACATAATGTCCGGAACGGAAACCGTCAAGCAATGTTCCGATTCCCGGCTGTGCAGTCTGGTTCAGGATAAAGAACCGGTATCCACCCATTTTCAGGAGATTACCTACAAATACTTTTGCCACAAGTACAATCAATATTACTACCGTTGCGATTCCTGTAAGCAATCCGGTAATCATTCCCGCATTAAATAAATTTCCACTATATATATCTGAATTCTCACTTACCCGTCGTGCACTGGATCCGCCAGAGGCTGTGCCAAAGATTCCCATCAGAAGCGCAACTACAACGGCTGACACATAATTCTTCTTAAATGCCATATTACCTCTCATTTTAAGTTCTGCTCTATTCCACATCATATGTCTCTCCTCCTTTGAATACATTGATATGATTCTCACTAACTATACTTTATCATCTGTAAATCTGTCAATCACTTTACTGATTTTCTATCTGCTCAGCAAGATCATTCAAGTACACCCATCTGTCCATCTTTTCTTCCAGCGCTGTCTCTGTTTCTTCCTTCTCTTTCATAAGTTCGGACAACTTCACGGAATTGGTGACATTCTTAACTATTTCCTGATCCAGCTTTTTGATCTTCTCTTCCAGCTTTGCAATATCCTCATCGATTGTCTCGTATTCCCGCTGTTCTTTATAAGAAAATTTCAGCTTTTTCTCCCGCTGCTTCCAGGTCTTTTTGCTGTCAGACTCACCGGCCTGTGCAGAAGCTGCACCTGACATATTTTCTGCAATTGTCTGTCCGTCTTTCGGTTTTTCAAGCTCCACACGGATCAGATAATCGGAGTATCCACCTTCCGACTGGCGGATTTTCCCACCTCCATTAAATGCAAAAATACGACTGACAGTACGGTCCAGAAAGTACCGGTCATGGGATACAATCAGAATAATACCATCAAAATGATCCAGATAATCCTCCAGGATTGTCAGTGTCTGAATATCCAGATCATTAGTTGGCTCATCCAGGATCAGTACATTTGGTGCTTCCATCAAAACACGTAGCAGATAAAGTCTCCGCTTCTCGCCTCCGGATAACTTTTCGATCCGCGACCACTGCATTGCCCCGTCAAAAAGAAATCGTTCCAGCATCTGGGACGCAGTAATCTTCCCGTCAGAAGTTGCAATGTACTCACCTGCTTCTTTTACATAATCAATGACACGCATGGATTCATCCATATATTCATTCTCCTGCGAGAAATAGCCAATCTTGATTGTCTGTCCGATTTCAATGGTTCCGGCATCCGGTTTTACGATTCCGTTGATAATCTTAAGCAGCGTCGATTTTCCACATCCATTATGTCCAATAATTCCGATTCGGTCTTTCTTCAGAAAAATATAAGAGAAATCTTCGATCAGCTTCTTCTCTCCATAAGATTTGCAGATTCCGGAAAGTTCGATCGTCTTATTCCCCATACGGGAAGCCACAGAATCCAGCATTACCCGCTTTTCTTCCTGAATATCCTTCATCTCCTGCATGGCATGGATCCGGTCAATATGTGCTTTCTGTTTGGTACTCCTCGCCCTTGCGCCGCGGTGCAGCCATTCCAGTTCGGTCCGCAAAAGGCTTTTTCTCTTACGTTCTGTGGCAAGCTCCATGTTCTGACGCTCGGCTTTCAGACGCACAAACTCGGAATAATTGCCTGGATAGTTATATAATTTCCCATGATCAACTTCCACGATACGGTTTACCACACGGTCCAGGAAATAACGGTCATGCGTAACCATCAGGATCGCTCCCCGGAACTGGATCAGATATTCTTCCAGCCATTCGGACATCTCATTGTCCAAATGGTTCGTCGGTTCGTCAAGAACCAGAATATCTGCCGGTGTTAAAAGTGCCCGGACAAGTGCTACCCTTTTCTTCTGTCCACCGGACATATGTTCAATCTTTTCGTCATAATCGGTAAATCCAAGCTGATTCAGCATAGACTTTGCTTCTGCCTCGATCGTCCAGCGGTTCAGCTCATCATAATTTCCTTCTGCTGCCGCGCGAAGAATTGTTGTTCCTGCTTCAAATACCGGCGTCTGCGGAAGATAGCAGATTTTCACCTGATTCCCCATGCTGATCGTTCCGGCATCACTTTCTTCGATTCCGGCTACGATTTTCAGCAAAGTGGATTTACCCATTCCGTTGACTCCGATCACACCGATTTTTCATTTTCATTGATTCCAAATCCCACATCATCCAGAAGCACACGATCCGTATAGGCTTTGGATACATGTTCCATTGTCAGTAAATTCATATATTTTCCCCTGTGATTCTCTGTTTTGTCTTTTTCCATTATAGCAATTTGTACGGGTCCTAGTCAATCCAAAGTATCTCACCCGGCACCAATTCTGACACGCAAAAAGCACAGAATCCCATCCGTTACCGGACAGTCCCTGTGCTTTCACATATCCCCATATTCTTTTTATCTTATAAGAAAATATATTTCAGGATAAACAGTACCACCAATACATACATCAGTGCACTGATCTTCTTTTCTTTTGCTTTTCCTGTAAGCACGTTGATTACCACATAAGAAATCACTCCCATGGAAATACCTTCTGAAATACTATAACAGAATGGCATTGCTGCGATACAGATAAAGCACGGTATTCCTTCGCTGTAATCACTGAAGTTAATTCCTGCCACATTGCTCAGCATATAGAAGCCGACGATGATCAGTGCCGGAGCTGTCGCAAAGGACGGAATTGCAAGAAAGATTGGTGATAAGAAAAGAGAAATTCCAAACAGGATCGCCGTTGTCAGGGATGTTAAACCTGTACGTCCTCCTTCTGTTACACCAGAAGCACTCTCTACGAATGTTGTTGTTGTAGAAGTTCCGAGTACTGCTCCAACTGTAGTTGCAACCGCATCTGCCATCAGTGCCCCTTTGATTCTCGGAAGTTTTCCGTCTTTATCAAGCATGCCTGCCTTTGTAGATACACCGATCAGAGTTCCGAGTGTATCAAAAAGATCTACGAAAAGGAATGCAAATATTACAACAACAAATTCCAGTGAAAATACATTCTTAAAATCAAGCTTTCCAAATACCGGTGCAAGGCTTGGAATTGCAAGTCCGGAACTGAAATCCGGAAGCAGACTGTAGAATCCGATCTCCGGATTCGGTACATAAAGACCTGCTATCTGGCAGATGATTCCAAGTATCCATGTGACCAAGATACCCCAAAGGATATTTCCTTTGATGTTCTTAATCACCATAATTGCTGTGATCAGCACACCTATGATTGCAAGAAGTACAGTAATTCCAACATTATTGAAGCTTGCTTCCACTCCATTTGCCTGATTATATGCATCTACGGAGAAGAGCTGTACCAGAGTAGATCCTCCGACAACGATATTGGCATTCTGAAGTCCAAGAAATGCAATAAATAATCCGATACCAACGCTGACTGCTGTCTTAAGACAAGCTGGGATCGCATTGAAGATCGCTTCTCTGACATTCGTCAGGGAAAGAATAATGAAAATAATACCCTCTGCAAATACTGCAGTCAGTGCAGTCTGCCATGAGTAATCCATACCGATTACTACAGTATAAGCAAAGTAAGCATTCAGTCCCATGCCAGGTGCAAGTGCAAATGGATAATTTGCGAATGCTGCCATACACAGCGTACCGATTAGTGATGCAAGTGCTGTCGCAGTAAAGACTGCCCCCTGATCCATACCCGCTGCGGAAAGAATGCTTGGATTTACTGCCAGGATATACGCCATCGTCATAAATGTCGTAATACCTGCAAGAATCTCAGTTTTGACGTCGGTGTGATTTTCTTTAAGCTTAAACACCTTTTCCAACATATTGTTTTCCTCCTGCTGTCTGTCTCGGATATTCCCTCTCACTCCTTAAAATACCCTCGCACAATTTTTCTTGTACCAGAGAACATTTTAGCGAAAAAAAGGAGAGAAAGTAAACACATTACTTTCTCTCTGATTTCTAACTCTTATTCGCCATTACTGTTCACAGTAGCGGTATCCCGTAACTATTTGCTCTCTCTGATCTTCTTTCTGAGCGGAAGTACCATTGCAGGAGAGACAGATAATTCGTCCAGTCCCATGGCAAGGAATTCTTCAGTCAGTTCAAGATCGGCTCCGAGTTCACCGCAGATTCCGATCCATTTTCCCTCTGCGTGGGCATTTTCGGCTGCCATGCGAATCATTGCAAGGACTGCCGGGTGGTGCGGATCGTAGAAGGCATCCAGCTTCTGATTCTGACGGTCGATCGCCAGTGTGTACTGGGTCAGATCGTTGGTTCCTACGCTGAAGAAATCCACTTCTTTTGCAAGCTCACGACTCATCATAACGGCGGCCGGTGTCTCGATCATGATTCCCAATTCCACATCCTCACGGAACGGGATCTTTGCCTCACGAAGCTCTGCTTTGACCTCTTCGATGATCGCCTTGATCTGCTTCACTTCTTTTACCGAAATGATCATCGGGAACATAATGGCGATCTGTCCGTAAGCAGATGCCCGGTACAGGGCACGAAGCTGTGTCTTGAAGATCTCCGGTCTTGTCAGGCAGATACGGATTGCCCGGTATCCCAGCGCCGGGTTCTCTTCTTTGTCAAGTCCAAAGTAATCCACCTGCTTGTCTGCTCCGATATCCAAAGTACGGATGATGACCTTTTTGCCTGCCATATTTTCTGCAACCTGTTTGTATACCTGGAACTGCTGTTCTTCGGTCGGGAAATCTTCGCTTTCCAGATACAGGAACTCGCTTCGGAAAAGTCCGATCCCTCCTGCATCATTTTTAAGTACGGCGCCCACATCGGAAAGATTACCGATATTCGCATAGACATTGATCTTCTGTCCGGAAAGGGTGACATTCTCTTTGCCCTTCAGTTCTTCCAGAAGCACTTTCTGTCTGCGGTCTTCTTCGCGCTTTTCGGTCATAGCCTTCATGGTCTCTTCATCCGGATCAATGTAGATGGTCCCGGTAAAGCCGTCTATGGCTGCCATATGTCCGTCATATTCTTTTGCAAGCCCTTCTCCCAGACCAATAACGGCCGGGATATTCATAGTCCTTGCAAGGATTGCCGTATGGGAATTTGCTGATCCGTACATGGTTGCAAATGCAAGCACTTTGGATTTGTCGAGCTGAACGGTCTCACTCGGTACCAGATCATCTGCTGCCACGATCACCGGTTCGTCTGCCACAACACCGCTTTCCCCGGCATCCGAAAGGATACCGAGAAGTCGGTCCGATACATCTTTTACATCGGCTGCACGTCCCTGCATATAAGCATCATCCATAGATGCAAACATCCGGGAGAAGTTATCTCCTGTCGTTGCAACAGCATACTCTGCGTTGACTTCCTGGGTGGTAATAATATTCTTAATCGAATCCACATAATCCAGATCCATCAGCATCATCTGATGTACTTCAAAGATTGCCGCATTGGCTTCTCCTACATCTTCCATTGCTTTGTCATACAGCTCACCGAGCTGTGCGATCGCAGTCTCCTGGGCATCCTCAAAACGTGCCACCTCTGCTTCGGTATCCTCTACATGATACCGTCTTACCTGCTTTTCCTGTCTTTTATAGAAAGCGATCTTCCCGATGGCCACGCCGCCAAAAACACTTTTACCACTTAGTGTAATCATAGTCCTACAGATTCTCCTCTAATACTTTCTGGATTTCGGCGATTGCTTCTTCTTCATCTGCACCGTCAGCTGTGATGATAACCTCATTTCCCTTTTTTACACCAAGGCTCATAACTGCCATGATGCTCTTTGCATTGACTTCACGTGTATCTCCTGCTTTTTTGATCTTAATATCTGAAGTTTTTTTCGCAATTGCTTTTACCAGAATTCCTGCTGGTCTTGCGTGGATTCCCTGTGCATCTGTTACTACATACTTAAATTCTTTCATGATTCAACACTCCTGTTCTTTAAAAATTATTTAGGAAATTTATAAGTTACTGTTCTGCTTTCAATGGCTTTTTAAGTAATACAATTCCCGCCATTGCTACAACAGCTCCTACAACTAATGCTATCAAAAACATCAATGGGTTGTCAATAATTCCGATGACAAAAATCCCTCCGTGCGGAGCTCTTGATCCGCATCCAAACATCATGGATAATGCGCCAGCTACTGCCGAACCAACCACACATGGCGGAATGATTCGAAGCGGATCAGATGCTGCAAATGGAATGGCTCCTTCTGTGATAAAGGAAAGTCCCATGATGTAGTTTGTGATAGTGGTCTGCTGTTCACTCCTTGTGAAACGGTTTTTAAAAAATGTGGTGGCAAGTGCGATTGCGATCGGTGGAACCATACCTCCGATCATAACAGATGCCATAATATCAAACTGTCCACTTGCGATGGACGCCGTTCCAAATACATATGCCGCTTTGTTGAACGGTCCGCCAAAATCAATGGACATCATACCGGCAAGAACCGCTCCCAGAAGCATCTTGCTGGATTCTCCCATTCCGGAAAGAACATTATTCAGCCAGGTGTTAAATGCCCCAACCGGTGGGTTTACGATAAGATCATAAATGCACCCATGATCAGAATCCCAAAGAATGGATACAGAAGAACCGGTTTTGTCCCTTCCAGCGCTTTCGGAAGCTTGTCAAACAATTTCTTCAGTCCGATCATTAGGTATCCTGCTGCAAATCCGGCGATCAGTGCACCGAAGAATCCAGACGAAATCCATGCGTCTTCTGCAAGGAATACAGAAGTTCCGGCTTTTGCAAGAAGTCCGCCTACTATACCAGGCATCAACGCCGGTCTGTCACCGATTGCCATTGCGATATAACCGGCAAGAATCGGGAACATCATCCCAAATGCTGTATTTCCAACAGTGTTGAAGAATTTTGCAAGTGGAGTTCCGCTACCAAATGCTGCTGTACCTGCATTTGCACCGTCAACCAGGAAAGAAAGTGCGATCAGGATTCCACCGCCGATCACGAACGGCAGCATATGGGATACTCCATTCATCAGGCTCTTATAAATCTTACGTCCAATCGTATCTCCGTCAGATGACGCACCACCCTCTTCTGTTGCTCCGCCCTTGCTGTGATAAACTGGAGCGTTTCCGCTCAAGGCACGTTCGATCAGCTCCTGTGCTTTGTTGATTCCGTCAGATACCTTTGTACTGATCAGTGGCTTGCCGTCAAATCTTGCCATTGCGACATCCTTGTCGGCTGCAATGATGATACAGTCGCAGGCAGCGATTTCTTCCGGTGTCAGTACGTTCTTGGCACCACCGGATCCGTTTGTCTCTACCTTGATGGTAACTCCCATTTCTTTCGCTTTCTTCTCCAGACCTTCCGCCGCCATGTAAGTATGGGCGATACCGGTCGGACATGCGGTAACTGCGAGAATCTGATACGGTTTTGCAGATGCATCTGCCGAAGCTTCTACTTTTTCTTCTGCTTCTTCCGGAAATTTTTCTTTCTCGGCTGCATCAACATAAGCAAGAAATTCATCAACATCCTTTGCATGAAGCAGATTGTTTCTGAAATCCTCATCCATCAGAAGCATGGACAGACGACTAAGTACTTCCAGATGTACATTGTCCTCTGTATTCGGTGCTGCGATCAGAAAAATAAGGTGTACCGGTTCTCCGTCCAGAGAATCGTAGTCTACACCCTCCGGAAGTACCATGGATGCAAGCCCCGGTGCGCTTACCGCTTCAGTCTTGCCGTGTGGGATCGCAATGCCTTCACCAATTCCGGTAGTTCCTTCTTCTTCTCGTTTGAAGACGGTTTCACGATAGGTGTCAATGTCATTGATGTTCCCGCCTTTTGCCATCAGATCGACCATTTCACGGATGACCTGCTCTTTGGAGTCTGCCTTGCCATCGAGGCAAATACTTTGCTTTTTGAGTAAGTCTGTAATCTTCATCTTGTCATTTCCTCCCATTTGGTTTTATATATGGTACACTTCTGCCAGTTCTCCAAGAAGTGCAACAATCTCATCTCTTGTAGCGAGCCATGAACAGAATGCCGAAGCACTTCCTGCCGCCACACCCAGGCGGAATGCTTTTTCCATATCTTTTGTTTTCAGATATCCGGTAATAAATCCTGCCACCATAGAATCACCTGCGCCAACAGAATTGACAACCTTTCCTTTCGGAGGCATGGTCTCATAGACTTTTCCCTCCTTTGTCACAAGGATTGCTCCGTCACCTGCCATGGATACCAGTACATGCTGTGCTCCAAGTGCCTGTAACTTCTTCGCATGAATGATGATGTCTTCTTTTCTCTTCAGTTCTACGTTAAACATCTCACCTAACTCATGGTTGTTCGGTTTGATCAGGAACGGATGATATTTCATAACTTTTAAAAGGAGATCCTTGGTTGCATCCACTACAAAACGGATTCCTTTTCCGGAAAGTCTCTCCAAGATTCTCTCATAAATATCTTCCGGCAGAGTATTCGGAATACTTCCTGCAAGGATCAGTACATCGCCTTCTTCCAGCTTATCCAACTTTTCATATAATGCCTGGATTGCTTCTTCTGTGATAACCGGTCCCTGTCCGTTGATCTCAGTCTCAGTTCCTGCATTGATCTTTACATTGATTCGGCTATTACCTTCTTTTAACGGGATAAAATCTGTCTCACATCCGAACTCTTCCAACATCTTTTCCAGTACATCTCCGGTAAATCCTGCCTTGAATCCAAGCGCTTTGCTCTAAGTCCCAGATTGGAAAGGATCACAGATACGTTGTTTCCCTTTCCTCCCGGATAGATATGTTCGCTTGTTGTCCGGTTAATCTCTCCCGGGATCAGTTGATCTGTCTGTACCACATAGTCCAGAGACGGGTTAAATGTCACTGTGTAAATCATTATTTTGCAACCTCCACAATATTTTTATATTTGTTAAATGTAGCATCCTTAAGCTTTGTTGTAATGATGTCCACTGCATCCAGTTCTGAAAATGTTACCGGTGCTACCTGACCGAATTTGGTTGAATCCGCAAGGATGTAAGCCTTTGCGCTTCTCAAGATCGCCATCTCTTTGATCGCAGCCTCCCGGATATCCGGTGTGGTGCATCCACTCTCTATATGAATCCCATTGGTTCCGAAGAATCCTTTTGTGAAATGGTATCTTCCCAGAGTTTTCATTGCTTCCTCTCCGACCAGTGCCAGCGTTGCTTCTTTTAATTCTCCACCGATCAGATAGACTTTACATCCTTTCTGTGTCAGCTTCTTCGCATGCATGATTCCGTTTGTCACATACACAGCGTCCTGCTCTGTCAGAAAATCAATCAGAAAAATCG
>ENA-OQBD01001085-OQBD01001085.1-human-gut-metagenome-genome-assembly--contig:-NODE-1085-length-13129-cov-3.080295_pt1 | contig 13129 bp, 8 predicted proteins | sample MGYA00242742_ERZ504543 | MGnify/ENA primary metagenome ERZ504543 (study PRJEB26092, sample SAMD00036239) | human gut metagenome | host: Homo sapiens | study: EMG produced TPA metagenomics assembly of... | reverse complement strand
AGCCGAGGAGATTCCCGCCGCTACCCAGCTGTCAGCACCGGACTGGATCGTGCGCTATCTGGTGCAGAACACGGTAGGCAGGCTTTGGATGCAGTCCCATCCAGACAGCCAGCTGTACAAGAACTGGGACTACTATATTCAGCCTTCGAAGGATGATTCCGCTGGGAACGAGGATATTCTCAACATCCAAGCGCCTGAAGACCTGACCGTCTGCGATCCCGCATGTGGTTCCGGCCACATGCTCACCTACGCGTTCGACCTGCTGTATGAGATCTACGAAGAAGAAGGGTATGCGCCGAGCGATATTCCCGGATTGATTCTCAAACACAACTTATACGGCATGGAAATCGACGAGAGAGCCGCAAGCCTTGCCGCCTTTGCCCTGACCATGAAGGCACGCTCCCGTTCCCGCAGATTCTTCAAGAAACAGGTGGAGCCGAACATTCAGCGCATTGCTCCGATTTCGTTCGAGGAAGGCGATGTCGCCGATCTGAATGACCTATACCAAGTGGATTTGGACTTCACGGTATGGAATACCTATGCGAAGGCGGATGTGTACGGTTCGCTGATTCAGCCGCCACAGGAGCTTGTTGATCTTGCCGCATCGGCAGAAGATACTGAAGCCGAAACCACATTGTTTGACTCGCTTCTGCGTGAACGCGTGGAGGAGGTTTTCGCTCAGACAAGGTACCTCGCACGTAAATACGCGGCAGTGGTGGCGAACCCGCCATATATGGGTGCAAAGAATATGAGCGTCGAGCTCAAACAGTTCGTGCAGGACCATTATGAGGATGGCAAAGCAGATCTCTTCGCTGCATTCATTTACCGGTTGTTTAATCTGGTTCCCGAACATGGACAGCTTGGCTTCATGACTCCTTACGTGTGGATGTTCATATCTTCCTATGAGCAGATGCGTCAACGGATTATCCGACAGGAACACATCAGTTCGCTGATTCAATTGGAATATTCCGGCTTCGAAGGTGCTACTGTGCCTATTTGCACTTTCATTCTTGGGAAAGGCCACAGCGATAGGAAGAGTGCATTCGTCAGACTTAGTGATTTTGTGGGAGCGAAGCAACAAGGTCCTCGTGCATTGGAAATTATCGATGCACACAATAATGAACAATCTGCTCATTTGGATATGCGCAAGTATTTCTTTGAGGTGGGCCAGCACGAGTTCGCACAAATCCCCGGCTCGCCAATCGTCTATTCTGCTAGCTCTAGTATGCTACGCATTTTTGAAAATGGTGTTCCTTTTGAGAAACATATTGCAATGCGTGAAGGGATTCATACAGCTGATAATCAGCGTTTCTTACGTTGTTGGTGGGGAATATCTGTTTCTTCCATGTCGGACAATGCGTCATCGGTAGAACAGATAGATGAACAAGGCTGTTGGGTTCCTTATTGTAAAGGAGGTGATTACCGTAAGTGGTATGGGAATCTGACATTTGTAATCGGTTTTGATCAGGAACACCGCAAATCTATGAAGCAGCAGCAAGGCTGTGTTTGGCCGAGTCAATCTCTTTGGTTCAAGGAAGGCGGTACATGGACTGCGGTTTCATCTGGCAATTTAGGGGTACGTTGGTTCCCGCATGGATGCTTATTTGATGCTGGTGGCCAAGTCCTAATAGGTGAGAATCATATTGAAGCAATTGCGGATTTAAACACTTCGCTTTATCAAACAATCGCCGATATGACGATGCCGACTTTAAACTATAAGTGCGGAGTTTTAAAGACGCTGCCGGACATTAGATCTAATGATGAAGATGTGATTGAGTCCGCAAAAGTATGCATTCAAGTTTCCCGGCTTGATTGGGATTCGTTTGAGACGTCATGGGATTTCCAACGATTTGTGCTGTTTGACCCTAATCAGGGTGCGCAGGCGGGAGATTTGCTTGAAGATGCGGTACTTCATCTTCGTGAGTACTGGAACCGCGTGTCCGAGGAGCAGCGCCAGCGTGAGATTCGCAACAATGAGCTGGTCGCGGATGCATATGGTGTGCGAGACGAGGTGCCGTGCGATGTGCCGTTGGAACGTGTATCGTTGAAGCGCAACGTCGCGTTCTCATATCCTAGGGATACGCCGGAAGCACGCAACGAGAAATTCGCTCAAGATGTCGTCAAGGAGCTTATCTCGTATGCTGTGGGTGCATGTTCGGTAGATATTCGCTTGATAAGCCGGGGCTGATTCTCGCTTCGCAGGGTGAAACACTTGATGATTTCCACGCGCAGATTCCGAACCCATCGTTCGAGCCGGATGAAGACAATGTCATTCCGGTCGCGGAGACGGACTGCTTCGAGGACGATATTGTGACGCGATTCCGCAGATTCCTCGCCGCGGCGTTCGGCAAGGAGAATCTGGCCGCGAACATCGCCTACATCGAACAGGTACTGGGCAAAAGCATCCGCAAGTATTTCGTGAACGATTTCTACAACGATCACGTAAAGATGTATTCGAATCGACCGATCTACTGGCAATACTCTAGTCAAACCAGCAACAAGGGCTCGTTCAAGGCGCTCGTGTACCTGCACCGGTATACGCCGAAAACCACGAGTACGGTGCTCAATTATCTACGTGACTACATCAACAAAATCGCCGACATCGCCGATAGCTTGGAACATTCGGATCGTGCCGCGGACCAGAAACAGGCCGCCAAACTTCGCAAGGCCGTTCTCGAGTGCAAGGATTATGAGGACCAGACCTTGTACCCATTGGCTACCCGCAATCTGGAAAATGGATTTTGGACGACGGTGTGCTGGTGAATTACCTCCGCATGGGCAAAGCCCTGCGCTCCATCCCCGCTATCGAGAAGAAGCGCAAAGAAGTCTCCACCTGGACCTGGCCCGTTCATCCGTTGGGCAAGGAGTAGTTGTCAGCTTATGTGGATCACGGCAGATGTAAATATTCCTCAACAGTTACTCGACGCCGCTGCGAAGGATGAAGTGGTTTTCTTTGTCGGTGCGGGAGCTTCATTTAATCCTCCAGCCAATCTGCCCTCCTACAATCAGTTAGCCGCAATGCTTGCTGATGAGGCAGACGAGTCCCGGCCTTGTGATGATGAGCAGTTAGATCGTTTTATCGGGATGTTGCCTGACAATTTCAATGTCCATAAGCGAACTAAAGATATTATGCGTGGTGATGATATTCATTGCAATTCCACACATGAGGCCATCGTCAGACTTGCTAGTAGCGTAAAAACTCCGCGCATTGTGACAACAAATTATGATCTTCTTCTTGAGGAAGCTGCGCAAAAGCAGAATTGTGATTTAGGCAGAAGCTATTATGGACCGGCTGTCCCCATCGGCAGCGATTTCTCAGGATTGTTGTACTTGCATGGTTCAGTGGATAGCCCTGATCGCGAAATAGTCCTTGATGATAGGGATTTCGCTCGGGCTTACCTTTCAGAAGGCTGGGCGACACGTTTTCTACTTAAGCTATTTGAGACATACACGGTTGTATTCATTGGCTACAGCTTTGGCGATGTCATTATGCGATATCTTGCATTGGGCATTTCGTCCCACGCCAGACCTCGGTACATTTTCCTCTCTGAGGAGGATATGGACGGAAGAGATAATGAATGGCAACATAATGGAATTACTCCGATTGCCTATCCTTCAGCTAATAAGCATTGTGCGTTAGTCAGGGCAATTAATGCTTGGGCTGATCACATGTCTTTGGATTACAATGCTTACGAAAAACGTTTACCAGGCATTATCGAAAATGGTGTTCCGAAAGATGCTGTTGATCTTGACTATGCCAGCGCTGCTTTATCTACAGCCGAGGGCGCGCAATGTTTTGTCGACATTATTGAAAGAAAAGAAGGTCAAGAAGAGACGGTCAAATCGAAGATAAAGAGGGAATGGCTATCTTGGCTGATGAGTTCGGACGCGCTCCGGGAAGTTTTCACAGAAAGAGGCCCAAAGACTCAGAATGAGAAGATTCTGCTGGATTGGTTCCTTGTCGATTTTGTGCAAAAGCCGGAAGAACGAGATTTTGTGCTGTATGTGCTTTGCAAGTTGCAATCATCAATGTCTGATTGGTTATTTGAGCAATTGCATGAATGTGTCAGTTATTGCATCAGCCATCGGGATAGACGGGATTTAATTCCGGTCTTTACGGTTTTAATGACTTCCATGCAGGGCCACTCCGCTCCAAGTGTTCTTGATGAATTTATTGAGCCATCATTACTTTACAATTCAGATATATCGCCTCAAATATTGTCTCTCATTATTCGCCCATATTTAAAACTGACCGCGCCTTTCCGGGGAACGGCATAAGGCCTAGAGCTGAGATTGCATGGCCATATGACAGGATAGAGAAGATTGATAATCATTTGAGCTTCGACATGAAGAAGATGGCATTGCTTGCTGAATCCAGCTACAAAGAGCTAGTGCTCTATTGCAGGCTTATCAAGATGAAAATGAATACTCTTGTTTAAGTAGACCATCGAATAGAGCCTAGCGATCAGAATTTATATGTGTCTGATTTGCAATCTATGTTTGTCGACATTCTTCGTGATTATGCGCATGGCCATAAAGATCAACAGGATAGTCTGATATATCGGTGGTGGAATAGTGAGTCTGCGCTTCTTAAACGTTTAGCGATTAATACTATTGCTTTTTCGGATTGGGATGCGAACCGTAAAATCACTTGGATTCTCGAACATGATTATTTATTTGACTTGGATGCCCATCATGAAGTTTATATGGTTCTTAAAGAAGTCGCTCCGAGCATGGGAGAGAATTCGAAGAAAAACATACTAGAATATCTGAGGAATAAACTTGATTCCCTCAAGGAAACATATTCTGATGAACGAACGGCGCTTTATGAGCAGTTTGATGTTCTTCAATGGCTTCTTAAGCATATGAATGGTGGAATGGGGAATTGGCCTGAGGCTCAGAAGTGGAAGAATGAGCTTGCTCGGAAATATAATTTTTTTGCCGCGAGAGCATGCAGATTTCCATATTTATTCTGAAGGGGTTTGCAGTGTAACTACTGGAATTACTGATGAGCAGTTTATTGATATTTTGGAGAACTGTCCGTCTGTTATCGAAGAAAAAATGTTTGGTAACCAAGATAAAACGGTTAAATTTGATTCTTTGAGTATTAATAATCAAATCTCTGAAGTTGTTTCGCGTAATCCTCGGGTGGGATTTACTCTTTGGGAACTTGTCAATCGGCATAAAGAAAGTGACGCAGTTCAATATAGTTGCTCAATCATTCGTGGGTGGGGTGAGGCATCCCTAGATGATGAACAAATATTGGTTCTTGATTTATTGAAGAAGCTATTGCCGAAGATGGGACAAGATGAAGTAAGCGCAGTGTCGTTTTTCCTGAATAGACAGATTGATGGGGAAAAGATTACGATTACCGCGAAAACTTTACAGATAATGAGTGATATCGCGTTGCAAATTTGGGAACGATATAGCTCGACATTCAGCGCAAGTAAAGATCAGCAATGGCAGAACGATCCAGTTACATATTCCTTGAATTGTTGGCCTGGTAAACTCGCTTATTTCTGGATGGGCAGAATCCGTTGGAGATATAGGCAAGAAGCTGATTCTTGGAATGGTCTTGATGATCTCGAAAAGAAGATGGTTCGTCGTTTTGTAGATGATGAAGGTGACTTCTCCCCGCTCGTTTGGACAGCATTGCTTACAAATATCAATATGCTTCATTCACTTGATCGGGAAAATACAGAGAGCTGGTTGCCTGATTTAATGAAAAAAGCGGGTACAAAGTTTATTTGGAATGTGATGCTCCCGAATCCAAATCTTAATATTCGACTTATTGACATAGTTTTTTATAAAAGCTGTCTTGATGAGTTTAAATATTTGTCTCATTTGGATGATTATAAGAAACAAGGTTTTCTCTTACAGGTATTTTGGATAGTGACTTATGGTGGATTGGAAGATAAACGGAGAGCGAAACTTTTGTCTAAAGTCGTGACAGCTGGGAATGGCATTTATGCTCCTTTGTTCATGGACCGGATTGTGTGGGCTTTCAAATTCCGGCTTGATTCCAAAGGCAAGAATATGGTGTGGGATTTATGGCTCCATCGATTTATTGAAGATCGTCATGCCGGCAAAGGACGGAACTGGAGTGAAAAAGAGCGAATTGCTTTTGCTGAACTAATTCCTCTGTTGGATGAGCATCTTAAAGAAGGAATGAAGTATCTTTCTGATAATTTCCCAAGAATTATGGGGCGGGATTTTATCAACCTTATTATGCTTAAAAATATTGATGATATTCCGCAGGAATGTGCGGAGGCATTTATTGAATTTTATACGTGTTTATTTAAGCAACCTGATATTCCTTATGTATGGCGAGTAGAAGAATTATTGCAGAATCTAATCGATAAGTTTGGAATTGGTAAAGTTAGTCCATTGGTATCTTTAGCAAGGCAGAAGCGTATCATCTCAGATACTTGGAGTCCTTCTTTCAAAGGAGGAGCTGCGTAATGGTGACGAAGAAGGTGAGATATGGGTATTAAAACACTGTTGCGCGGCGAATCCAAGAATGTGGAGTACAAGCTTACTCCTCCTTCTAGGAGCATCAACTACACCAAAACCGCGGTGGCGTTCGCCAATGGGCAAGGCGGATGTTTGGTGTTCGGTGTCGAAGACCAGACGCTTCATGCAATCTACGATGATCGATTGGAGATCACCTCGCTAGGGCGCTTGCCAATGGGGCAGACCATCGAACGCATGAAGCAGGGCTATTCGAAAATCCGCAACGAGGCATTGGCCTCTGCCTTTGAATACATGGGTTATATTGAGCATTGGGGGAGCGGCATCCTGCGTGTGATGCAGGAGGTGCGTGATGCCGGATTGTCGGAGCCGGAATTCCTTGGCGGTGATACAGATCTGCGCATCAACATTTATCGCAATGGTTCAGAGACAGGTTCTGATGACGGGATTGTGACGGGATTACGACGGGATTCGCTTTCTGATGACGGGATTGCGGAAGGAACAACTTCAAAAACGAGTGCTGCTCCGAGTGCCGCCATTACAGTGGTTCCATCTCAGAAAGAGCGTATTCTTGATGCGCTGCGTAAGAATGCGAGCATTTCTATCTCTGACGCCATACGGATACTGGGCGTGCAGGAAAGGCAGGCTCAACGAATATTGAAGAGTCTGGTAGAGGAAGGCAGTGCAGTGAAAATTGGTGCTGCCCGCGCCACTCGATACGCTGAAGCGAAGAAAAGGACGGAACCGCATGAGTGAGAATAGCCAAGTAACAAGACTGCTCGCCAGACGTTTCAGCCAGCCGGGCGAGCGTGGACGCATCGTGTTCTGGCGTGATGACAAGAAACAGTACGCGGATGTCGTGGCAACATTGGTGGGGGAGCATGCCATTGATGAGGCACTGCGTGAGGTTGAACTCATCACTCCGGAAATCGGTGATGAGAACGACAGGCGATACATTCCGTTCACGGTGCGCTACCGCATGTTCCGCGAGCAGCCAGATCGAAAATTCCTCGTGTATCTGACGGAGCCGGCTCCGGCAGTTCAAGACAACTGGCTGTTGGATTTGGAACTGGCATACGGCCCCACGTTCACCATGGACAAACTCGCCGTGACGTTTACGGAAACGCTGCCGGAAGCTTCCGCCGACACTCGAAACGAGTGGTTGGAAGTGATGAAGCGTGTACCGAAGTTCTTCGACAGTGAAGAACGTGCCAAGCGCTTCGCAAAACGTCTTAACGTGCACGACGACGCTACCGATTTTCAGGCGAAGATGATCGCTACGTTGTTGCAACTGAAAGAGGATCGGCACAGCATGCAAGACATCTGGGCTGAGCTGCTTGCACAATATTCGCAGGGTGACGAAATCCGGCATCGAAGAAATCGAAAAAATGGGATTGAGCCAATTCCACTGGAATGGCACGCGAAGAATCTACCATTTCGATGTGAATACTGGTACTGGAGCCAAACCAACGGTGAAAGACTTCGTGCTATGGCTGTTCCAGCTGGCATGGAATGGATTCTCCGATGGCAGGAACGCCGTCTCCACTTATGCGAACATTATTCGCGACTGGGACGACTGGTATAAGAACATCGACATGCGCACGGTACTGCAGAATCTTTCCGAGAACGCCGTGGAAGAATTGCAACTGTCCACTCGAATCGCCGATATGAGTGTGGAGGAGCTTGCCGACCGGGACCTGTTCCGCGACGTGGACGAGATGATCGTCAACAAGCTGTTCGAACGGTTGGGTTCGCAGTCCATTACGGACGACCAAGTGCAACGGATCATCAATGGGCGCAAGCAGAAGCTTTGGTACGCAGAATATGCCGACCAATACGAGTGCATTGCCGCAGCAAGCAGGCTCCGTGCCGTTCTGGCTGAATGCGGTGAACTCATCAGCACCATCAGCTCACCGGAACAAGGGATGAAGCTGTATGCCGAAAAACTATACAAGGCCGACGGCGCATACAGAAAATATGTGCTCGCATGGCATCGCGCCAACCCGGATGCGGTGAGCGTGGACGATGATCTGCAAAGCGCCTACGAGGCATATCAGCAGGATCTGGGTCAGGCATGGCAAAAACAAGTCGATACGCTTAGCCAATGGAAGTTCATAGACATGGACGCGCAAACCAATTTCTATGAACGTGAAATCGCGCCGACCTTGAAGGCCGGTAGAAAAATCGCCGTGATCATTTCCGATGCGCTACGTTACGAGATTGCGCAGGAACTGTCCGAACGCATCGACAGGGAAAGCCGTTTCAGTACGAAGCTGAACATGCAATACAGCGTTCTGCCATCCTATACGCAACTTGGCATGGCGGCGTTGCTGCCACACGGCTCGCTCGAATTCGACAGCAAAGACCGTTTGTATGTTCTGGCTGATGGACGCAGCACCAAAGGAATCGAAGCGCGCGCCGCCATTCTTTCGGCCGTAGGCGGCAAAGCGATTAGATATGACGATTTGACAAAGCTGAAAGTCAGCGAAATCAAAGAACTATATAAATCCTGCAACGTGCTATATGTGTATCACAACCATATCGACGCCACCGGTGATACGGAGAAAACGGAATCGGAAACAGTGGACGCATGCGAGAAGACGTTCAAGGAACTGGGCGAAGTAGTCAAAAAACTTGCCAGCGGCAACGTCCATAACATGATCATCACCGCAGATCACGGATTCCTCTATCAGGACCGAGATTTGGACGGTACGGAATGGTTGAGCGAACAGCCCAAGGGCGATGCAGTATGGGTGAGAAAGCGGCGATTCTCCATCGGATCCAATCTTGCTCCGGGTCGTGCGTTCGTGACATTCAATGCCGCGCAGATAGGAATGGACGATGCTCAGAATGAAGGCATAAGCATTCAAGTGCCGAACTCCATCATGCGCTTGCGCATGCAGGGCGCCGGTGTGAAGTATGTGCATGGAGGAGCAGCATTACAGGAAATCGTCGTTCCTGTGCTGCATGTCAGTAAGGGGCGTTCCGCGGCCGACGATGTGAGGCCTGTGGAATTCACTATTCTGCAACGAACCGACAGGCTTTCCAGCAGACAGTTGACTTTGGAATTCTTCCAGAACGAGCCCGTTGGAGGAAAAATCCGCGCACGTACCGTATTGGCCGGATTGTGGGGGCGTGATGCGGCAGGCAATGATGTGCTCATCTCCAATGAGACACCGGTCGCCTTCGATCTGCTCGGTCAGGAGAAAAGCGAACGCCATGTGAAGGCTACGCTCATGCTGACCAGTGACGCGGAACGATTCAATGGAACGAATATCGAACTGCGCCTGCGTGAGAAGACAGATGGGTCAAATGTGCTGGTCATGCTTGACCAGAAGGCACGATACTTCTTCAAACAGGGCGTGGTGGCCGACGATGCCGGATTCTTCGACTGAATTGGATGAGCACAGAGGAAAGCGACCGTAAGGGGTAACGCAATGAATGAGCAGGGTATGAGCCAGAACGGTTGGATTGAAAGTCCTGAACACAACGCGGATGGGAATTCCCTGAGCGCGTTGGACGCTAAGATCACTGATATGTTCCCCGGGGTCACCGTCCGCAAGGATCTGGTGAACAAGGTCAAGGGCAATGCGCTGGTGCCCTCATATGTGCTGGAGTTCCTGCTCAGCGCATATGCCACGAACACCGACCAGGCCAGTATCGAGTCGGGTGTGGATCGAGTGCGTGCCATTCTTGCAAACAACTATGTGCATCGCGAGGAAGCCAATCTTATCCAGTCGAAGATCCGAGAGAAGGGGAGCCACAGGATTATCGACCGTGTGCAGGTGGTGCTCAATGGCAAAACCGACCTGTATGAGGCGACGTTCTCCAATCTCGGCATCAGTCAGGTCATTGTCGATCCAAGCCTTGTAAAGGCTTATCCGAAACTCCTAGTGACGGGCATCTGGTGCATGTGCCAGATTGGTTACGCATATTCCGGCGACCCGCGCGAAGTGCCATGGCAGTTGCTACAGCTCAAGCCTGTGCAGATGTCGCGTGATGATCGCGAAAACTACATGCAGCAACGTTCGCAATTCACCGATAGCGAATGGATCGATCTGCTGATGCAGTCCATTGGGTTCAATCCCGATCTATTCTCCGATCGTGCGAAACTGCTGCATCTGGTACGCATGGTGCCGTTTGTGGAGCGAAACTACAATCTGGTCGAACTCGGGCCGAAAGGCACCGGCAAATCGCACATCTACTCGGAATTCTCACCGCACGGCATGCTCATATCCGGCGGGGAAGTGACAGTGGCCAAACTGTTCGTGAACAATTCCAACGGACGCTTGGGGCTTGTGGGCTATTGGGATACGGTGGCGTTCGACGAGTTCGCGGGCAAGGCCAAGAAGGCCGGCCGGGACTTGGTGGACATCATGAAGAACTACATGGCCAACAAGTCGTTCTCCCGTGGCGTCGAGACGTTCCAAGGCGAGGCGAGCATGGCGTTCGTAGGCAACACTTCGCATAACGTGCCGTACATGCTGAAAACTCCGACCTGTTCGAAGAGCTGCCGAAGCAATACCATGATCCGGCGTTCCTGGACCGCATCCACTTCTACCTGCCGGGTTGGGAGTTCGAACAGATCCGTTCTGAGATGTTCACCAGCGGATTCGGATTCGTGGTCGACTATCTGGCGGAGATTCTGCACAACCTGCGCGATGCCGATTACAGCGACCGGTTCGAAAAGTATTTCGAACTGTCTTCCACACTGTCCACGCGAGATAAGGACGGCATCAAAAAGACGTTCTCCGGATTGATGAAGCTCATCTACCCGGATGGCAATGCTACTCCTGAACAGATGGAACCGTTGCTGCGTTGCGCCATCGAGGGCCGCAAGCGCGTCAAGGATCAGCTATGCCGCATCGACTCCACCATGGAGGAAGTCGAGTTCACTTACAAGCGTGTGAGCGATGGCGAAGTAGTCGCCGTGCAGACGTTGGAGGAGCTTGACTACCCGCAGTTGTATTGGCGTGGGCGTGTAGCTGAGAACTCGGAAGATGAGGGAGAGGCGGAATCGTCTGTTGCTGGTGATGCTGCGGCAATTGCGGGTAACGAGGGAGAAGCGTGTGCTCCTGAGCACGCCATCAATGCCTTGCCCGTAGCGCGGCAGCAAGAAACAGCTACGATGACTCCAGTCGAGCGTCTTGCGGCAAAGGCCGACGGAAAGCAGCGGGAACTGGTCGAAAACCACGTGGAATCACGTATTTCGGATTATTCGGCCCCTACTTGGCTGGGGCGAAGAAAGTCGTTATAGAGGATGCATATGTGCGTAAGCCGTACCAGCTGCGTAATCTGGCCGAGTTCTTGGAGATGCTGCTCAGATGCAAAAATACCGATGAGGATGTGGCCGTTCACTTGGTGACCGGGCACAATGAGCCCGAATTCGTGGATGCGCAGTTAAACGGTTTGAACGAATTGGCATCAACGTTCTCACAGCTGGGCGTGAACCTTACCTACGAATTCAGAGACACTTTGCACGACCGTTCCATTACTTCGGATACCGGCTGGGAGATTCTTCCCGGCCGTGGGCTTGACATCTTCCAGAAATTCGTTGATGGCGACTGGCTCAATCCGCTGCTGCGCCACCAGCAGCTTCGTCGTGTCAAAGAATGCAAGGTTACATATCGGCGGATTAGCGAGAAGTGAGGTAAAAAATGAATGTTCAATGTCCAGCTTGCGGCACGTTTGTGGCAGAGACCGCGACCATGTGTCCGTATTGCGGCTTCCGCGGTGATGATCCGAACCAGCCGATATACAAGCAGGGGGAGTATCGCCCCGTGCCGGTTGTGCCGTGCGAAATCGTGGTGGATGATGGCCGGAGTTGTGAGATTCGGTTGTCTGACGAAGACAACAAGAACCTGTTCCGGCATCTGGCTGATTGGAATTGGCTTTCAACCATGCTTCCGGCTCTGGCGGAAACACTAGAAAGTATATTTGGTGGAACTGTGCATTTGGAAGCCAAGCTTCCGGAACATATCATGCACATGATCGAAGAGGGCAAACTTCATTTCGCCACGGATAAAAACGGCGAGATTCTCGCTGAAGTGTTCGATGAACGCAACAAAATCTTCAAACAAGTGCGTTTGGAGAAAGTCGTCAGGAATGATGCGTTATTACCGGCTATGCAGCATCTTGAAACGCAGGCTGCCCTTTGCTTGGTAATGGGAAAAATCGATGAAGTCGGCCGAGCTGTGCAACAGCTTGGCGAGGAACTGCAACAGGATCGTTTGGCCCGTGTCGATGCCGCGCTTGATATGTTCCAGCAAGCGTGTCGTATCGAGAGCAGCCGGGAACGTAATGAGTATGTGCGTGAGGCTTTGAACGAGGCCACGCGCGCGAAGGCTTTGCTGGTGCGCAATTTCGCGCAGCAGCAAAGGCTGATGGAGCAGGGCGGCAAAAAATCGGACGCCGCATTAAGGGCGATGCAGGATTATGTGGCGATTGTGAATGCAGTGAACGTGCAGATGCAAACGCATATGGCGTTAGAACAACAGGATGCGGCCGCGTATTGCCTTCAGGATCTTAATAAGTTCATCAAGAACTATGATCTCGATAAGCGCGATACGATGCTCAACCTTGTGGGCAGCGTGAAGAGCAAGAACAGAGGCGACAATCCGGAAAAGTTCGTTGCCGGTTCCTTACGAATAGCGGCAAA
>ENA-OQBD01001083-OQBD01001083.1-human-gut-metagenome-genome-assembly--contig:-NODE-1083-length-13152-cov-4.511708_pt1 | contig 13152 bp, 11 predicted proteins | sample MGYA00242742_ERZ504543 | MGnify/ENA primary metagenome ERZ504543 (study PRJEB26092, sample SAMD00036239) | human gut metagenome | host: Homo sapiens | study: EMG produced TPA metagenomics assembly of... | reverse complement strand
CGTCGCAAGCGATAAGGCAAGCGAAAAACAAAACACATAGGGCTATCGCCAAACGGTAAGGCAACGGACTCTGACTCCGTCAGTTCAAGGTTCGAATCCTTGTAGCCCTGCTACATGAGGCACCTCGGTATGAGGTGCTTTTTTGTGCTATAAGAGAAACTGAAATTTTTTGGAAGTGAAAGGTAAGATTAAGATGGAAAATTCGGGTAAAAAATATCAGATAGATACAGAAGAAAATAAAATGTTCTTAGGTGAATTGCAGAAAAATCTTTTAAATTTTGGAAAAGGATTTTTATCACCGGGAGGAAGTGCTTATTTCCTTGGGGATGATGGAACACCATGGAAAGACAGAAACAGAGAAACATGGATCACATGCCGTATGGTCCATGTATATAGTATGGGAATCATGCTTGGGGATAAAGAAAGTCCGGCACTGGTCCATGGTGCTGTACATGGATTACTGGAAGAACTGAAAGATCGTGAAAATGGAGGATGGTATCCGGGAATTACACCGGATAATAAATTCCTGCCAGATAAACAGTGTTATGCTCATGCATTTGTTCTTCTGGCTGCTTCTTCTGCTTTGCTGGCAGGAGAAAAAGATGCAGAAACTCTGCTTAAAGATGCATTGGAATTATTTGATAAACGGTTCTGGGATGAGAAACAGGGACTTACTTATGATACCTGGAATACAGAATTTACAGTTCTTGATGATTATCGCGGTCTTAACGCAAATATGCATACAGTAGAAGCGTTTCTGGCAGTAGCAGATGCAATAAAAGAAGAAAAGTACAGAATACGTGCAGGAAGAATTATAGATCATGTTATTGGATGGGCAAGCGCAAATGACTGGAGAATACCTGAACATTTTACAAAGGAATGGAAAGCTGATCTTGATTGCAATAAAGAATGTCCTGCTGATCGTTTTAAACCTTATGGAGCAACACCGGGCCATGGAATTGAGTGGGCCAGATTGATCGTGCAGTGGGCATATTCTTCTTATAAAGATACCCCTGATTCTGCAGAAGTATATTTAAAAGCTGCAGAGAAACTCTACAACAGAGCAGTTGAAGATTCCTGGAATGTGGATGGAAATCCTGGAATTGTGTATACGACTGACTGGGATGGAAAACCTGTTGTTCATGACAGAATGCATTGGACATTGGCAGAGGCAATCAATACATCAGCAGTCTTATGGCATATAACTCATAAGCAGAAATATGCAAAAGATTATGAAGAGTTTATGAGATACCTGGATGATAAGGTATTGGATCATAAAAATGGTTCCTGGTTTCATCAGTTAGATGAAAATAATAATGTGATAGGAACAGTATGGCCGGGAAAATCAGATGTATATCATGCTTTTCAGTCAACCTGGATCCCATATGGAACACCATATATATCAATTGCTTCAGATGTAAAACAGTATATGGAAGTATGCCATCAATAAAGTAAGTGTTTATTTGTACCCGGCGTACAAGATTTCTGTAAAATGCAGCCAGAACCTGACGGAACAAGGTTCTGGCTGCATTTTACTTCAGGATGATAAAAAGAATGATGTGGGTAATTATTTTTTAATCTCCGGCTGGAATTCTTTTACATCTTTGGCAATCTCGCCGCTTAACAGGAGCATGCAGATCAGGTTCGGGATAGCCATCAGTGCGTTGGCGATATCGGAGAAGTTCCATACCAGAGCTCCGGGACCACCGGAAACCATGGCTGTGGCAACACCGACGATATTTCCGGTACCGATGGTGGCTGCCAGTGAGGTTGTCAGTGCGGAAAAAGGTGATACATCTCCCTGTCCGCGGCTCTTGGTGCGGGCTTCCTTGCTGAGTGTGCTTTTCAGTGCATAGCCAAGGTTACGCCATGTAAGAAATCTGGTGCGCACAGTCAGGAAGATACCGGTTCCGACCAACAGGATCAGCATCACCGGTCCCCAGACAAAGTCATCAATTCTGGTAACAATTTCGTTTAAAGAATCCATAAATCGTTCCCTCCCTCATAAATTTTATACTTTACCTTTATTTCAGAACTTATAAAGACATTACTTATTTGGGTATGATTAGTTATTTTTCTTCTGAAAAGCAAAAATGAGCCATGTTGTGAACAACATCGCTCTTTTCTGGTAAGTATTAATTTACTGTATTATAAGCTTGTTTTGCCTGGATTGTCAATACAATTTCTTTATAAAATACTTCGAAGATTTACAGAGCTGAATATCCGTAGCTGCTGACAATGGCATCGATTTTCTGCTGCCTCTGACACATTGGACATTTTGTAGATGAATAGGAATGATAGTCCGGTATATCTTTGGTGTTAAAAATAGAATATACAGGGAGAGAAGCCACGCTGTCTACTCTGCTGAATATGGCTGCGATACCTCTGATAGTGCCTCCGTAATACAGAATGCTCTCGATTGCTTTGGACAAAGTAGAGCCTGTGGTAATCGAACCATTGAGGATCAGTACATTTTTGCCCTTGATCATTGGCTGAAAATTATCACGGAAGATAATCTGTCCGGAATTGCTGGATTCAGGAGTAATCACGTAGATCGTCTGATGAGCATTCAGGGAAAAAATGCCGGCTTTGGTAAGTTCTTCAGAAAGATATGCGCCAATTACTTCCAGTCCGTCCATACAGATAATGGTATCAACAGGAGTAGATACTTCATAATTAGCAGCCAGTTCGTGAGCAATATTCTGTGCTTCGGCAGTTCTGGATTTCATAGTTGTAAGATCCAGATAGTGAGTGATATGTGACTGAGATGTGACGAAATGTCCGGGAATTACCTTCAGCTGAATGCGGCTGTCACCACGGGCGTAGATTTTTGTCATGTTTTCCAGATTCATAAGAATACCTCCCTCGTTGAAAAAAAACGTGTAACTGTTCAGTAGCTTTGCGGTTAGCAGACCATTGAACAGTTATAAATCAGTACACTAATCTTATAAAACATTGTAGCATTGTTTTGCCGAAAAATAAATAATATTGTACAAAATCAATAAAAAATTATGCGATATGTATGAAGATTGTTAATAAAATACCAAAAAACATATAACGATGATCCCCTGGTGCGTTGATGGAAGTATTATTTACGAGGGTTGCTATAGATTGGTTGTGAGTTATGGAGAATGGAATAAACAGTGATGGGTGTGGAAATGGGAAACAGAAGAGAATATTCTATAGAAGTAATATATGTGAAATGATATAATGATTTTCAGTCTATTATTGACTGTCAGAAAAAGAGAAAAGATGAGATAAAAAATGTATACAGCAGAACGAATAGAAGAATTGGATGAAAATAGGAACCTGATAAAAGTGACAGATTAACAGCCTGATATTTTGACTGCGAAAAGTGAATAATCATAAGAAAATCTTAAGAATTTGTCCCTTTCATATTAAGAAGCTTCGATTATTCTAATATCAGAAATACAAAATAAGAAGCCGGGGTGTCTGTACATGAGAGATTTCAGACTGGCATTTCGGATGATGAGGGAGGTGTATAAAGTGGCGAATATTCTTGTTTGTGATGACGATAAAGACATTGTAGAGGCAATCGGTATTTATCTGGAGCAGGAAGGGTATACGGTCATAAAAGCCTATGACGGTGTGGAGGCGATTAACGTATTGCGCAGTCAGCCGGTGGATCTGCTGATCATAGATATTATGATGCCGAAGCTGGATGGCATCCGGACTACTTTGAAGATAAGGGAAGAGAATCCTCTTCCGATCATTATTCTTTCTGCGAAATCAGAGGATGCAGATAAGATCCTTGGATTAAATGTAGGGGCAGATGATTATGTAACCAAGCCCTTTAATCCCCTGGAACTGGTGGCAAGGGTGAAATCACAGCTTCGAAGATATACAAGGCTGGGAGCAGCAATACCTGTGGAGAATGCTCATATCTACGAGACAGGAGGTCTGAGCATAAACGATGACCTGAAGGAAGTCAGGGTGGACGGTGATGTGGTGAAGCTGACACCCATTGAGTACAATATCCTGTTTCTTCTGATGAAGAATCAGGGAAGGGTATTTTCCATTAATCAGATCTACGAAAACATCTGGAATGAGGAAGCAGTTGCAGCAGATAATACAGTGGCAGTGCATATCCGGCATATCAGAGAAAAAATTGAGATTAATCCAAGGGAGCCAAGATACCTGAAGGTTGTGTGGGGACTTGGGTATAAAATTGAAAAAATTTAACCGAATCAAGTAGCGAAGCGAATGATTTTATCTGCTTGACCTAAATCAAGTAACGGAGCGAATGCAAAGGAAAGGGACAAAATTATGAAGGGAAAAGGATACAGGAGCAATGTTGCCAAGGCGGTCTGGATCGTGATCGTACATCTGGCGGCTGTGGCAGCTGTGATATGTGCAGCATTTTTTGTAATGATTTATCAGACGGGAATCCGTCTGGATGACAGAGGGAAAAGTTACATTCAGTCAGAGGGATTCAGGGAGCGTCTGAATTCCAGAGGTACGGATATTCTGGAAAGTCTGTCAGCAAAAGAGGATATAAATTACCTTACAAATGCAGGTTCATCGGCAGTGATTGATCTGGCAGAATTTAAGGAAAAGGAAATCAACCGTGATTCGTTGAGGGAGCTTTCTTTTAAGAATACATCTGGCGTGGCATATTCGGTAAAAGATCTGCTGGAGTGGGCGCAGGACTGGGCAGGAGTTGGAGAGAGATATGATGATGGAGGAAGCTTTGGCGATATAGGACAGTTTATCCAGTGTAAGACCTCGGATGGAAGCAGTCATTATTTTAATTTAAATGATTTTAAAAAACTGGTGACAGATGGGTTGTTAAAGGTTAATTATGATCAGGATATCATGGAAGAGTATGATGATTCCTATGAGACAAAATTTGCAGAAAAAACAGAGAAACAGAAAATAGATGCGGCCATTGAACTGGGCTACTGGAGCGATTCGGATAGCCGAAGTCTGGGTAGTATTACAGACAAAGAACATAATACAGAATATCCGGAATTTTATTTGCAGGAGATATGGTGTTTTACAGAGGAATTTAAACCTCAGGGTGCGGAAAGTCTTCCGGATGCAGTCAATTCCAGTACGGAATGGAATGGAAAACTTGAGGATGCCTATAGTGAACTGGCCAAGGTTCTGGACTGTATCAGAACTGTTCAGGATGATATAAATGTCAGTGACTGTGCCATATCACTTACGTCTGTATACCATACGTCCGGAGACTATGAGGAAGGGAGTACCAATCTCACATATCTTTTCGCAGATAAAGAGAAAAAGACAATCTATACAAACAGAAAAGCATACAGCAGCTATTCACAGCTGGAGCAGAACCTTGAGAAAATATTTAAGGAAAAAGCATATGCAGTTGTTTACCCGGAATTAAGTGAGTGTGTTACAAATATTCCGGATGCAGATCTGCAGGTGTGGAATCATACCATTGATCAGAGCTTTGACACAAAGGATTTTGTGTTTGCAGTTTCGGTTGATACGAAATTTTCTGTGGCAGATTCCATGGCTGATGAGGCAGAGAACTATGAGACATATTCAAAGCTTATGTTTCCGATGCTGGCAGGAGCAATCTTCGGAAGTGTGCTCTGGCTGATCGGTATGGTGTGGCTGACTGTGACAGCAGGAAGGAAACCGAAGGATGAAGAAATCCATCTGAATGGATTTGACAGATGGTATACAGAAATTGCGGCAGGAGCAGTGATCGGTATATGGCTGGCAGGAACGATCATATCGGGAACGTTGATCGCCAACTCATCATTGGGTTACAGTCATGCAGTGGTGACAGTGATTGTTACCTGTCTCATATGTGGGACTTATACAATGGCATGGTTCCTGATCGGATATCTCAGTCTGGTAAGAAGAATAAAAGCAGGAACCTTATGGAAAAACAGTCTGATTAGAACAGTTCTGAAATGGATTGGAAAATGCAGTGGGAAGCTTTCCGATTTTGCCAGAGCTTTTTCCAGAAATACAGCAGAAAAAATAAAAGTTCTGCTTGTGGGAGGAGCATTTTTATTCTTGCAGTTCCTGATCATTGGTTGCGGATTCACAGGTGCAGGAGTATTCCTGATAATATTACTGATCGTAGATGCGGCTGCGGTGATTTTTATCATCAGAAAAGCGGATGGGCTGGATCTTATTATGGATGGTCTGAAGAAAATAAGCGATGGAGAACTGCAATATAAGATCAAAACAGATACACTTACCGGAAAACAGAAGGTGATGGCAGAATATATTAACAATATTGGCAGTGGTCTGGATGCTGCTGTGGAGAACAGCCTGAAAAAGGAAAGAATGCAGACAGAGCTGATCACAAATGTTTCCCATGATCTGAAAACACCTCTGACTTCCATTATCAATTATGTGGATCTGATGAAACGGGAAAATCCGACAGATCCGAAAATACAGGAATACTTACGCATCCTGGATGAGAAATCCCAGAGACTGAAGGTGCTCACAGAGGATGTGGTAGAGGCATCCAAGGCAAGCACCGGAAACATTAAGCTGGAGATGAATGATATTGATTTTGTGGAAATGGTGCAGCAGGTGATCGGAGAATTTGAAGAGAAATTCCAGGAGAAGAACCTGACTATGATGGTACATTTCACAGACGAACCGTCCATTATCTACGCAGACGGTCAGAGAATGTGGCGTGTTCTGGAAAACGTATTCGGCAATGTTGTGAAGTACGCAATGGAGGGCACCAGAGTTTACGCAGAGATCAGCAACAGAAATAAAAAAGTAACCTTTTCCCTGAAAAATATTTCAGCACAGCCTTTGAATATCTCTGCGGATGAACTGACAGAACGATTTATCAGAGGAGATGTGGCGAGAAATACAGAAGGAAGCGGACTGGGACTCTCTATCGCAAAGAGTCTGACAGAGCTGCAGGGAGGTGAGTTTAAGCTGTATCTGGATGGGGATTTGTTTAAGGTAATGATCACATTTGTAGCAAAGAATTACAGTAAATAATATAACGTAGAACAAAGATAAGGCATAGGCCAGTTTATAAAAACTGTTTTATGCCTTATACTTTTGGCTTGTTATAATAATAGAAAAGAAGTATATTAAAAAATCATAGCGACATAAGAAAAGAGGACATAAAAAATGAATTACAGTTTTAACAGCAGAGTCAGATACAGTGAGACAGGTGAGAACGGCAAACTGACATTACCGGGTGTTTTGAATTATTTTCAGGATTGCTGTACATTTCATGCGGAGTCGGTCGGGCTTGGAGGAGACGTGCTGAAGGCAAGAGACAGAGCGTGGGTTCTTTCTTCCTGGCAGGTAATTGTGGATGAATATCCTGCTATGGGAACGGAAATCAGGATCACGACAGCACCTTATGATTTCAAAGGATTCATGGGTATGCGTAATTTCACCATAGAAACAATGGATGGGAAGAAGCTTGCCTGGGCGAACTCCAACTGGACACATCTGGCCATCAGTACAGGGATTCCGGTGAGATTGACACCTGCAGATACAGACAATTACATACTCGGCGAAAAGCTGGAAATGGATTATGCACCGAGGAAAATCAAACTTCCGGATGACATGACTTCACAGGAATCATTCACAGTGCAGAAGCATCATCTTGACACTAATCATCATGTAAACAACTGTCAGTATATCTGTATGGCAGAAGATTTCCTGCCGGAAGATTTCAAAGTATACCAGATGCGTGCAGAGTATAAGATGCAGGCAAAACTTGGAGATATAATCTGCCCGAAAGCAAAAGCAGAAACAGGAAAGGTGATTGTATCGCTTGATGATACAGACGGAAAAGCATACGCAATTATAGAATTTCAGCAAAAATAACGGTAAAAATCTTCTGAACAGGATGAATAGCAGGACAGAATTGACAAAGATATTTCGGAATTGATGTGTGGTTTTGTGAGAGATTTTTTGAATAAATTATTTACAAACAACAAGAAACAATATATAATACATTCATAAACAACAAGAAACAATATATTGTTAAAAACAAACAACATAAAACCACAAAAAGCGGAGGAGATATATATTATGAAAATTCTGGAATCTAAATTTGTACAGGGATTTATCAAAATGGCAAATGACGGTTATCTTCAGGGATGGCATGAGAGAAATGGCGGAAACTTAAGCTATCGTCTGAAACCGGAGGAAGTAGAGATGATTCGTCCCCGTCTGAATGCAACTGGAGAATGGATACCGATCGGGGTAGAGGTTCCGGGATTAGCAGGAGAGTTTTTCCTTGTAACGGGAAGCGGTAAATATTTCAGAAATATTATCGTGGATCCGGAAGTATGTCTTGCGATCATTGAACTGGATGAGACAGGAACAAATTACAGAATCCGCTGGGGCCTGGTTGAGGGCGGCAGACCTACCAGTGAGCTTCCGACTCATCTGATGAATCATGAAGTGAAGAAGAAACTGACAAACGGAAAACATCGTGTTATTTATCATGCACATACGACAAATACAATTGCTCTGACATTTGTTCTGCCACTGGATGATAAGATCTTTACAAGAGAGTTATGGGAATCTGCTACAGAGTGTCCGGTTGTATTCCCGGACGGCGTAGGTGTTGTCGGCTGGATGGTACCGGGTGGAAGAGAAATTGCCATAAAAACAGCAGAATTAATGAAGAAATATGATGTTGTTATCTGGGCACATCATGGAATGTTCTGCTCAGGTGAAGATTTTGACCTGACATTTGGTCTGCTCCATACGGTAGAAAAATCTGCAGAGATCCTGGTGAAGATTCTTTCTATGACTCCAAATAAACTTCAGACTATTACACCGGACAATTTCCGTTCACTTGCAAAAGATTTCAAGGTAAGTCTGCCTGAAGAGTTTTTGTATGAGAAACAGTAAAATAATCAACATACAAGTTGGTACATGTACCGTACAAGTGCTATAATACAGATATTAAGAGATTTTCCGGGTGGGATATGCAGAAAAAAGCCGGAACATCTGAAAGCTGTTGTAAAAGAATATCTGAAAAGCAAAAGGAGAGGTACGAATCATGCTGGAGAAATTAAAAGAGGAAGTTTACAAAGCAAACATGGATCTTTCCAAAATACGGACTTGTTACATTTACATGGGGAAATGTAAGCGGAATCGACAGAGAATCAGGACTTTTTGTCATCAAACCAAGTGGAGTTGATTATGATCTGCTGACACCGGATGATATGGTTGTTGTAGACCTGAATGGAAATAAGGTAGAAGGAAAATACAATCCATCTTCTGATACAGCAACTCATGTAGAACTGTACAAAGCATTCCCGAATATCGGAGGAGTTGTACATACACATTCTTCATGGGCAACAAGCTGGGCACAGGCCGGAAGAGCGATCCCATGTTATGGAACCACACATGCAGATTATATTTATGGTGAAGTTCCATGTGCACGCTGCCTGGAAGGCAAGGAATTTGAAGAATATGAGAAAAATACAGGACTTCTGATCGTAGACCTGTTTAAGGACAAAGATTATGAAGCAGTACCTGCAGTACTTTGCAAAAACCATGGACCATTTGCATGGGGTAAGGATGCTCATGAAGCAGTACATAATGCAGTTGTTCTTGAGGAAGTTGCCAAGATGGCATCCCGCTGTGAGCTGATCAATCCACAGGTAAAACCTGCACCACAGGATCTGCAGGATAAGCACTACTTCAGAAAACATGGTGCAAATGCATATTATGGACAGGGAAATAAATAATTGCTGATCTGAAAATAAAAGATATGAATTTGTTAAAGATATAAAAAATCTCCCGGATAAGAGTAAGCGCTTCTCTTATCCGGGAGATTTTTTGTAGCAGAAGAAACAAGGAAAATTCTTCTGCCATATTGCAGAAAGTCCGGGCAATTTTCTGCAACTTTATCGAAGGAGGAGAACGTTTCAGGGCAGACCGTTAGCATGAATGCAAAAGATGTCATGATCCTTGAAAGATAATAACAGCTGAACTTTAATATTGTATGGTTCGTTTAATTTGCAGTAAACGGGACAGCAACATTTTATTTTGCACCTTAACAATTACATATATTTACCTTATAATGAACTCATAAGAAAATGCAAGAAATTAGGTTGATATACCGGAATAGTAACAGTAAGGATTTCAGACAACCGGAGGAAATGCATATGAAAGAGCAGCAGGAAAAAATAAGAGTATTAGATCCACATATAATACTGATATTATTTATATCAGCGTTTGTATTCGGCATAGGAATTCTGATGATTTTCCTGGAAAGAAAGGAAATAAGAACAGAGGGATATGAATTTATAATTTTTAGTGTGGAAATATTAATGTTGCTGTTAATCTTGTATTATATGAGAACTGTTGTGCTGAGCAGAGAAGGCTGTACGGTATCCTGGCTGTTTTGGAAGAGAAATTATAAATGGGAAGAGCTTGCTGTTATCAGAGAGGATGTCTGGTATACATATGGTAAGGGAGGGAGCATACGTTATCAGGGGATTGTATTTTCCAAATATGCAGTAAATAAGAAGAAAAAGAAATATACTACCAGGATGATCGTTGATGCGTTTCCGCTTTCAGATTGTTTTTACATTACTTTTGATGAACATGGCAATGTTTTTTCTTATAAATTAGAAAAAGGAAAAAAGCAAGTTATTAGAAAAATGTACGTAAATGTTCGTGAAAAAATGAAGGAATGGGGAGTGGAGGCAGAAAAAGGAGAGGGAATAAAAGAAGAAGAAAAACAAAGACAATATGATGAAATGATAGAATTGAGGAGGCAACAAAGAAAAAAAATTCAAAGCAAAGGAGCAGACTGTACAAATTTAAAAGAATATCAGCAAGAAGTAATAAAGATCAGATATTTTTTGCAGATAACCATGGTAATACTTATTACGGTACTGCTTATTTGGACAGGGCTGTCTGCTGAAGAGGGAGAAAGAATTCCAATATTGATTCTTGAGTTTTTGATTGATGCACCATTATTGTTTTTCTCTTCAAAAGTCGTAACATTAAGTAAAGAAGGCTGCAAAATATCGTATCTGTTTTTCAAAAAAATGTATAAATGGGAAGAACTTGAAATTATACGTGAAGATTATTTTCCAAGTTTCCGAGACAGGAGAAGCAGAGGGATTGTTTTTTCTAAAAGAAAAAAGAATAAAGCAGGATATATATATACAACACGGGAAATTGTAGGATCAGGTCATATTTTAGAGTGTTTTTATATTGTTCTTGATGCAGATGGAAATATACATTTATATAAGCGTCTGGCAGCAAAGGATGGCAAAACAAAACTGAGAAAAGTAGCTGTAAATATTCCCCAAAAATTAGCGGAATGGGGAGTAGAAATGGAAAAAATGATGAAATATACAGGAGGAACTTATGATTTATAAGAAGATTGAAATTGCAGTAGACGGATATAAAGAAACTGCAGATTTATACACTTATTTTCTGGATAATTCCATTGAAATGCATATCAACAGAAAGCGTCCGGTAGTTGTGATCTGCCCGGGAGGCGGGTATGCTATGACTTCTGACAGAGAAGCAGAACCGATCGCCATGCAGTATCTGGTAAGGGGATATCATGCAGTGATCCTGCGCTATAGCGTAGAACCTGCCAGATATCCACTGGCACTCTTGCAGCTTGCGAAGTCTGTTGCTTTTTTAAGAAAAAATGCTGCAGAGTTTCATATTGATACGAATAAAATTGTTCTGCAGGGCTTTTCCGCAGGTGGTCATCTGGCAGCAAGTCTTGGCGTTTTCTGGAAGAAAGATTTTATTGCACAGACACTTGGGGTAACTTCTGATATGGTGAAACCAAATGGTATGATCTTAAGTTATCCGGTAATTACTTCCGGAGAAAAAGCACATCAGGGTTCTTTTGAGAGCGTTCTTGGAGAAGACTATGCAGATGAAGAGAAACTCAGATTCTTGTCACTGGAATTCAATGTAACCAAAGATACTCCACCGACGTTCATGTGGCACACTGCCCCGGATGACACCGTTCCGGTAGAGAATTCCCTGCTGTTTTTCCAGGCTCTTCATGCGCTGGACATTCCGGCAGAATTACATATCTATCCCGTAGGAGGTCACGGCTTGGGCCTTGCAACCGCTGAAACCTCCTGCCCCAATGGCTACGGCATCCAGGCAGAATGTGAAACCTGGGTACAGCTTGCCGGGGATTGGATGAAACATACATTTGAAGCGAAAGAAATAATGAAAGCGAAGAAAAAAGGAACAGCCATAATTGCAGCTATTTCTGTAATTGTTAAAAGATAATGTAAGGTAGCCGTAAAATAATGAATGACCAGAAACTCTTACAGTAAAGGAAATAAGAGTTTCTGGTCATTTAAGTTTTGTGAGATGTGAATGAACTGCTATTGTGCGACTAAAGATATGAGAGCAAATAATACTTTTTAGCTTTTAAAGCTTACTTTCTGCGCTAAATCATAAATCATGTCTTTTCACATACCCTGTCAGAAACAGTGCAGCGGCTCCGTCACATGTGGCATTACATGCTGCTGCAAAAGCATCATTCAGTGCAAAAACAGCGAACATCAGCGCCTGACCGGAATCTCCGAATTTCAGGATTCCGGTCAGGGTTCCCAGGGATACCATTACGGTTCCCCCATGGAAGTCCGGGTGTGCCAATGGAACAGGTGGCAAGCAAAATACTGAAGATCACCATAGTTCCCGGTGCAGGAACAGAGCCGTACAGAATACGGGAGATCATCATAGCGAAGAATACCTCTGCAAGCACAGAACCACAGTGATGAATCTGGGTAAAAAGAGGAATTGCCTCTTTGATAAGCTCGGAATCAAGCGGCACACATTTGTCAGCTGCTTCCTGTGAATATTTTTCCACAGCTGTGGAAGAATGGGTTCTTAAAGCCATTTTACAGACCGGTATATAATTTTTCAAAATTCCCCATGCCTTTTCTCCGGCATAAGATCCTGCAATATGATACAGAACCAACACCCAGACCATATAAGCCGGAATTATAATAATAAGTGCCAGAAGCAACAGTGGCAGATACTTGATGAAATATCCCTGATAAGCCAGTGTACATAGAGAAAGCCCGATATAAGCAGGCAGCAGTGGAAGAAGAATCCTGGACATCAGGGAAAGGGTGATTCCCCGAAACTCCTGCAAAAGCTCTTTGGTTCGCACTGCATTGGTCCAGCAGGCACCAAGGG
>ENA-OQBD01001082-OQBD01001082.1-human-gut-metagenome-genome-assembly--contig:-NODE-1082-length-13166-cov-2.143416_pt1 | contig 13166 bp, 15 predicted proteins | sample MGYA00242742_ERZ504543 | MGnify/ENA primary metagenome ERZ504543 (study PRJEB26092, sample SAMD00036239) | human gut metagenome | host: Homo sapiens | study: EMG produced TPA metagenomics assembly of... | reverse complement strand
GCTGATCATAACGCTTCTGCGCTTCTTCACCAGTATAATAGCGAAGCTCTCCGTTCTCATCCGGAATTGCTACCTGAATCACCCGCTCATCAGACTCCGTTTCCTGTGCGGTAACGAATATCCCGTTCGAAAAAACGCATTCCTACACCTGCAATTACCAACAATATTCTCTTTAGTTTCATGCGCTTCCCTCCTTGCTGGACTCATTGATATATAAAATTTATTTTTTCACCTGTTATTTTCACTGTTACCCTATTTCTACATTTTTCAGAGTCTATTTCATATATATCACTCTGAATGTTATCTGTCAATTTTAGAGTAGCCGTCAGCAGACTCCGCAGCAAAAATGGATCGCGCATATCTACTTGACGCTTCTGGTAAATATCATCGCAAAAGCACTGAATATCAGTTGCAGCTACACAATCACGTTTTATGAGCGAATATCAGCCCGATTTTCACGTTTTTCACGGAAAATAGTCCCTCTTTTTTCACGTTTTTATTGAAAATATCTTTTCTCTTATTAAGCAATATACAGGTAAAAACCTACTTTCATCGATTTTACCTGCATATCTCTCACCATATTTCACTTACTAATATCTTTTTCTACGCTATGCCAGATAAACTTCATAACAGTCACTCAAGCCATATTACATCTGTCGCAAATTCCCCATCCATCATCACAGCAAAAACTTTTTATTATTTCCTAACTTCATATAATCTTTATTGTATCAAAAATGTATAGACGTGTCAAACAGTAGATTCCTGGCACCATTCCATTTTCCTTGACACCACAGGAAGCATTGTTTATGATGTTTATATCTATGTACTGTGACCAGAAAGGAGTGTTCTTAAGATGGGTACAATCCTCGGAGCCTCTTATTATCAGTTAAAATACTGTCTGCGTAACAAACTGCGGCAGGCAACAGGTGACCCGGATTTTCTTTACCGGCATTATGTCGGTAAACCTTTTTATGATACGGATGCCTTTAAACACATACACGGCAGAACTCATCAAGTCCGGCAGACCATTTATGATGGGCCGCTTTGGTGCCGTTGAACTTTTCAATATGCGTGTTGCCGAATTTCATATGGAAAACAAAAAAGAGAAAGCCTGCGAACAGCTTTTACCTGCGCCGGTTTTTCCCAATGATACATCCCTTCTGCCGCGTTTTAACGATATCATGAAGGACGCCTGCCGGCAGACCGATATTTAGGTTTATGGCAGAATGCCTGTGAGGATTATTACATCCGCAGATACTGTAACGATCTAAGCGCAACCTGCCGGCTGATCTCTTTAGAGCCATGGCGCAGCAAAAAACCCATGGTCTGCTGCACTCGCCGGGAAAAAGGTACTTGTTGTTCATCCGTTTGAAGAGTCGATCCAGGATCAGTATAAACATTTTGACAAACTCTTCCCAGGCACGGATATCCTGCCGGAGTTCGAATTAAAGACCTTAAAAAGCTGTACAGCTGCTGGCAGCGCTGTAGATCCGCGTTTTTCCACATGGTTTGACGCACTTGACTATATGTGCGGAGAATGTGAAAAAATTGACTTTGACATCGCCCTGCTTGGCTGTGGTGCCTACGGCTATCCGCTGGCCGCCCACATCAAAAAAATGGGCAAACAGGCTATCCATCTCGGTGGTTGTCTGCAGATATTGTTTGGTTTAAAAGGAAGACGCTGGGATGAAGAAGAACCGGATATCGTCGCCATGTATAACGATTACTGGCATTATCCGATGGCAAGCGAAGTTCCAAAAGGAAGTGGTGACGTGGAAGGCGGCACCTACTGGAAAAAAAGAATAGCTAAGGGGGAAACTATTATGAGCAAGATCATTCCTGTTATGGTTCATCACGAAACCGGCGAAAAGGCTCAGGCTGCGGGGAAGAAGAACCAGGAATACTTAAAATACTGTATCGCTCAGGCAAAAAAATATAATGAAAAAGTTGTTTTGCTAGGCGATGAATATAACAAAGCGTGGTGTGACGACTGGCACAATGCCAATGACTTCATTACCGAAAAATGGACAAAATTTCATGCTGTCTTTGAGAATCTTTCCACATATCCGACCGCATGGGCAGAGGGCATCTTTAAGCGCTTCTTCCTGATACTGGAATACTTAGAGCGCAACTCCTTTGAGGAGTGTGTCATTATCGACAGTGACGTTCTGCTTTACTTAAATGTCAGTGAATATGAGCCGTTCCGTCACTGCAAAGTGGCTGCTGAAACCCCCCTTTTACAGGATTTTGCAATGCTTGAAAAAGGAAACGGGCTGAAATGGAAAACCTGTGCAGGATTTTCGTATTTTACCACACAGGGACTTCGCGAATTTACGGATTTCTGCATCGATATGTATGCAAATCACAAAGATGTCCTGATGAAAAAGTGGGATGTCCACCGCAAATTCGGCATGTACGGCGGTGTCGGCGAGATGGCGCTATTACATCTGTGGGTTTCTTCCCTTCCGGAAGGGGAATATTTAAACCTGTTAAAGGACGATGCGGACCACGGTGTATTTGATAATTCCGTGGGTGAATCTTCCGGTTACTTAGAACACCAGTATGAGTATATCAAACGCTTAAGCGTAAAGAATCTGCACTGGGAAGATGGCAGGCCTTACTGCTATACGATCGACGGTCATGAAAAAACCTGGTTTTTAAATCTTCACTTTGTCGACATTACAAAAATCTTTATGGAAGGTGTCTATGAAAACCAGTCCTATTCTGCACACGCGAAGTTTGTAACATACATGTTGAAATGCCGCGGAAGACTTGCAGACATCAAACATGGCAATACAAAATGGCAGCAGAAACTAAAGATCAAACGCAGTAAAAATGTCTGATCTGACGGAAAATGAGGTTTGTTATGTCAAAAGATCGTTCTTCTAATTTTGAATTATTACGTTTATTATGCATTTTCGGAATTCTGATGATGCACACTTTCGGCGGAATCGACACTTCCGTATCAATTTTTTAACACAGAGATCCATGTACTGGTTAACTCCGTCTTTAATATGGGAGTTACCTGCTTTATCCTGCTCTCCGGTTATTTCGGCATCCGTTTTGACTTCAAAAAACTGATCCGGCTCGACCTTATGATCATCTTTTTCACAATATTTGGTACGATCGCAGTTGGAAATCTGGGTATAAAAGCACTGATCAAATCCTGTATTCCGGTAATTTCAAGATATTACTGGTTTATCAGCTGTTACTTTTTCCTCTGCTTTTTAACACCATTTTTAAACCAGATCCCGGAAAAGCTGTCAAAGGAAAACTTTGAAAAACTGCTCGCCGTCTTACTGCTTCTTTTCTCCGTAATCCCAACCTTCGGATTCTTTGAAATTATGCAGGACGGTGGAAAAGGATTAGTCCACATGGTTATGATCTATCTGCTCGGACGCTACCTTGCGCTTTATCATAACCGCAGCCATAACACCGGACGCCTGTTCCTTGGACTTTTCCTCAGTATCGGTTTTATTTTCCTCGCTGACAGTTCGCTGACCTTTGTCCGTGGAAAGCTCTATACAACGTTCTGCCGCGACTGTTCGATTTTCATTATATTTGGTTCTGTCATGGTTTTACTGCTGTTTCGTGAATTAAATTTTCACAGCCGTTTCATCAACCGTGCTGCCGGAAATGTGCTCGCGGTCTATGTGTTAGATGGAACGGTTCAGACATTTCTGTTAAAATGGATCGATTTTAAACCGTATGCCGGATCGTGGTTTTTAGTATTCCTTGTGATCGGTTATGCGCTTGCAATTATGATCATTGCGTGTCTGTTGAACGAGGTGCGGAAAGCGACGATTGGACGACTGGAGCCTTGGCTCGTGAATGTGGTCAATGCCGTGGTGATGTGGGGTGTGAATGCGGTAAGAGGTGTTGTCCGAAGACTACTCACGTATTTTATTGGTTGATTTTTATAAAGTAACGAAAAGCACGGGGTTCCGGTTAGTGGAAAAACGTGCTTTTTTGCATAGCTGCGGTTGATGACTGAGGGACGAAAAAAGGTGTGTCCGAGTGCTTTGGCGGCGCCGGATTCGCGGAAACCCCCGGGCTGTTTTTGTGCAATTTGCCTTTCACTAACCCCGATACACCTTTTGTTCCAAACATCCAATCCCTATTTTCCCTACAACAATTTCCGGAATACCGGCAATTTCTTCAAAACTAACGTAACTGCTACTTCAATTAAGAATGCAATTATAATCTCAATGATATATGCCGGCAGCATCCCGGTTACCGGTGTTAACGTGCCAGCAATGACATCCAGCCTTCCTCCGGTTCCAATAAATCCACCAAGAAGATAACAGCCAAATACGCAGCCTCCGACACTGACGAGAATCTTTTTTGTCCGCTCTGATAGCCGTTCTTCCTGAAAGAGAAGTTTCGTATTTAAGAATATAACTATGACCGGGACAGACAGCCATGTTCCAAGGTATACTTCCTGATAATTTCCCACTGAAAGATAGTCTTTATATACCATCATCTGTGTAAGAACCGCTGCCACAAACACAGCAAGATTCCGGCCGATATTCTTCGGCGTCAGAAACTTCGTTTCACTGAAATACTGATCCAGTCCATATCCGATCAGTGGATAAAAAATGACATACTGGAACAGTCCGCTAAAATTATAATAACCGCAGAGTCCGTATCCCCATAATACCCATGCTGTCGGTTTCAGGCAGTCCAGCAATATCTGTAAAATGATCAGATACCAGAAGGTATTTTTCGACATATTCTGTGCCAGTGGGCGCAGGATCGGCAAAATCGTAAGCACACCGAGATAACTGTATAAAAACCAGTACGGCAGATATACCAGATCCGTCGGCAGTGACAGCAGAAACGAAAACGGTGCAAAAGGACGTTCTCCTTTTAAAACCAGTTTCATATAATACAGGAACGAGAATATCACAATTACAAGAATCATGCGCAGAATTCTTTTTTGAAACAGATCTTTCCCACTTTCATTTTTTCCAAGCAACAGTGCTCCGGATACCATGAAAAACAAAGGCACCGCACCTTTGCATACCATGGAAAACAGAAACGATATTGCATATTCTACGCCACTTTGATTGGAAAATGACATAAATGCTGCAGAATGATTGTACATAACCATCAAAATTGCGAGAATACGGATGACCTCGAGGTAGTATTTCTTTTTCATAACTTTTTTCTCCTTTGTGTGTGAATATGAAACTTATCCGCAGGCCGAATCTATCGCCTGGCTCAGATAATAGCCTTCCCACAGTTTCGGTGCAACCGCAAGGGCTGCTTCTTTGAGTTTTTCATAATCTGCCGTATGAATTGCCTGATCCAGATCGCCAAGGCGGTCAATCGTAATACCGCAGGCATGTTCTCTGACAAAATTTGCCATTCCCGACCGGCTCCATACAATGACCGGAATGCCGGACGCAAGGTATAATGCACATTTGTGTGAGTTATTATATCGAAGGTATTCGCCCAGGCCGCCTTCGATCTCATCCTTTCCACTGCCATCCCAGACTAATCCATAGTCCATTTCACCGACTGCAAACGGTATCTCATCGGAAGAGAGGATTCCATGATAATGGCATCCTTCTGCCAGTGTCTTTTCACGTTCCGGATCGAGTTTTCCCCATAATTCCATCCGGACATCGGAAGGGATCTCCATGGCGGACAAAAATTCTGATTTGTTGAGATTCCCTGCAAATGCAATTTTTACTGCATTTTCATTTTTTGTGTGCATGCGATATTTCTCGAATCTTAGCGATCTGTGTCTCATTCATCCGGTAATCCCAGATCCCGACCGGTATCATGTCTGAAGAAATACCGTTTTTCTTTAACATGGAAACAGTATTGACATTCGGTGCAAGGATTTTATCTGCCGCGGCAAGTGCCCTTACCTCACCGGGATCTCCATCGTTCTGTCCGTCATAGCGGAATGCGTTCAGATCATTGATAAAACAGATGATCCGGTACTTTTTCAGGAGCTGCAACCTTTTCAGCAGACGGATTTTTAAATGATTCTCCGGGATCGAATAAAATACGCTGTCGCTTTTTTTCACGCAAAACAGCAAAAACAAAACCAGATAAGGCAGATCCAGCAGTTTTAAATATTTACTGCAATGTTTTTGGTACGCTCCAGATGATCTTCGCCATTTTTTGTCCGCAAGCACGGAAAATACGTCACGCATGGCTTTCCCCGCAGCATCAAATGTTTCATCCTGCCTCTGATTTAACACATAAATATTATTTTTCATGTTTTTCCTCCACTATGCCCGGATACAATAATATTCCGCACAGAAGTAAAAATATATTCATAAATCCGTTTAATACAAACTGCTCTAACACACCGTACAACGCCAGAGTACCAATCATCACAAGCTCTTTGTAACACTCCATCCGGTACAATCTTAACATGGTTTTTAAGATAATTACAAAGAAAAGCACTGCTACAAGGATGCCTGCATAAAAAGTCACATGCATGTAACTGTTATCGATCAGTCCATGATAACTTGTATAGAAAATCTCCTGTGTCCGCGGAAACAGCGATAGCCCCTGATCTTTATAATAGGTATTCATGATGTATACTCTTCCCGACACCAGATGATTAATCTTATAAAGCAGCGCATGATTTCCATTATAAAACAGTGTCGTAAACAGTGAAAAATGCTGCACCGACCGGTACAGAGCACACCAGAACCGATTTTATTTTTTTACTTTTTACAACTTTATCAAATAAGATCAGCACCCAGCAGAAAAAGAATACAAGCACTCCCGTCCTGCAAAATGTCATCTTGTAAAAAATAAGTGCGATCAATGATGTCACTCCGCACCACAGGACATTTAATTTCTCATAATTATAGTATAATACTAAAAGTAACGCCAAAAATACCGTCAGAAATGCGGTATTAGGCTCTCCCATGGCAAACCCATATACATGCTGTTCCACATAGCCGGAATCGAGTTTTGTCTTTTCACCGATATCAAAAATTCCGATCAGGGAACCACCTGACAGTATCACCGCCGCCGCACAGCGGATCCAGACCGCGATCTGTGCAATCACCGAAAAACGGCAGTTCTTCATCGCCACTACCGTCATGATCGACAGCAGCCACATATTCTGTCTTGTGATCACAGAAAGCATCACTCCGATTCCCATCATAACTGCGATCCAAAATACTTCCCACATGGTGTAGGTCGTAAAAACCATTTTAATCCCCCAGAACAGGATCGCTGTATAGAAAAACCATTTATAGATATTGTCCCCGTGATCATAGGAAAATGCCTTCATCAGAATGTTGATTGCAAAATATGCATAAAAAGAGACAACGCCGATTTTTTTAACGTCAGCATTTTTTAAAAATGTTCGTACCGTGTTCATATGTTATCCCTCAAATTCCGTTCTTTTTTGCCGGACACCTGTACGCCTGCGTAAGCCGCCACTTCTACAATAACACCAAAAAATGCTCCCGCCACAGCTGCCTTGGCAATCTCCCGCTTAAACTCCTGTATCGTCGGGGCATAGGCGAGATACCTTTTTTGGGCATCTGCCACATACGGCTCATCTAACACATGCACTCCGTTTTTACCAATGCTCTCCCGTACGGTATCTTTGACTGCCTCCAACAGATAACCTGCAAATTCCAAAGCATCTTCTTCATTTTCCAGTGAGAATGTCCCATAAGTTCTCGGATATTTGACATGCACTGTCATCACATCCGAGGAAGTATTCTGCTCTAAGTCAAACATATCCTGATATGCCAGATATTCCATATCATATCCGCTTAGCTGCTTCATCTTCTCATAAGTGCTGCGGCTTTCTGCCACCGTGATCACCGTACCGACACGCTCTGCGGCACTCTCCCCGCTGTATTCTTCCACCATCAGAGAAGCCATGACGCGGTAATCATCCTCATAATTCTTCTCAGAAACAAAAGAACGGTTCGAGTAATATTTGTAGCCCCCTAAAAGCAGTGCTCCCGCCAATGCACCAAAAAGCATCAGCCACCATACCTTAAGATTTCCCTGCAGGATCTCCCATACCGTATATTCCCTGTCTGTTGCAACTTTCTTTTCTTCCACTGCATATTCTCCGTTTTTCATTCTATTATTTTCCTGCTGACTCGTGAGGTCTGTTTTTGATCACATATATTTTTCATTTTACCGCAAAACGCGCGATTTTAAAAGCCTAAATAACAATACAAAAAAGATCTGCACTCCATTTCTGAAGCACAGATCTTTTTACGTTATCACTTTATTATTCAATTACAAGATCAAGCCAGTCATCCACCGGGACAAATCCTACATAAGTTTTGCCGGTATTAATCTTGATCTCATTGCCTGCTGCATCATTAGTAGCGGGTCGGAGAAGTCATCTTCTCTTTCTTCCAGGTAACCGGAATCGCTTTTCCATTGGTCACATAATATCCACCGCCCTGGCTGACACAGTCGAAAATCAGATAACCGTGTTCATCATACTGGGTATATCCGCAGCTCTGGATCAGAAGATTCTTAAAGCAGAGCTGTTTGTTGTCGTTACCCGGATCTACATGTGCTTTACCATACTCTGAGTAGTAGTAAAGCTGGTCATCCGCATTGTACTCTAAATAAGAACCATTGTGTGGGAACGGAAGATCCACGGTATTGGCATCGATTGCATCGGATGCAGAAGAAAGATCTACCGGATTACTCTCACTTGCAAACTGGTAATGCGGTCCCTCATAATAGGAGGTATATTCTTTGGACACACCGCTGTTCTCAAAGTTCTTGTCCAGATCGCCCGGTAAAATATATTCGGTATATTCTCTTGATTTGCCATTATCCACACGTGAGAATGTACCACTAAAATTATCCACACTCGGATCTGCCATATATTCATCAATATAGAATGGACCGCCATCATGACAGATGACTGCATTCCACTCGGATGCAATCAGGATATTCGTCGGACGCACACTTCGGATGCTTCCTAACTGTTTGATGTTTTCCCAGTCTTTGACAAGTACCATAAATCTGGTGATTCTGCCGTTTAATGTGCTGTTCATCATCTCATAGACAACGTCTGCCTGTGATAAACCGTAATGTGGCAGTGCAATAGACTCATTGTCCACCATAACTGCGATCGGTCTCTGATTTTTAAGACTCTCATCAATCAGCTCGTTTGTCAGCTCACTGCGGTACATTCCCTCCGGAAGTACTTCCTCACTCTCGGTTTCAGCCTCTGTTGACTCTGTTCCAGCCTCTGTCATGGCAACTTCTGTCGAATCAGCCTGCTGTCTCGTCTGATTTTTTTGTCGCCGCATGCTGCCATAGATGCCGCCATTGCAAGCGCAGTCAGCATTAAAATTGCTCTTTTCTTCAAACTAAATACCTCTCAACGTAATTATTTTGTGCTCTTTTTGCACCGTTTCTGTTATTATTATACACTTTTTATGACTTTTTTACCATCTTATTTTCACGTTTTAAGAAAACCTTAAGGTAAAAAGCTGTAATTCATAAATTACTTCTTTTTCCACTTTGCATACAGTGTCTTATTTCCGCTGCTTCCTTTATTGATGACAGTAACTTTCTTTTTAAATTTCTTATCTAAATACCATCCCTTAAATACATATCCTTTTCTTGTCGGATTTTTCAGTTTGATCGTCGAAGTCTTGTATGTATATGCAGTCGGATTCTTTTTGGCATTTTTTCCACCATTTAATTTATAGGTAATCTTATATTTCGTAAGTTTCCACTGTGCATACAGTGTAATGTTCTTCGTGAGCTTGATCTTTGCTTTGTTTTTATAAGACTTACCTTTTCCGTTTGCCTTGGTATTCCAGCCTGTAAACGTATAATATTTCTTCGAAAAACTTATTTTTTGAGATCGCGGTGGAAACACCCTTTGCCATACTCTGCTTGCTCATGCTTCCCTTGCCGCCATTGCTCTTGAATGTGATCTTATAAGTTGTCAGCTTTGCGAGTTTCTTCGATGAAACACTGCTGTCCGCATATTTATTGCAGACTGCAACTGCCTTCACCGTCTTACCAGGGGAAACTGTAAATGCTCCCGTATAACGTGTGCCCTTTGAATATGCCGCATTTGGCTCACTTCCGTCTGTGGTATAATAAATAACTGCTCCAGATGTTTTCGATGTTATTTTTACTTTATAGGAGGTACCGCTTACCGACGCTGAAATAACTGGCTTTGCTACTGTCTGAGTGATTGTGGCAATCGTTCCCGGTGCTGTGGATGTCGCCCCGGAATCGATCGTACATGCCGGCAGGTAACCCTCCCAGATATCTTCTTCCGCATGGAAAACATAGGAACTATAATTTACTGTATCATAATAATTATCGCTTCTTTCAAAATAACCATAGTAAATGGTTCCGTCCGCATCATCCCATGTACAGTCTACATTGTACCAGGAATCGTTAAGACGCACTTTATTCCACTCGTGATAGTAACTTGTTACTGCTACGGCATCGATTCCTGAGCCATTGCACATCATCTCAAATGCCTGTGAATATCCCGCACATACCGTCAGATCTGTGCAAAATACACTGTAGGCAGACTGGGAATATGCCGTATCCTCATCTTTAAAATTATTATCATATAAGGTCTGGTTATATTCCACTTTATCAATGATCAGATCATGGATCATTTTTACCTTTTTCTCATCTGTTGAGCAGGCATCGATCTTCTTCTGCCAGGATGAAACCTGACTCTGCACTTTTTTGTTGTAGCTGCACGTGCGGAACCATTTGCAAATGCAGGATAAACACAGCCTGCAATACCATAAGTTCCATTTTTTTAAGTATGCACTCTTTAAGAAATAGTACTGTGGATTTGAATAACGGAAGATCTGATATACCTCCTCCATCTGCGATAATGACAGCGAACTGCTGCCTACTATATCAATATAATAGTAAGTTGTCCCACTGATATTGTATTTTGCTGCATCTGCCTGTGTTGTCATATACTTTAAACAAACTTTATTCAAAGCATCCCAGTATGCCTTTTCCTTACTGCTTAACTGATTATAAAAATAATAACTTCCATATTTTTCCCAGGTACTGTTATAATAAGCAGATGATTTTAAAATATTTTCTGCTTCTTCCTCTTCCGCAGTTTCGCCATCCAGTGTGATTTCACCAACTGCTTCAAACGGCAGAAGACCCGTCGGCATTCCTGTAAGTGCAGCCGCCCTGGTTTCCGCCTCCTCAGTTTCTTCGACCTCTTCGGTTTCCAGTATTTCTGTCTCCTCCACCGTCTGCGTTTCCAGTGTTTCTGTTTCCCCGGCCGTCTTAGTCTCCACTTCCTCAGTCTCTGCCGTTTCTGACACTTCAATTTCCGTTGCTTCACTCTGTGTCACTCCGGCTTTCTGCTCCGTCTGACTCGCATTTTCTGTATCTTTGTCCTCTGCGTCAGCCTGCTCCGTCCCAGTTTCGGTTTCAGTTTCCTCACTCTGCACTTCTTTCTGAAGTTCTGTTTCCGTTTCCGGCGTAATCTCCTCCGTCTGCTCTTCTGTAATCTGTGCCGCATAAACAGAACCGGTCTCCGCCGATGCAAGCACAGTCCCCACAGTGACAAAGACTGCCATAAACACTGCCAATACCTTTTTCTTCATACCTAACCTCCTGCTTATCTTTGACACTATTTCACTTTTTCCATATCCTCACGGTTTGTGTCCGAAACGATATAGTGTGGTCTTTTTTTGACTTCCAGATATGTTTTTGCAATATACTGTCCCATAATTCCCATACAGAATAACTGTATGCCGCCGATCAGCGTAATAATACATACGGTTGATGCCCAGCCATCGACCGGATCACCAAAGATCAGTTTACGGATAATGATAAACACAACTGCGATAAACGAAACAAATGTCATAAACATTCCAAACCAGGATGCCACGGAAAGCGGTGCCTGTGAAAAGTTAATCACACCATCAATCGCATAGCGAAACAGTTTCCAGAAACTCCACTTTGTTTCCCCTGCCACACGGTTAACGTTCTCATATGGAAGCCAGTATGTCTTAAAACCGATCCACCCAAAAATTCCTTTTGAAAAACGGTTGTACTCTCCCATCTCGACGATCGCATCAACCATGCTGCGTTTCATCAGTCGGAAATCTCTCGCACCATCCACAATATCCGCATCCGAAATCTTATTGATCAGACGGTAAAACATTCTTGCAAACCAGCTTCTTATCACCGGTTCTCCTTTTCTTGTAGCACGGCGCGTTGCCACGCTGTCATACCCCTGATTCTCTAATATATCAAGCATTTGTGGTAATAATGACGGAGGATCCTGCATATCCGCATCCATGACTGCCGCATAATCCCCGGTCACATTGCAAAAACCGGCATACATAGCCGCTTCCATTTTCCAAAAATTTCTGGAAAAATTCCGATATAGGTCACATGTGTAATCTTCATTTGCAAACATCTTTCAAAAGCTCCAGTTAGTTCCCATCCTTTAGAACCCGTCATTGACAAAAATCATTTTTCATAATCACAGTCCATGGAACTCCATTAACCATTTTTTGGTTTCCCGATAAAAGATCGGGTAATGCTTCCTGCTCTGTTATAAGCATGGAACAATCAATGAAATCTTCATTTGTTTCTCTATTCTCCTTTTCTTCATCCTCATTTTGTTTCGTCCAGGTACGCTCGCTGATGATATAGCGCGGCCTTGCCTTGACTTCCATGTAAAATTTTTCCAATATATTCGCCCAGCACGCCAAGACAGACAAGCTGTACACCTCCCATAAAACAGATCACACAGACGGTACTTGCCCATCCGGTCACCGTTCTGCCGCAGATCTGTGTAATAACGGCCCATAAAACTCCAACAAAACTTAACACAGACACGCCAATTCCAAGACCTGAAATAAGACGGAGCGGTTTTACACTTAAGCTCGTGATCCCGTCAATCGCCAGATTGACCATCTTTGCGAGCGGATAATGCGATTCCCCTGCGATCCTCTCATGCCTCTCATAAAAAACACTCGTACTCTTGAATCCAACCAGCGGGATCATCCCGCGCAGAAATAAATTTACCTCTTTAAAACCTGCAAATTCCTTTAATACCCTCGCCGATATCAGCCGGTAATCTGCATGATTATAAACGGTTTCCACCCCCATCCGCATTAAGACCTTATAAAAAGCCTGTGCCGTAAATCGCTTAAAGAAGGTATCCGTAT